>Ga0114939_10002215_pt1 | contig 14682 bp, 15 predicted proteins | sample AshMeaCrysSpring_FD_87196 | JGI IMG/M metagenome (GOLD analysis project Ga0114939, IMG submission 87196) | Groundwater microbial communities from Big Spring, Nevada to study Microbial Dark Matter (Phase II) - Ash Meadows Crystal Spring | ecosystem: Environmental > Aquatic > Deep subsurface >... | reverse complement strand
GCGGCCACGCCAGGCGCAGCGTGCGCAGCAGCGGCAGCACGTGGGTGACATCGCCAAGCGCGGACAGGCGCAGCAGGCAGATCGAGCGTGGCGCGGCGGCTTCGGTCACGTGCTTGCTAAACTCGCTGGGATGACGGGTTTCGACGCCAATGAACACCTGACGCCGTTCCGCGACGCGCGCGGCTATGGCGCGATTTTGTTCGACCGCACGCAATTGCGCCAACCCGACCCGGCCTGGTTCTCGCCCGAGCACTGGGGCGAGGCAGCAACACCGGTGTCCGAAGGCGGCCGCGGCGGGGCCTGGTTCATCCAGACCGGCGAGGGTGGCGATGCGGTGCTGCGCCACTACCTGCGCGGCGGCTGGGCCGCCAACCTGAGCCGCGATGGCCACCTGTGGCGCGGGATCGGGCGGGTGCGCAGTTTCGCCGAGTTCCGCCTTTTGCGGGCCCTGCGTGCCAGGCAATTGCCGGTGCCGCTGCCGTTCGCGGCGTACTACCGTCGCGAAGGCATGCGCTATCGCGCCGCGATCCTCATGCAGCGCTTGCCCGGCGTGCGTTCGCTGGCCCAACTCGCCGCCGCCGACGAGGCGCCGTGGGAGGCGGCCGGGCAGTTGATCGCGAAGTTCCACCGCGCCGGGCTCGACCACGCCGACCTCAATGCGCACAACATCCTGTTCCAGGGCAGCGTGTCCGACGACAACGTGTCCGACCAACGCGCTCGCGGCTGGATGATCGACTTCGACCGCTCGCAGCTGCGCATCCCCGCCACTGGCTGGCGCAACGCCAACCTGGAGCGCCTGCAGCGCTCGCTGCGCAAGCGGCGCGGCAGCCGCAGCATTGTCCAGGTGGATGCCGACTTCCTGGCGCTGCGCGCCGCCTACGACACCGCCTGGCAACGAGGGTATTGAGCGACATGTCGGATTGGACCTTGCGGTTGCTGGGCGTGGGCAATGCGGCGGCCGTCGAGCTGGGCTCGGCGATGGCCACCATCGAGCGCGACGGCGCGCCCTGGCTGACCATCGACTGCGGCGGCGAGGGCCTGACCGCCTACCAGCACGCCTATGCGGGCATGCCGCTCGCGCTGTTCATGACCCACGCGCACATGGACCACATCGGCGGATTCGAGCGCCTGTTCGTGGACAGCTGGTTCGACGAGGCGCGGCGCGGCAAGGTGCGCCTGTACGTGCCGGTGACTCTGCTGCCGCTGCTGCACCAGCGGGTGGCCAGCTACCCCAACGCGCTGGCCGAGGGCGGCGTGAACTTCTGGGACGCGTTCCACGTGATCCCGGTCAGCGATCACTTCTGGCACGAGGGCCTGCGGCTCGAGGTGTTCCCGGTGCGCCACCACTGGCCGGACACCGCGTTCGGCCTGCGCCTGCGGGGCAGCGTGGTGTGGACCGGCGATACCCGGCCGATCCCGGAGATGCTGGCGAAGTTCGCCGATGCGGGCGAACTGATCGCCCACGACTGCGCACTGCAAGGCAACCCGTCGCACAGCGGCATCGACGATCTCGAGCGCGAATATCCGCCTGCGCTGCTCGCGCGCTGCCTGCTCTACCACTACGCCAGCGCGGCAGACGGCGAGGCCCTGCGCGCGCGCGGGCATCGCGTAGGCGAACCCGGCCAGGTCGTTCCCCTGCGCGCGCCGCTCGGAGCCGGGCCGGGCTGAGCGGGCGGCCGCCGCGCGGCCATGCGCGGCGCTTTCCTTGTCCCGGCGTGGTGCAGCAGCTAAACTGCGCGGCCCGGAATGTCGCCGCGACGCGGCAGGACGGGTTCCAGCGGAGAGGTGTCCGAGCGGTTGAAGGAGCACGCCTGGAAAGTGTGTAAGCGTCTAAACCGCGCTTCGGGGGTTCGAATCCCCCTCTCTCCGCCATTTCCCACCCGCACCATCGTCGCGCACCAAAGTCTCTATGGTGGCCCCGTCGGCCCCTCGCGACGCTAGGTCGAAAACTCCGCCAGGGCCGGAAGGCAGCAACGGTATCGGCTGACGCGGGCGCCGAGGTCAGCCGGCGGGGCCATCGCCCGTTTCGGGCTCTGCCCGAAACGGCCCACGATTCCGCTGCGCGAAATCGCGGGTCCCGCGATGTACCTCCACACCCCCGGCGCTGCGCGCCACCCCCTTGACTCAAGGGGGTTGAAGAGCGGGCGAGCGAGGAGCGGATTCATCGAAGCGGGGGGTTGGCGCATGCCACAATGTGGGCATGTCCTACCTCGTCCTCGCCCGCAAGTGGCGCCCCAAGCGTTTCGCCGAACTGGTCGGTCAGGAGCACGTCGTCCGCGCGCTGACCAATGCGCTGGAAACCGGGCGCGTGCACCACGCGTTCCTGTTCACCGGCACCCGTGGCGTCGGCAAGACGACGATTGCCCGCATCTTCGCGAAGTCGCTCAATTGCGAGCGCGGCACGTCGGCGGATCCGTGCGGCGAATGCGAGACCTGCCTGGCGATCGATGCCGGCCGTTACATCGACCTGCTGGAGATCGACGCGGCGTCGAACACCGGCGTGGACAACGTGCGCGAGCTGATCGAGAACGCGCAGTACATGCCCTCGCGCGGCAGGTACAAGGTCTACCTGATCGACGAAGTGCACATGCTGTCCAAGCAGGCCTTCAACGCCCTGCTGAAGACGCTGGAAGAGCCGCCGGAGCACGTCAAGTTCCTGTTCGCCACCACCGATCCGGAAAAGCTGCTGGTCACGGTGTTGAGTCGCTGCCTGCAGTTCAACCTCAAGCGGCTGGACGAGGCGCAGATCCGCGGGCAGGTCTCCAGGATCCTGCAGGCCGAGGGCATCCAGGCCGATGAGGGGGCGATTCGCCAGCTTGCCGCCGCCGCCGATGGCAGCCTGCGCGATGGCCTGTCGCTGCTCGACCAGGCCATCGCCTACACCGGTTCCGGCGTTGCCGGCGGTCGCCTCGACGCGGCCTCGGTGGCGGCGATGCTGGGCACCGTCGATCGCAAGCGGATCCAGGCGCTGTTGTCTGCGCTGGCCGATGGCGACGGCGCCCGCCTGCTGGAGGAAGCGGGCCAGCTGGCGGAATTCTCGCCGGACTGGGCCAGTGTGCTGGAGGCGTTGTCGGAGGCGCTGCACCGTATCCAGGTGAAGCAACTGGTACCCACGGTCGAGACCGGCTGCGATGCGATCGACGTCGACGCGCTGGCCGCGCGGCTGCGCCCCGAACTCGTCCAGCTCTGGTACCAGATGGCGCTGCATGGCCGTCGCGACCTGGGCTACGCGCCGAGTCCGCGCAGCGGTTTCGAGATGAGCCTATTGCGGATGCTTGCGTTCCGCCCCGGCGAGGCGGGCGTGCAGGCGTCGATGCCGCGTCCCGCCGCGGCGACGACCGCAGCGCCCGCGGTACGCGCAAGTGCGCCCACTGCCGCCGCCGAACAGGCGCGCGCTGCATTGGCGGAATCCGCGGCGCGACCGCAGGCCGCGGCGCCGGTCGCGCCGGTCCCGCCATCACCGCCACAGCCGGCGGCACGACCCGTCGTACCCGATGCGGTCGCGCCGCCGGCGCCTGCGGCAGCAGCGGTGCCGGTCGCCAGCGCGATGCTGGTCACCGACAGCGAACACTGGATCGACCTCGTGCGCCGCAGCAGCCTGCGCGGCCCCGCGCGCCTGCTCGCCGAGCACGCGGCCTTCATCGCGCATGCCGACGGCGTCCTGCGTCTGACCCTGGCGCCCGGCGACGAACACCTGAAGTCACCGAGCCTGGTGCTGCAACTGGGCGATGCCCTGTCGTCCCTGCTGGGCGGCGAGGTCCAGCTCCGATTCGAGGCCGGCGAACCGCCTGGCGACACCGCCCGCGTGCGCACCGCGCGTGAGCGCGAGCAGAAGCAGGCCGGTGCCGAGCAGGGCTTCGCCGCCGACCCGGACATCCAGCGGCTGCTGCAAGTGCACGGCGCGCAGATCGTGCCGGACTCGATCCGTCCGCTCGGCGACGGCTGACACCCTTGGTCCGCTGGCAATCCGTCGCCATTCCGTTGCAAGCAATCTCCATCACCGAACACAAGCGAGACAGGACATGCGTGGAAACATCGCCCAGCTGATGCAGCAGGCGCAGAAGATGCAGGAAGACATGCAGCGCGCGCAGGAGGAACTCGCGGCGCTGGAAGTCATCGGCAATGCCGGCGGCGGGATGGTCAGCGTGACCCTGGGCGGCCGCATGGATTGCCGCAAGGTGCGCATCGACCCGTCGGTGCTGGCCGACCCGGAAATGGCGGAGGACCTCATCGCCGCGGCGTTCAACGACGCGGTGAACAAGATCAACGCCGAATCGCAGGCGAAGATGTCGGCCGCCACCGCGGGCATGCCGCTGCCGCCGGGCATGAAGCTCCCGTTCTGACGTGACGGTTTCGCTGCTCGAGCAACTGATCGACGCTTTGCGCGTACTACCCGGCGTGGGCCAGAAGTCCGCGCAGCGCATGGCCTACCACCTGCTGGAACGCCAGCGCGATGGCGGCAGGCGGCTCGCGGACGCGTTGGCGCAGGCGATGGAGCGAATTGGCCACTGCAGGCGCTGCCGCGACTTCAGCGAAACCGGGCTGTGCCCGACCTGCAGCAGCAGCGCGCGCGACGGGCACCTGTTGTGCGTGGTCGAATCGCCCGCCGATCGCCTCGCCATCGAGCAGGCCACCGGCTTCCGCGGGCTGTACTTCGTCCTGCAGGGGCGGCTCAGCCCGCTGGACGGGATCGGTCCGCGCGAGCTCGGCCTCGACCAGCTCTCGCAACGATTGGGCGAAGGCGAGGTGCAGGAAATGATCGTGGCCACCAACCCGACCGTGGAAGGCGAGGCCACCGCCCACTACCTGGCGCAACTGGCGCGTGCGAACGGCGTGCATCCGAGCCGGCTCGCGCATGGCGTGCCGCTCGGTGGCGAACTGGAGTACGTCGATCGCGGCACGTTGTCGCACGCCTTCGGCAGCCGCAGCGAGATCCCGTCCTGACCGTCACGGAGCGCACGCCATGAGCGACACCATCTTCCACAAGATCATCCGCCGCGAAATTCCGGCCGACGTGGTGTACGAGGACGAGCATCTGCTCGCGTTCCGCGACATCGCCCCGCAGGCGCCGGTGCACGTGCTGTTCGTGCCGAAGGTCGACGTCGCCACGCTCAACGACGTGCCGGACGAGTCCGCGATCGTGATCGGCCGCCTCGCGACCGCGGCCGCCCGCTACGCGAAGCAGCAGGGTTTCGCCGAGGACGGTTACCGCATCGTCATGAACTGCAATGGCGACGGCGGGCAGACGGTGTTCCAGATCCACCTGCACCTGCTCGCGGGCGCCCCGCTTGGGCGCTTCGGGACGCCCGCCTGAGGCTTACCAGCCCCAGGCCCACGGCCACGGCGCGGGGCGCGTCACCACGTTCACGCGTTCGCGCTCCGGCCACAGGTAGACCACATCGGCTGCGACCCGCGGGAAGCGGTACGCGTACTGCTCGACCTTGCGGTCTTCGTAGCCATCGATGCGCCCGGTGAAGGTGACTTCGCGGTTCGGCTGGAACAGCGCCGGATCGTAGAAGCCGGTGCGGCAGGCGATGAAGCGGCCCCAGGTGTCGTCACTCGCCCAGTACGGGCGGCCATCGGCATTCAACTTGGTCGAGATCACCTCGAAGCAGGTGCGGTCGGGACGCGGCTCGGTGCGGATGATGCGGCCGCCCCAGCGCACCACGCCGCCGCTGTGGTCGCCGACGGCGGCCTCATGCGGGGTCAGCGCCTGGAACTCGCCCTGCAGGGGCTTCGGCTGGGTGGCGCAGGCAGCGAGGAGGCAGGCGGCAAGGCCGGCGGCGCAACCTTGCAGGGCAGTGTGGCGGGTGGTCATGGCGGCTCCTCGAGGCAGGGCGGGTGGATGCAGGGTGATGCCAGCTTGGCACGCAACCGTGCAGGCGGCGTCATGGCCGGTGTGCGGCCAGATCCTGCAGCAGTATGCGTCGCGCGCCGGGCTCGACCGCAGCATAGCGCGCGTCGGAGAAACGCCGGCTGAGCGACCGCAGGTGATCGCCGGCACGGGGCACGTCGGCGCCCACGCGCTCGGCCCAAGCCTCGGCCGGTTCGTGCATCTCGCGGCCCTGGCCACGCCGTGCGTAGCGGCGTCCGAGCCGGTGCCACGCGCGCAGCAGCGGGTCGCGCTCGCGCTCGCCGCGCGCGAGCAGCCAGGCCATCCACGCCAGCGCCAGGGCGGAGATGACGGTGAACACCAAGATCAGCTCGCGGCTGCCGAGCGGGCGCCCGCCGAACGGATTGAGCAGGCGCTGCTGGCGCTGCGCGTCGTAGCCCAGCACGAAGTCGTTCCAGCCGCGGCGCAGCCAGTCGCTGGCGTTGAACACCGGCACCAGCCCGTCGAACGCGCCGATGCGGCCTGGCTGGCGGTCGGCGATGGTGTCGAACACCCGCTCCGGCGCCACCGCGGCCGTGGGATCCACGCGTACCCATCCGCGGCGTGGCAGCCAGACCTCGGCCCAGGCGTGTGCGTCGGAATTGAGCACCAGCCAGTAATCGCCGATCGGATTCCGATAGCCGCCGGCATAGCCGGTGACCACCCGCGCCGGGACGCCGGCCGCACGCATCAGGACCACGAAGGCGGAGCTGAAGTGCTCGCAATAGCCCTGCTTGCGGTCGAACAGGAAATCGTCGATCTCGTTGCGGCCCGCAAGCGGAACGTTGAGGGTGTAGACGAACTCGCGGCGGATCATCTCCAGCGCGCGATTGGCGATGGCGGCATCGGCGTTGCCGCTCGCGTCCGCGCCGGCATCGGCCCGCCATTGCCGGCCCAGGGCGATGGTGCGCGGATTGAACCCTGCGGGCACCAACAGGGCGCGCCGCCGAAGTTCGGACGGCAGCGCCGGCTCAGCCGCCGCGGCAGTCACCGAGCGCATCCGCCAGCGGGTCACGCCGTTCAGTGGCTGGCTCGAGTACACGCTGTAGTCGTGTGCGATGAACGCACCGTCCGGAACTTCGGTGGGCAGGTCCAATGCCACCAGCTGGCGATCTTCGGTCGGCTCCGGTTCGATCTGGTAGTCCCATTCCGGCCCGGCCGCCTGCAGCGGACCCGCGGGCAGGAAGCGCAGTTGCTTCGCCTGCCGCCAGGTACGGCCGTCGAAGTCCAACAGCACCGGGCCCCGCCAGTACATCTGTTGCTGCGGCGGTGCCGGGCCGATGAACTGCACGCGCGCGGCGGGGCTGTCGTCGTTCATCAGGTCCAGCCAGCCGCCGGGGGTCATCGTGTCGGAGAGTCCCGGCCTCGCCACCACGCGCTCGGGCAAGCCCCACAGCGGCGCGGGCAGGCGCGGGAACAGCCAGAACGCCGCCAGCGCCAGTGGCAGGCCGAGCAGGACCAGCTTGAGCACGCCCACTGAAGCCGGCCAGCCCTTCGTGCCGGTGGAGGCGCTGACCTCGGCCTCGTCATGTGCCAGTTGCTGCAAGGCCAGCAATGCGGCAAGTACGGCCACCAGGGCCAACGCCAGGCTGCTCGGCCCCTGGTCGAGCAGGAACGCCGCGAATGGTGCGAACAGCGCGAACCCGACCAGGCTGCGGCCATCGCGCAGGCTGAAGGTTTCCGATGGCTTCAGCGCCAGCATCGCCGCCAGCACCGCGCAGGCGGTATCGCGGCCCACGCCGGGCGCGACCGCGGCGATCGCCACGAGCATGCCGATGCCAACGAGGAGGCGCAGCAGGGCAGGCGGCGCGCGCCGCCACGAGACGATGCCGACCAGGATCGCGCAGACCCCGAATCCGGTGCCCAGCTCGGGCGGCAGTTGCAGCAGCAAGGGCAGCAGGCCGGTCGCTGTCGCGATCATCACGAGGAGGCGACCGCGCGGTTGCATCGGCGGCGACTTCAGGCGCGCGAGCAGGGAGCGGGGGTCAGCCAAGCGCGGCCTCTCCTGGCATCAGCGCCAATGCGCGCAGGCAGCGGTGACGGTGCGCGGCGCCCAGTCCGATCGGGATCGATGGCTGCCCGGGAACCTGCAAGGCATAGCGGCGGCCCTCGCGCTCCGCGTCATCGACCCAGCGCGCGAGCCGCCGGATGCGCTGTTCGTAGGGCAGCCCGGCGGTGAGTTGCCAGTCGAGCAGCAACTGGTCGCTGCGATGCTGTTCGTATTCGCGCACCAGCAGGCTGTCGCGGCGGGCGGAGGCCTTCCACGCCACGGTGCGGGGCGCATCGCCCGCGCGGTAGCCGCGCAGGTGGTGGACGTCGTCGCCGGCGCGGGTGACCTGGGCGCGGCCTGCATCGCCGACCGGCGTTGGCAGTGGTGGCGCCTGCGCTTCCGGTGCTGGGTACACCAGCACGCTCTGGTCTGGCCACACATAGGCCCAGGCCCGCGCCAGGCCCAGTGGCTGCACCGTGCTCAACGCCAGCCTGGGCACCGGCATCAGCCCGCGGCGTTCCGTGAGCAGCGGCAGTTCCGCGGTGCTGCCGGTGTGGTCGAACGCCACATGCGCGTGCGCTTCGCCGCTGGCGATCCGCATGCCCCGGCGCATGCGCTGGTCCAGTGCGCCCAGCCCGATGCGCAGGCGCAGCGGTTCGCCGGCCGGCACCGGATCGGCGGCGACGGCATCCACCACCACGCCGGAGAGCTGCATGTGCGCGGCGATCAGGCTGGCCTGCGCCGCGCCCGCCAGCAGCAGGGCGAGCAACAGGGCCGGGTTGTTGTTGAAGTTGAGCGCACCCAGGCCCATGGTTCCCAGCAGCAGGCCGAAGAACAGGCCGGTCGCGGTGGGCAGGATGTAGATGCGGTTGCGTTGCAGGCGCACCGGCAGGTGTTCGGCCTGGCGCGGCCGCATCCACGACTGCAGGCGTCGGCGCAACGCGGCGAGCATGCGTCAGTCGACGGGCACGGCGTGCACGATGGCCTTTGCCAGCGCTGCGGTCGAGGTATCGGCTTCGCCGACCAGCCGGTGTTCAGCCACCGCCGGGAACAGCGCCTGCACGTCTTCCGGCACCGCGTGGCCACGACCCAGCAGCAGCGCATGCGCGCGCGCCGCGCGCAGCAGCGCGAGTCCGGCGCGTGGCGAGAGTCCGACGCGCACGCCCGGATGCTTGCGGCTGCGCCCGACCAGCGCCTGCACATAGGCGATCAAGGCATCGCTGGCATGCACGTCCAGCACCGCGCGGCGCAGCAAGATCACCCGTTCCGCGTCCAGCAACGGGGTGGCCTGCGCGATCAGGTCGCGGCGGTCGCTGCCGGCCAGCAGCGCGCGCTCCGCCTGTTCGTCGGGATAGCCCAGCGCGAGCCGCAGCAGGAAGCGGTCGAGTTGCGAATCCGGCAGCGGGTAGGTGCCGGCCAGGTCCACCGGGTTCTGGGTGGCGATGACCAGGAACGGATCCGGCAGCGTCCGGGTGGACCCATCGATGCTGACCTGGTGTTCCGCCATCGCTTCGAGCAACGCGCTCTGCGTGCGCGGCGGCGCGCGATTGATCTCGTCGGCCAGCAGCACGTGGGTGAACACCGGGCCGGGATGGAATTCGAAGCGCCGCGCCTGCGCCTCGTAGACGGAGACGCCGAGGATGTCCGCCGGCAGCAGGTCCGAGGTGAACTGCACGCGCTGGAAGCCGAGGCCGAGGGTGGCCGCCATCGCATGCGCCAGCGTGGTCTTGCCGAGGCCGGGCAGGTCCTCGATCAGCAGGTGGCCGTCGGCGAGCAGGGCGACGAAGGCCAGCCGCACCTGTTGCGGCTTGCCCAGTACGAGGGTGTTGACCTGTGCCTGCGCGTCGCGGAGGGCGCTGCGCGAGGCATCGGGTAGCATCGAGTCGGGTGCCGGGGATGCGGGCATGGCGTACTTGCTTGCGGGCAAGCCTCTGGCGGGATGGCCTTTGTAGTGTAGCGAGGTGGCAAACGGATGCAGGGCGGGCACGAAACGGACGTCGCCAAGCGCTGGTTCGTCGGCACCTGGTTGGCATTGCTGGGGCTGAAGCTGTGGCTGGCAGCGCGCCTCCCGCTGTTCGTCGATGAAGCCTTCTACTGGCAGGAAGGGCGGCACCTGGCCTGGGCCTACTCGGACCTGCCGGGCCTGACCGCATGGCTGGCACGCGTGGGCGACGGCCTGGGCGATGGCACCCTCGCGCTGCGGCTGCCGTTCCTGGCGATCGCCGCGGCGATTCCGTGGCTGGTCGTGCGCTTGACCGCGCGCGAGTTCGATGCGACGTCGGGTTGGCGGGCCGGGTCGCTTGCCCTGTTGCTGCCGCTTGCAGGCACCCTCGGCCTGCTCGCCCTGCCCGATGTGCCGCTGCTGCTGGCGACCCTGCTATGCCTCGACGCCGGCCTGCGCCTGCTGCGCCGGGTCGATGCAACGGGCGCCGCCGAGCTCGCGCTCGGATTCGCCATCGGCGGCCTGACCCACTACCGGTTCGCGGCGGTCATCGCGGTTGGCTTCCTGGCGTTGCTCGCGTTGCGGCAAGGCCGCGCCGCCTTGCGCGATCCGCGCGTCTGGGCCGCGCTGGCGATCGGTGCACTGGCCTGGTTGCCGCTGCTGCTGTGGAACCTGCAGAACGCCGATGCCGGCCTGCGCTTCCAGCTGGTGGACCGCCACCCGTGGAGCTTCAGCGGCGAAGGCATCCGCCTCGGCCGCATGCAACTGCTGCTGGCCACGCCGCTGCTGCTGGCGGCGATGGCGGTGGCCGGCTGGCGCGGCGTGCGCGATGCGCGACCCGCCGTGCGCTACCTCGCCCTGTGCGGCTCCATGATCGTGCTGGGCTTCCTGCTGCTGGGATTCTTCGCCGATCGCGAACGCGTGAGTTTCCACTGGCCGTTGCCCGGCTACCTTGCCCTGTTGCCGCTGGTGCCCGCGGTGCTGGCCAAGTGGGCAAAGGGCTGGCGCGTCACGATGTGGGCCGCGGCCGCGATCGGCATCGGCATGGTGCTTGGCTACTACGTGGTCGCTTCAAGCCCGTCATTGCGCGCGCAGACCGCGTCGCGCAATTTCCACCCCACCAATTTCGCCGGCTGGGACGAGCTCGACCTAGCGGTGCGCGACGCGCTGGCGGCAATGCCACCCGACACGCGACTGCTCGCCGGCAACTTCAAGATCGGCGCGGAGCTGGGATTCGTGCGCGACGATGCCGATATCGCCGTGCTGGCGCATCCGCTGAACGACAAGCATGGCCGCGCGCCGCAGCTGGCGGCGTGGGGACTGGCGCATGCGACGCGCGCGACGCTCGGTGCCCGCCCGCTGCTGCTGGTCGCCAGCGCCAGCGATGTCGGCTTCCGCGACCTGCTCGCGCACTACCATGCGCTGTGCGCGCAGGTCGGTCCGTTGCCGCCGCCGCGTGTGCTCAACATCGACCACGGACGCCAGCGCTTCCTGCTGTTCGCGCTGGAGGCTGCGCGGCGGACAGGGCCGTGCACCGCGCCGGCGATGGCCTTCATCGATACGCCCACGCCCTCCGCCGAGGTGGGGTCGTCGTTCTTGGTCGCCGGCTGGGCCTTCAAGGATGGCGTCGGCCTGCGCGCGGTGGAGGTGTTGCTGGACGGCCGCGTCGTGGCGCAGGCGCGCTACGGCGAGGCGAATGCCGGCGTGGCCGATTTCTGGAAGATCAGCACCGATCCCAACCACCCACGCGTGTATTTCCGCGCGCGGATCGAAGGTGCGAAAGCGGGTGGGCGCTGGCTCGGCCTTCGCCTGCACGGCGCGGATGGCAGCGTCGAGGACTGGGTGGAGCAGAGGGTCGGGGTGCGCTGAGCGATTGCCTTACGGCAGTGCGAATCCCGCCGCGCGCAGCAGCCTGCAGGTCGCGATCAGCGGCAGGCCGACCAGCGCCGACGGGTCGTGGTTGTCGATCCGTTCGAACAGGGTGATGCCGAGGCCTTCGGACTTGAAGCTGCCGGCGCAATCGAACGGCTGCTCGGCGTCGACGTAGCGCGCGATCTCGGCATCCGGCAGCTGGCGCATGTGCACCTCGGTCAGGTCGCACTCCGGGTACAGGCGGCCATCCGCATGCGCCAGGCACAGCGCGGTGTGGAAGCGCACCACGCGGCCCGACATCGCCCGCAGCTGTTCGATCGCGGCGCTGCGCCCGCCGGGTTTCCCGAGTGGCTGTCCGTCGATGTCGGCCACCTGGTCCGACCCCAGCGACCAGGCGCCGTCGCTGCGCTGGGCGGCCACTGCCTGCGCCTTTGCCTGCGCAAGTCGAACCGCCAGGTCGCGCGGCGATTCGCCGGGCAGGGCGGTTTCATCGACCTCGGGTCGCGCCACTTCGAAAGGCAGGCCCAGTCGTTCCAGCAATTCGCGCCGATAGCGCGAGGTCGACGCCAGCACCAGCGCAGGCAAGGTCAGCGACCGGCGCGGGCTTGCGAGACCCGCTGCAGTTGCTGGTCCAGGCTGGCCCGGGCCGCGTCCAGCGACTGGCGCACCGCGTCCAGCTGGGCGAGTTCGGCGGAGGCGCCGTTCTCCTGCAGCCACAGGCGCTGGCGGAGGATTTCCTGCATGGCGCCGAGCACCGGGTTTTCGTGGTCACCGGCCACCGCCTCGAGCTCCTCGCGCGCGGCGCGCAGGCGGGCCTCCAGCACGTCTGCGGCATCCAGCACCCCGCGGATGGCGCGCTGGCGCCCTTGTGAACGTTGGCGAATGCGCCAGGCCTGCCACGCGACGGCGGCAGCGAGGGCGACCAGCAGGAGGGGCAGGGCGAGGTCCATGCGGGCAGTCTGCGCGAGCGCAGGTCGTCGGGCAAACCCCTCATCGCGGGCGGGCCGCCGAATGGGCGCATCGCATTGATTTGACAGGAAAGCCGCGGGTCTCTAACATTTGATGGCTTATGTCCGACCTGCCGAACAGCCAGGTGCCAGAGTCCGTGGATGCCTGGCGAATGGTCGCGGCGAGGCGCGAATTCGAAGGCCGGGTCCCGCTGGCGGCGATGCCCCGGCTCCGCGATGGCCTGCTGCAACCCGAAGGCGACGCCCGCTATACGTTGGCGTTCGGCACGGATGCGCTGAGGATTCCGTTCGCGGAGCTCCGCATCGAGGCCGGGCTGCCACTGGAATGCCAGAGCACCCTGCAACGTTTCGTGTTGCCGGTGCAGTTGGTGCAGCGGCTGGGGCTGATCCGCGACGAGGCCGATGAAGCGGCCCTGCCGGAAGGGTACGAAGCCTTGCTGGTCGGGGCGGATGGCATCCTGAAGCCGGCGGAGCTGGTGGAAGACGAATTGATCCTCGCGCTGCCGCTGGTTGCGGTGTCGCCGGGCGCGGACGTGGTGGAACGCGAGTTCGCCCCTGACGCGGAAGAAGCCGCCCAGGCCAACCCGTTCGCGGCGCTGGCGGGCTGGAAAAAGGAATAAGTGCGACAATGTCGCACTGAGTTGCAGTCACGAGGCTTGCGCCAAAGCCTGCTTTCGAAAGTATTTCTCTGGAGTTGTTCCCATGGCCGTTCAGAAGTCCCGCGTTTCCCCGTCCCGCCGTGGCATGCGCCGCGCACACGATGCCCTGTCCGCCAAGCAGCTGGCCACCGACCCGACCAGCGGCGAGACCCACCTGCGCCACCACGTGACCGCCGATGGCTACTATCGTGGCAAGCAGGTCATCGCGCCGAAGACCAAGGTCGCCGACGAAGAGTGATCCGCGGCCGCAAGGTCGTAGTCGTAGCAGCAGCATGACGCCCGGCCGCGCCAGATGGTGCGGCCGTTGGCGTTTCTGCAACGCGAATTCGTCCGCTGGCGCACGCCGCGTTAAGGTAGCCGCCCAGCATGGAGTCCATCGATGAGTGAATCCGAAGGCCGCATCTATTCCCGCATCGCCGGCACCGGCAGCTACCTGCCGGGGAAGGTGCTGACCAACGCCGACCTCACCGAGTTCGTCGACACCACCGACGAATGGATCGTCGCCCGCACCGGCATCCGCGAGCGCCACGTCGCGGCCGAAGGCGAGGCCACGTCGGACCTCGCGTACCTTGCCGCCGCGCGCGCGCTGGAGGCCGCTGGCGTCACCGCCGCCGAGATCGACCTGATCGTGCTCGGCACCACCACCCCGGACCTGATCTTCCCGTCCTCGGCCTGCCTGCTGCAGCACAAGCTGGGCGCGAACGGCTGCCCGGCCTTCGACGTCAACGCGGCCTGCTCCGGCTTCATCTACGCCCTGACCATCGCCGACAAGTTCATCCAGTCCGGCGCGGCGACGACCGCCTTGGTGGTCGGATCCGAGACCCTGACCCGCATGCTGGACTGGAGCGACCGCGGCACCTGCGTGCTGTTCGGCGATGGCGCCGGCGCGGTGGTGCTCAAGGCCGACAGCGAGACCGGCATCCTCAGCACGCACATGCATGCCGATGGCGGCAAGAAGGAATTGCTGTGGAATCCGGTGGGCGTCTCGGTCGGCTTCAAGCCGGAAGAGAAGAACGCCGGCGTCCGCGTGCTGATGACCGGCAACGAGGTGTTCAAGCACGCGGTCAAGGCGCTGGACTCGGTGGTCGAGGAAGCGCTGGAGGCGAACGGGCTGGACCGCCACGAGATCGATTGGCTGGTGCCGCACCAGGCCAACCTGCGCATCATCGAAGCGACCGCCAAGCGGCTGGACATGCCGATGGACCGGGTCATCGTCACCGTGGACAGGCACGGCAACACCTCGTCCGGCTCGGTGCCGCTGGCGCTGGACGAGGCGGTGCGTTCCGGCAAGATCCAGCGCGGCCAGCTGGTCCTGCTGGAGGCGTTCGGCGGTGGCTTCACCTGGGGCTCGGCGCTGCTGCGCTACTGATCCAACCCTT
>Ga0114939_10002214_pt1 | contig 14682 bp, 12 predicted proteins | sample AshMeaCrysSpring_FD_87196 | JGI IMG/M metagenome (GOLD analysis project Ga0114939, IMG submission 87196) | Groundwater microbial communities from Big Spring, Nevada to study Microbial Dark Matter (Phase II) - Ash Meadows Crystal Spring | ecosystem: Environmental > Aquatic > Deep subsurface >... | reverse complement strand
TTATAAAAAATAGATTAGCGCTGCCATTAGCTTTTAATTTTCCATCAATATTAGAAATAGATTTGCCTGTAACCCGGACAATAATATTTTGAATATTTAGAGAGTTTTGAAAATCTACTGTATATTTATTGGGAATAGAAAACTGCTCAAAACTGTGAAATAAATTTTCTTGTGCCTGAGTACCTCCAGTAATAGAAGTATTCTCATTATTATTTTTAACTTGGGAATTATTAGGTAAGGTATTATCTGGGATTATTTGGGCTATTCCTGGGTTTATAGGTACTACAATTGTGCTAATAAGTAGATTTATAAATAAACTTCTTCTGGCACAAGAGTCATTGTTCTGAAACATATATAAAAAGCTTTAAAAATACATTAATCCAAATTATATTATCATTTGAACTAATCTTTAACTATTATAAATTAGTAGAGACGCACCATTAGCACGTCTCTAGTAGGACTTTATTTAACTTTATTTAATGTGAATTATTCTTTGGAAATATATGGTGAAAGTTTTAACCTCCAATATAATCTTCTAGATAGCCTCTTGCGCCTTCAGCCTTGATACTATAGACAGCAACATCCTCTTGGATTGCCAGTTGTTGGACAAGGTATACACCAGTCACATAGGGCAGTTACAACTTCTCCTAAATTGGATTCTGTAGCTTCTGCTTGAATGCTATTCACTTGAGCATCACCTAATGAACACTTCAATTCAAAGGCTATTTTTTCTGATAGAAGGTTATACTTTTCCAGTATTTCACCAATATTAGAATTACTCATCATGCGAGAGAATTCTTTTTGGATTTCTTGTTGGAATTGTTCTGAAGTTTTAGAGTCCATTGTATCCTCGTTATTTGTTAGATTTGCCCTCTAGCCGCCAATTTTATTTAGGGAAACAAGAAAATTATTTTCAAAATTACCCAGTATTGGGGCATTATCGGGCGCATTTGGTTTATCTGAAAACTTAACTGCTACTGAGATATGTTTTATGCAACGGGGTATTAGTATTTCGTTTTTGACCTGTGAAAGATAAGTACAGGACTTACATTTGTATAACACTTAAACACTAGTGTGTCATCTAAACAGTGTGAATTAATACTAACTACGGAGCGTTGATGGGTTTGGTTGTTTTCTGGGTGAGCCTTGGGCGCTAAATCGCAACAAAAAACATAGGTTACTTAATGCTTACGGTAAAGTCATAGAAATGATTTGTTGGACCAGCACCACCAACGATGGAATAGTCACCAGTCTTAGGTAAGTTAAAAGTAAAAACAGTTTGCTTATCAAATCCAGTTATTGCTTGACTCATAGGCTTACCATCAACGCCATAGAGAGTAACACTGGCGCGGGCGCCTAAACTATTTATTTTGATAGTCATTTTTTGCCCAGCATTAGCGCGGAGTAAGTAAATTTTATTGGATGCGCCTTGGATATTGGCACTGCTTGTTCCTTTTTTAAAGCTAACGCGAGTTTTTGGAAGATTTGCAGAAATTTCTTTGATGTTGCTAACTTGTGCAAAGGAAGATGCTGGTAAAGCAACTGTTGCTGTTGTAATTGACAATACGGAAGCGATCGCGATTAAAAAGCGTTTCATTATCTAAGTCCCCTAGTGGTAAATAGTTTGTTTTTGCTTATTAATCTAATATGTTGGGATTAAATTCTTTATGCACTTTATCCAGTTGAAGTATCTGAAGTGTTTATCCAGTGCCAATGGCTAATAGTTGATATCAAATAAGCAATTAATCTAATCACAAGTAAACTGTCACAGCTTCTTCGATGGCATTAAGAGAGTTACTAATTAATAATTTTGAAATTAATCAGGGATAGCCGCAACTGGCACTGCGGCTCATGTTCGCGCGTTGGGCTGTCTTCCCTCCAAAAATATCGGCGCTCTTGCGCCCAACTACAAACAAAAACAATGTGACAATAATGACGCGCTCCGCTATCTTAAGTCCTGTTAATAATTTTTTAGCACTCGCCAAAAATTCAACACATCAAACCCATCATAAATGCTGCGACCGCTTACAAGCCATTAGCACTGAATAATAGAACTAAATCACCTTAGAGCCAACTATGATTACTTTTTCTTTTTTAGCTTCCAAGATGTGGCGCCAAATAATCCTAAAGCAAGAATTGTTGCAGGTTCAGGTACTTTCTTCGTTTCAGGTGGGAATAAACTAGATGGGTCGTAAGTTGTTGACCCACTTTGAACCAATCTTGGCGGTGTTGTTGTTGTTGGAGTGGTGGGTGTTGTTGGGGTTTCTGATGTCGTTGGTGTCGTTGGTGTTGTAGTTTGAACTGGGGCTATGGCAACAGGATTATTAACAAAAGCTTCGCTTCCACCGTTTTTAAAAGCTTGGACATGGAAACCAATACGCAAAGCATTGGTTGTTAAAGCATCGAAAATATTTTCTAGTTTTATACCATTCTGCAAATCAAACAGGACACTAACATATTCCCCTGGATTAACACCCTTTTGTGACACTGGTGTCTTTGCTTTAACCCCAAAATCTGATGTGAAGTTGACGTTATTTCCTGCTGGTAGATTTAAATTACCTTCTGCTTTAGAAAAAGATACACCAGAACCACTGGCAATAATAGATGATACACTCTTTAACAACGGTGCCAATGGATTATGGTCAAAGTAAATTTGCGTAATAGAAGAAGCTGCTGTTCCCTTGTTGTTAAACTTGAATAAAACCTGAGAGGAAGAAAAATCTTCCCCACCTTTTGCATCTGTAACATCAAAAGATAACTGGGATTCTCCAAAAGCTTCATTGATAGCATTATTATGAGAGATATTATCAAATCCAAATACTGCTGCTTGGGCTGGTGTAGCTATTAACCATAAAGCAGAGGCTGCACCTGCAACTAAAACAGAATAGTGACTTAGGGAGGAAAATATTTTTTTCATTTTGAATCAAACTGTTTAACGTCACTAAAAGGGTTTCTTTTCTCCCAATGTAAGCACAAAGTTTTTGAATGTCTCTAAATAATGTCAATATTTATCTATCATTCATGAATGATTAGTCAAAAGTTAATTTCTAGTAAAATCAATGTATTTGTCCGGATTGTATGGTTTAAATGTGTTTTTATATATTGCTAATTTAGATTGTCATTAAGAATATTTTATGAAGGGTTGAAAAATATTTATTTTCTGATATAAACACGGTTTTATTGATGAAAAATTTTTTCTATTTGCGAGTATTTACTGATAGTTTATATCTACTTGTGGAACAGGCATCCTGCCTGTTTATTTTTGAAATCAAACAGATAGGATGCCTGTTTATTGTTTAAATCAAATAGATAGGATGTCTGTTTGTTGTTGAAATCAAATATATAGGATGCCTATTTGTTGTTGACATCAAACAGATAGGATGTCTGTTTGTTGTTGAAATAAAACAGGCAGGATGCCTGTTCCACGGTATTTGTGTGACGACAAATAGGCACAGAATTTACATTGACGAAAAATTTGTTGAAATAAAACAGGCAGGATGCCTGTTCCACGGTATTTGTGTGACAGACAAATAGGCACAGAATTTACATTGACGAAAAATGGGAAAATTCCATCAAAGTCAATAAGCTAGGCTGTTGACTATAATTGTCTAGCGCAATATATTAGTTAATCCCCCCATCCAACTAGTATCCACAATGGAAGAGGGGATTAAAAAGAATGACTCTACATCTTATCTAAAAAGTTTTCTAAGATATCAACTAAATTAACCTGACATTGGAGGGGTAATAAATCAATTAAAGGAAGTTCCTTCCTCCCACCACCAATTTTAACTGGGATGGATTGAAGGACTTTTAATACTTCATCTTCATCCACAGTTTTGGCGACAAGCAAGGGGTAAACTTTTTCAGCGACAACGGTATGCAGCTTTGCGTTAGATAAATATAGATGCCATTTGGCAATGTCTATATAAACATTTTCGCCAATCTCCGCTGCCAAGGATTCGATCAATTCTGTTGTCCCAGCCATATACTAATTACCCTGTGATAATGTGAAATACTTTTTAATTCACATTATTACTTAGGTTTCAGCTTTCGGAGTAATTAGCGATCGCGCTGATATAAATTAGATGCCCTAGCAAAGCAGCAAGCCAACAACAGCTAAAGGTTAGCAGCCATTGCCAATCGTTTTTCAAAAAAATATCGAAAAACCACATCCCAGAGTTAATTGCGGCAAAAACAGCAACATGCACCGCAAAATTCATGCGGTCGTCTAGTTTTCTATAATCAGGGTCATTACGGTCTGGTTGACGGGGCCAGCGAGGAGGCATAATTTTTGTTGTGGTAGTTTTCTCTGGGTAATATTTTAAGATTTTTTACGCTTCTATCAACATCGTTTTTCTTTCAAACTAAAGCAGTGACCTGATGAAGCATTTGTTAGGTTACGCTGCGCTCCACCCAACCTACGAAAAACGACGAAAAACTTAATCTTGGGGGTAAAAATAATCTCCTGATTTACCACCTGTTTTACTTATCAAGCAAATTCCTTCAATGTGCATCGATTTTTCTAAGGCTTTTGCCATGTCATATAAGGTTAGTGCTGCAACGGACACCGCTGTTAAGGCTTCCATTTCCACTCCTGTTTCTGCTTTGATTTTTACAGTCGCTTGAATTTCAAAACCGGGCAATTGGGGATTAGCAGTTATTTCTACTTCAACTTTTCGTAAGGGAAGGGGATGACAAAGGGGTATTAAATTAGAAGTCTGTTTTGCTGCCATGATTCCAGCTATTCTGGCAGTTGCCAAAACATCGCCTTTGGGAGTATTACCTGATTGAATTGCTGCTAAGGTTTCCTTCTTCATGACGATTTTTGCTTCTGCAACTGCTTGGCGATCGCTCATCGGTTTGTCTGAAACATCTACCATCTGAACATGACCCTGAGAATTAAGATGGGTTAGATTAGAGGACATATTAAGTAAAATACTCAGCTACAACTTTCTCAAACTCTACCAAATCTTGGGCATTGCTGAATTGAAGTATGAATGATGATTTTTTTAGCGTCACGCTCTCGGCGCAAAGGCGCAAAGTTTCGTTGCTTATTTTTATCAAAAATTTTAATTCATACTCCTATTCAGCAACGCCAAATCTTGAGTGTTGATGGCTTCTTACAGCTTTCCACAAAGGCTTTTTGACGGGGCCAAAAATCTTCACTAATAGCAGCCAAAGATTTTGTCAATTTTCTCTTGCATTTCCAAAAAAGGTTGTGCTACTATTAAATAACGCTTGGGCGTGTAGCTCAGTGGACTAGAGCACGTGGCTACGGACCACGGTGTCAGGGGTTCGAATCCCTTCTCGCCCGCTATTAACAATTAATAAATATGGGGTACTAAATTTAAAATATTTAGTACCCCATATTTATTTTGTCTATAAAATAGCTAACAAGGTAGGAATTTATATATAATTCCTACCGCCCCTACCTCTCTATTTCAAAGCATAACTATCCTCACCTCGCCCAAGGGCAAACTTAATAGAATTAATCAAGCCTTGGGCTGATTGGGTTAAAAAGATAAGGATTGCTAAAAAAGTTAAACCAGCGGCATAGGCAAACATAACTCGATAACCAAGTTTATCGCCAACAGAACCAAATACTGGGCCGGCTACAGCAATACCAACGTCAAAACCTGTTACACAAAGGGCAAATATTCTACCTCTTTCATAGGGTTGGGAGCGATCGGCCATCATTGTCATTATCATAGGAATCATTGTCCCACCACCCATACCTTCTACTAATCCAGCGATTAAGAAAGCTGATGGACTATCAGCAAAATATAGTAATACCATTGACATGGAATAACAGGCTATTCCAAAGGTGACAAATAATCCTCTTCCCAGGCGATCGCTTATTCTTCCCGTTACTATACGAATACAAAAACTCGAAATTGCCGCCGCCGTATAAAACAAACCTGGGTTTAAATCAATGTTAGAGGATTTGATATAAAGCGGGACAAAAGTACTAAGGGCCCCAAAAGCCAAACCGATTAGCAGCATAACTATTGCCGGGACTTTGACTCTGGGGCTAAAAAGCATTCTCCAAAAGGAATTATCCTGACTTTCTTGCCTTTGTTGATCGGTAAGTTTCGGATTTTTCAGTTGTAACGCACAAATTAAAGCAATAAATCCTATTGCGCTAGAGTTGAGAAATAAAGCTGTATAACCAAAGTAAGATTGTAAATATCCACCCATGGCGGGGCCGATAGCCATCCCGATAGGGTTGACTAAACTCATATAACCAAGGATTTCGCCACGGTTTTCTGGTGGCGCAATATCAGTTACGAAGGCTGCATAGGCGGTAGTAAAAGCTGCAAGACTTATACCATGAAAAGCTCTTAATGCCATTAACAATGGTATGGAAGAAACTAATATATAACCCAGGGGAGCGATCGCTACAACAATAACCCCAATCAACAAGACAATTTTTCTTCCCCTGTTATCAGCCATCTTCCCCAGTGAAGGGCGAAATAGCAATAATCCAATCGCAAAACTTCCCATCACAATACCGATTTCCTGCTTAGTCCCACCAATATATTCGACATATAGGGGTGTGCCAGGAAGTAGGGAAGCAATGCTAGACCAGAATAATAAACCTGCTGTAAATAACACCAGCAGGTTGCGCTTTAATTCAGAATTTAATTTATTAAACACAGTTTTTGGCAGATGCGAAATATTTGGTTAAAGATGCTAATTGCTAATTGCTAATTGCTAATTGCTAATGGCTAATGGCTAATGGCTAATGGCTAATTGCTGATTGCTAATGGCTAATTGAAGACTGGTTAGTTAATGTATACAACTATAAGAAAAGATAAATATTTTACCTGCCTAATTGCGGGTTTTGCCTGTGTAGCCGCGACATACAGTCGCCTCTACCAAGTATTTAACTGTACTCTTAAAACATCCTCTTAACCATTAGCCATTAGCCATTAGCCATTAGCCATTAGCCATTAACCATTAGCCATTAGCCATTAACCATTAGCCATTAGCCATTAGCCATTAGCCATTAACCATTAACCATTAACTATTAACCTAATTAACATTTTTAGTGATAACTTCACGAACGCGATAAATAGGGCGTCCTTGTGATTCATGATAGGTACGCATCAGTAATTCTGCGAGAAGACCAAAGCAAAATAACTGTACACCTGTCACAAGTAATAATACGGATAAAATTAACAACGGACGATTTCCAATGTCTTCCTGAAAGGCTAATTTAACAAAGGTTAAGTAAATACCCATTATTCCACCAGCAGCAATGGAACCCAATCCCAATAAGCCAAAGACATGCATTGGACGGGTGAGGAATTTTTTCATAAAAGCGATGGTCATTAAATCCATTAGGACTCGAAAAGTTCGAGACAAACCGTATTTACTTTGACCAAAGCGCCGGGAATGATGGCGTACAGGTACTTCCGTAATTCTAGCACCTTCAATATATGCTAAAGCTGGTAAAAAACGATGGAGTTCCCCATAAAGATTCATATCGGCGACTAATTCAGACCGATAGGCTTTTAAAGAACAACCATAGTCATGAATGTGAACTCCAGTCACGCTACGAATTAACCAGTTAGCTATTTTAGAAGGGAGTAAACGAGTTATTGCTTTATCTTGGCGCTTTTGACGAATACCGCTAACTAAATCATAACCTTCTTCAAGCTTTGCCAACAGCATGGGAATATCTGACGGGTCATTTTGCAGGTCAGCATCCATTGTGATAACAACTTTACCCCGTGCATGATAAAACCCAGCAGCCATAGCAGGAGTTTGACCGTAGTTACGACGCAAAATAACTGATTTTAAATCAGTACGGATGAGAGCTTGTTCTTTTAATAACGTTGCGGAGCCATCATTAGAACCATCATCAATACAGATAATTTCATAACTTAGCTCGCAAGCATTTAAAGTTGATGAAATAGCTTCTAGAAGTAGAGGAATACTTTCTACTTCATTATAAACCGGGACAACGACAGAAACATCAGGAATAAAAGGCGATATTTTTGCGCTTTGCCCAGCAATACTATTACTAAATAAATCGCTCCTCATATATTATATTGTCCTCAGTTCTCAAGCGGGGTCGAAACTTTTTATAACTCTGCCAGCACCACGAAGCTGCTGATAATATGACTGACTAACCACATCTCCTTGTTCCGAGAGAATATCTATACCAATTCCATTTCGTCCTTTATCTTTCCCAGAACTGTGAATATATTTACCATCTCCCAAATAAAGTCCCACATGGGTTGCCTTAATTGGAGTACCAAAAAAAACTAAGTCTCCAGGCTGAAGTTCAGTAATTTCTACAGTTTCCGTAAAAGCTTCCTGCTGGTAAGCATCTCTAGGTAGCCAAATACCTACAGAACGAAAAGCCGCTTGCATTAAACCGGAGCAATCATAATTAGGCCCTAAAGTTCCACCCCAGAGGTAATAATTATCAACAGTCATTGCTTTATGAGTAAAAGCAATCACATCTGGTATAGATTTTTGAATATCTTCTAATACAATACTTTGAAATTGATAGGGTATAGTTGCTGGTTGGATTAAACCAAAATCTGAAATTGCTACCCACCCTGGATAGCAATCTTCTCGGAGGCAAACTTCTATAGATGTAATATCCGGAGTCTCCACTAATGATATTACCTGTAAATAGCGACCAGCAGTTGCTTGAGTTGCCAAACGGTTACATTCAGGAGAATCATACAAGTTTAAGTCAGCTTTAGTGATACACTCACTGACTTTAAGAGTTTCGATTTGAGATTTTAAGTTAGAAGACATTATTACGGACGGATAGCCAACTATGAATTTTTTCAGTCAAGACGAACAGTTAGAAAAATTGGGTAATGGCATTTTAGAAGCAACATGGGGTCAGTTTTCTAGCTTAGCCCGTAACCAAATAGCATTAACTTGGATTGTTTATGACCCTCCTATACCTGTAAATACGGGTGGTGCATTAACTCCCGATGCATTTTGGCAACATAAAATCCGTGGATTTAACTATAGGGGTGGCGAACGCATTTACCCTGCCAGTGTAGTCAAACTATTTTACCTGGTTGCGGTAAACGAATGGTTAGAAAAGGCTATGATTAAGCCCAGTCCAGAATTAGAGCGTGCGATTAAAAGTATGATGTTGGACTCTAGTAATGATGCCACTAGTTTAATAGTGGATGTATTAACTGGCACAACTAGTGGACCAGAGTTACCAGACGGTCCCTTTGAAACATGGAAATATCAGCGTAATATAGTTAATCGCTACTTTAAATCCCTCGGTTGGGTGGAAAATGAAAGTATAAATGTATGTCAGAAGACTTGGGGTGATAGCCCATTTGGTAGAGAAAGAGCATTTTATGGAGAAATGTTTGACAACCGTAATATGTTAACAACTAATTCCGTAAGTAGGTTGTTGCATAGTATTGTCGGTGGTATTGCTGTCTCCAGAGGGCGATCCCAGGATATGATGACAGTGTTAAACAGAAGTATTAAACCAGAAGATTTACCCCATGATGTGGAAGAAGACCAAGTAACGGGGTTTTTAGGCGCAGGTTTACCGTCCGACTCCCAACTTTGGTCTAAGGGTGGTTGGACTAGTAGTGTTAAGCATGATGCTGCTTATATTGAAATTCCCAACGGGCGCCCATATTTATTAGTTGTATTTACAGAAGGTCGGGAACAAGCTAAAAGTCGTGAAATTCTACCATTTATTTCCCATCGGGTAGCAGAGGCAGTCCAACAATTAAGTTAATTTTAGTTAATTTTGTAACCGAATTTTGCTCCTTTAGCTAGAAGAGATGCACTTTGAATAGACTGGCGAATAAATTAGTCAGTCTTTCAAGGATGAAGATTTTTTGTACAGGCTTTATATGTCAAACAAAATTATTCTCATGTACAATAAATAAAGTACATCACTACAAAACAGCTTCCATCCTCTAATTTCTCCTATGACAGTTTTTCTATTTGCCTGGAATTTATTTGACTAAATCAATATAAGTGTTCCCACGACTGGAATATCTTATAAGTTTTTAAAAGCATGAAATTAAGTATTAATAATTACATATAATCATCTTTGATTCTAGCCTCTAAACTCTGGCAAATTTTTGCCATGATTATTGACTTGGAAACCCTTGAAAAATATAAAGCTTAAAAAATATTAACCTGAACATCTAAAAAATAAGACCAGTAAAGAAAGCTAATTAGTTAAAATACAAAGAATAAAGCCTATTCAGGGCTGGTTCACTACATAAAGCCATGTCATCAAACATCAGCAATTATCAACAACAACAAGCTGCTGACAGCCAAGATAACCACCTGACTTGGTACAATCGCGGTCTTTTACAGGAAAGTAACGATAACTATAAAGATGCAGCAACTAGCTACCAAAAAGCATGGGATTTAAAACCTGATTTTGAACCAGCTTGGGAAAAACTAGATTGTGTTCTCAATAAATTAGGTTTAAATGAAGAATCTGCGGGAATTTGGGAAAAAGCCGCTGATATTTTGTTTAATATAGGACAAGATAAACGAGCTTTTCATCTTTACTATAAGGCAGCTAATACCTGGGCTGAATTAACTCAATATCAGAAGGCAATTATTAATTATGATAAGTTGTTAAAAATAGAAAATAATGACGATTATGCTTGGTATTGTCGAGGCAATCTTTTGACTCAGTTGGAAAATTACGAAGAAGCTGTTATCAGTTATAGGGAATCACTAAAGTTAATTCCTGACTATAATACTTGGAATAATTTGGGACTGGCCTTAGAAAAACTAGGATTATATGAAGAAGCCATATCTAGTTATGATAAAGCAATTGAGATGAATCCCTACGAATCAGTTGCTTGGCACAACCGTAGCTATGCACTGAAAAAAATATATCGGGAAGAAGAAGCGCAAAAATCTTATAATAAAGCCCTCCAGCTTCAACCTGATTATGATACCAGTTGGCGCAGTTTAGGGGATACCCAAAGTAATTATGGTAATTATGAAGATGCTATTGCCTACTATAATTTAGCTTTAGAATTAAATGAAAATGATGCTAAAATTTGGAAAAAAATAGGAATAGCTTTAGCAAAACTAAATCGCTTTCAGGAAGCTTTAGTAAATTTTGAAAAATCCGTAGAAATAAATTCTAGCGACTATGATGCTTGGAATTGGCATGGTTATACATTAAGGAAATTGGAATGTTATCTTGATGCAATTGCTTCCCATCAACAGGCTTTAAAATTTTTACCAAATGACCACTACGCTTGGAAATATCAAGGTTATATTTATAAAAATATCCAACGATATGACGAAGCAATAATTAATTTTGATAAAGCAATCGAGATTCAAAACGATGATTACTATACTTGGGAATGGCGGGGTATTTGTCTATATGAATTAGGCCACTACCAAGAAGCGATTACAAATTTTGATAGAGCAATATGCTGTAAAAATATTAACAATTTAAATGATTACTATTATTCTTGGAAATGGCGTGGCATAGCCTTAAGCCAATTAAGTAATTACAAAGAAGCTATAAATAGTTATAATCATGCATTAGAATATATACCCACTAATAATCCAGGGGACTTACTTTACACATGGATTAATAAAGGTTATGCCCTAGAAAGTTTACATCGTTACGACGAAGGAATCGCCTGTTTTGAGGAAGCATTAAAAATTCAATCAGAAGACGACTATTCCTTAAATCACAAAGGTTATGCCCTAGAAAGTTTACAACGTTATAACGAAGCGATCGCCTGTTTTGAGAAAGTATTAAAAATTCAACCCAAAGACTATTATTCCTTAAGTCATAAAGCTTGTTGTTTGCGTAAGCTTGGGAAAAATGAAGATGCCATTCAAGCTTATGATGAACTTCTACGCTGTAAGCCTAATGATATTTTTGCTTGGGAAGACAGAGGCATTGCCCTGGATAGTTTACAGCGTTATGAAGAAGCTTTGGCAAGTTTTGTAAAAGCCTTAACAATCACACCTGATTACTATGCCTATAAATGGCATGGTATTTTACTCCATAAACTGAGTCGTTATGAAGAAGCAGTGGACAGCTTTAAACAAGCTATAGAATTGCAGCCCCCAGACAATGACTATCAAGACATATATTATAGTTGGAAATGGCTTGGCTCAACTTTAAATAAACTGGGTAATTATCAACAAGCTATCTTGAGTTTAGATAAAGCCTTAGAAAATCCACCAAAAAATCAAGACCATAGGGATTTATACTACGCCTACTACCATCGAGGTTATGCCCTCAGTCAATTAGGCAATTATCAAGATGCCATTGTATCCTACCAAAAAGCTTTAAAAATTCAACCAAAGCAAGGAGAAGCTTGGTATAACAAAGCAAGCTGCTATGCTCTCCAAGGTAATAGTAAATTTGCTCTTGACAACCTAAAACAAGCCATCAATTTAAGTCCAGGCAAATATAAAGAAATGCTGAAAAATGACCGTAATTTTAATTTAATTAGAAATTCCCTAGAATCTGTAGATTGGCTGATAAACGAAGACTGAAGCATGTGATTGGGCATTGATTAAGATAGCATCCTCCAGAGGAGAGAGTTTGTATAAAAATTCTGTGTTGTAAAATAGGTATAGAAAGCATTCGAGGACCAGTTATCTGGTTATAAGTACCTATCGAGACTATCTTCGGTAATCTCCAAGGTTTGAAGTCCAGCCAGCTAAAACAACTACAGCGGCTGTACCACCAGCGCCTTCCGGGCGATAGCTTAACCACGCCCGAATTTTCCCAGCGTCTGGCAGCAATTAGTAGTGAAATAAATCTTCCTGTCTGTGCTTATCTTAACCGTCGCGGGCAAGTAATCCGGGTTGGGGTAGGTAGTCCACGTCAAACTCAAATTCCATTATTGGAGTTACCCCGCTATGGTGCGGAACGTTTGAGTGGTATTCGTTGTATAGCTACCCATTTAAAGCAAGAACCTCCTAATGAGGCTGCTTTAACTTCTATGGCATTACAACGTTTAGATGCCTTAGTTGTTCTTAATATTACTGGCAGTGGTTTTACAAGGCGCGGTGGTGGTGCAACAGGTTATGTAAAAGAAGTTTACTTAGCTCATCTGTCACCTCAAGATAGCCGTTTCTTGATACTTAGCGGTTCAGCTAGCAGCAGTAATAAGAACGATACAATCTTTGCTTCTAATTGGAGTATATCATCACCAACGAGTTTGGATGTTGTTACCAACCAAGACTTTCTTGAGTTTGTCGAGGGGTTAGAAGAAGAATTTCGTCGGGAGTATGTCGCCCAAGATGTAGATTCTGACAACGAGCGTGTCTTAATTGTGGGTGTAATGACCGATGATATTAACGCCCAACAATTTCAAGATGCCTTAATCGAGTTGGCTTCTTTAGTCGATACCGCTGGCGGCGATGTGATACAAACTGTCAAGCAAAAGCGATCGCGGATTCATCCTCAAACTGTAGTTGGTGAAGGTAAGGTACAAGAAATAGCTCTTACAGCCCAAACATCAGGGTGTAATTTAGTAGTCTTTGACCGCGACCTCTCACCAGCACAAGTTCGTAATTTAGAACTACAGATTGGGATGAGAGTCGTTGACCGTACAGAAGTTATACTAGATATCTTTGCCCAACGTGCCCAATCTGGAGCCGGTCAACTACAAGTTGAGTTGGCACAGTTAGAATATATGTTACCTCGTCTAACTGGTAGAGGTCAGGCAATGTCTCGGCAGGGTGGTGGTATTGGTACTCGCGGTCCTGGTGAAACTAAATTAGAAACGGAACGCCGTTCTATTCAAAAGCGTATCACCCGACTACAGCAACAAGTTAACCAATTACAAGCACACCGCGATCGCCTGCGTCAGCGAAGACAACATCAGGAAATACCAAGTATCGCAGTGGTGGGTTATACAAACGCTGGTAAGTCAACTTTACTTAACACTCTTACCAACGCAGCAGTGTATACAGCAGACCAATTATTTGCGACCCTTGACCCCACTACTCGTCGTCTAGTAGTTCCAGAAGTTGGCACCGGTGAACCTCAAGAAATCCTAGTCACCGATACAGTAGGGTTTATTCATGAATTGCCAGCTTCCCTAATGGACGCCTTTCGAGCAACTTTAGAGGAAGTAACAGAAGCCGATGCCCTATTACACTTAGTAGATTTATCCCACCCAGCTTGGCTAAGTCACATTCGTGCTGTTAGAGATATCCTAGCTGCAATGCCTGTGACTCCAGGTCCAGCATTAGTCGTGTTTAATAAAATTGACCAAGTAGATAGTGCAGCCCTTGCCTTAGCGAGGGAAGAATTCCCCTTAGCAGTATTTATTTCTGCTAACCAGCGTTTAGGTTTAGAAACCCTACGCCAGCGCCTTGGGCAATTAATTCATTACGCAGCATCTTCTTGAGCTATTATTAGATAGCTCATTTATTGTTCAAAGTTGCTTATAGTTGTTCATTAAACAGAATTTTTGGTGAAGACTTTGATGGTGCTATACTTATTCTATAGTCAAATATTAAAACGCTATAAATGCGTTCTTGTGCAATACCACTAACCAATAAGGTAATTGCAATTTTGTAGGGATGGCTAGCCCCGACGTGCCCATGTGTTTCTGAGAGCCGACTCAAAGATGAAGCTGGGAATCAAGCCACCACTTTCAACGCCAGCCAGAGCATATCTAGGTAAAGTGTGAGTAGTTGACTGTAGCGATTATA
>Ga0114939_10002213_pt1 | contig 14694 bp, 11 predicted proteins | sample AshMeaCrysSpring_FD_87196 | JGI IMG/M metagenome (GOLD analysis project Ga0114939, IMG submission 87196) | Groundwater microbial communities from Big Spring, Nevada to study Microbial Dark Matter (Phase II) - Ash Meadows Crystal Spring | ecosystem: Environmental > Aquatic > Deep subsurface >... | reverse complement strand
TGATAGTGATCGTCAGGCCAACGCCAGCGGGAATCGAGGGGACAGTGAAGTTGACTGGGCCCTGGCCGATAGTTGGCACGCCGGCAATGGGCGTATTTACCACCCACGTCCTGACGATGTTTCCTGGCGATGATGGCATCGGGTTGAATATTTGGGTCGGGCCGGAGTCCTGACCGCCCAAATTCGACACTCGCAGATACCAAGCCATACTCTGCCCGGCCTTGACTGACTCGACCGATGCGGCCATGGAGCTATTTACTTGCGCGGGGCTAACCGTGTTGATGGTTTTTGTTACGCTTGCTACGTAACCCAGGAGATCCCTGTCCTCCGGGACGGTGGCGGTGGCAGTGTTGTCGTATACAAACCCAGACTCCGTGACCGGGAGAGCGTCGGTGATGGTGTAGATGCGCTGCGCCCCGCCCGGCATGGATGGAATGACCTGAGCGATTCCTCCTGTCCCAGAATTGGTCAATCCAGAGACGAATCCAGTATCTATCGCCGACCACGAGCGGGCCACGCCTCCCAAAAACAAAGAAAGGGGATCGGCAAATTGAAAGGCGGGCGACGCCAAGAGGCCGGTGTTCGCCACCGTCACGGTCCACACGACCGTCGTCCCCGTTAGGACCTGAGATGACAGGGAGGTCTTAGTCACCGTGATGTTGGGCGGAGCCAGTGCTGTCACCGCTACGTCCGCTGTAGCCCCAACACTCTTCACGAGTTCACCCGAGAGGGAATAGTACGTGGCGACTGCCTGATTCCTGGCAATCCCCGATCCAGAGGATAGGCTGATCCTGTCCCTGATTGTGTAAACCCTCTCTCCGCCGGGAGGTAGAGAAAGCAAGCTCTGATCGATATTGCCAGAGCCAGAATTGGGCAAGCCGGAAACAAATCCGGAGTCCACCGCCGACCAAGACCGAGAGGCATACAGGATGTCTCCGGATATGCCGTCTTGGACTCTCACTGTCCCGGTTGGATCAGTGCCATTTGATCGCAGTGCAACAGTCCAGATAATCTCGTCGCCATTGTTGGCCGTGGTCCGATTAGGAGTTTTGACGAGCGAGATCTGATACTGGTCAATAACATTCAGATAGCTCGGATCCGAGGGGTAATTGAAGAAGGTTGTGGGCGAAGAGCGATACCGAACTATCGGCTGATACCGGGCCTGACCCGTCGGTTGATTAAGACCAACCGTGTCCGTGAAGGTGTAAACCCTCTTCGCCCCGCCGGGCATTGGCCCTATGACTTGCGTGGCATTTCCCGACCCCGAGTTCACTAGGCTGGGCGTGAACCCTACGTCCACCGCAGTCCATGTCCGGGTCCCATAAAGAGGGGGATAGTCGACAAACTGGACATCCTGAATGATTCCAGTTGACACGTTCTCGACCGTCGCCGTCCACTCCACCACTTGCCCGAGCCTGGCTGACGACAAGTTGCAAGTCGTGTATCCCCGCATCGCAAAGGACCCAGGGTGTGCCGAGTTGAACACAAACACCGAGGCAATGACATCGAGCGCAGAGGGAGAGTTGCCAGAGATGCCGACAAGTCTTGATGCCGCCGAAAACGAATCGCTGGCGGAGTTAGCAGAGAAGGTGTCGACAACCGTGTAGACACGCTTGGCTCCAGCCACCATGCCAGTAAACGTCTGGTCGACGGCCCCCGTTCCCGAGTTGCTTAGTCCCGATGTAAATCCGATGTCAACAGCCGTCCAAGACCGAGACGCGACAAGTGGGGCATTGGCGAAATCCCAATAAGCAATAGCGTCGATCATTACGCGGTCGCCGCCGGAGCCCTGCCCGACATTTTCCACGGTCAACGTCCAGATAAAGCTATCACCAGAGTTAATCCTGGCTCCGCTGCCGGTCGAGTTAATCGTGAGATTCGGCGGAGTGCCCGAGCTTGTTACGCTCGACGAATCACTGCCCGATATGGCGAGCCCAGATGGGTCTACGATCCGGTTGTAGCTTCTCGTGTACGAGTACGCGGCCCCGGATGGATTGCTCAAGAGCCGGTCGTAGAGGGTGTATGACCGGCTGGCCCCAGGCGGAATCGAGGGAATGATTTGATCGGGAAATCCGGATCCCGAGTTGGTCAGCCCGGAGGCAAACCCAGCGTCGCCGGCTATCCAGGTTGATGTCGGGGCTGGGCCGGTGTTCCCAGAAATTCCCGTATACATTCTGACGGGCGCAGATGGCGTTGTGCCTGTGTTCTGAACGGTAAATGACCCTGTCGCAATCGAGCCCGCGTTATACGAGGATGGGGCGACGGGGCTATACGTAAACACCAGTCCCGAGCCAACGTTTCCGATAACAGTAGACGATCCTGGAAGCGGGAAGGTGCCAAAGAGAGAGCCGTCGGGAGCTCTGACGGTGACTACTGGGTTATTGGTCAGGCTATAGACGGTCGTATGGTTCTGAGGGATGTCCGTCAGGGTGTAAACGCGCTTCGCCCCTGGAGGTAACGCGCCAATAACCTGGCTGATTGCCCCCGATCCGGAGGCGGGCAATCCAGAGGCAAACCCGGTGTCAACCGCTGCCCATGTTCTCGTCGGAACTCCCGGCGGACCAACAGGGTCATCCACCGGACAAACCACATCAATTCCCCCTGACGCTAGGCCGCCAGTGTTTTCGACAGTGATTGTCCAGATCACGCGATTCACCGGCTCCGGCGGATTGGGTACGCTGGCAATATCCTGCGTGATATTGAACAGAAGCCCTTGATTTATCTGGATGTCTGCGACGGCTGTCCGAGGCAGACCACTTGACGGGACAGCCCCGGCTGTATTCGAGAATGTTCCGCCAGACCCAGCTCCCGGGTCATCGAAGAAGTTGTAGGGAACGTGATCTGTGACCGTATATATCCTGGTCGCCCCAGGGGGCATGTTGGTGACTAACTGCTGGATATTACCGGTTCCAGAGTTTGCCACGCCAGCCGAAAATCCGGTGTCAACCGCCGTCCATGTTCTTGGCACCGGAGTGTTCGAGACCGGGCTGGTTATAACGTTATCCGTGACCGCCACACTAGAAACCGAGACGGGCCCGTTGTTGGTAAGCGTCACCGTCCACACCGCGCTCTGGCCGGCAAGGATGACTGGCGTGCTGGTGGTCTTCGACAAATTGACCGAAACAACGCCGTTGCTGACATTTACCGAAGCCGACGGGCTGAGGGTTGTAATCTCGCCACCGGAGCCATTCAAGACAAGGACGCTGGCCTCGTTGATGTATGTGTAGCTCGATGTCTGAAACGGAACCGAGTCTGTGATTGTGTATGTCCGGCTGGCCCCCGCCGGAATGCTGGCGATGGTGTGGTAGTCAATATGACCAGACCCAGAAGCGGGCAGGCCCGACGAGAATCCAGTGTCGACCGCCGTCCACGATCTCGATATGATCCCGGGCACACCTGGGACGGGCGTGATCGGATCATTGATAACCACTCCGTTCGACGCCCCGGGCCCGGTGTTGGTAATCGTCAAGGTCCATACAGCCGGGTTTCCGGGCGTAATCGACGACGAGGCCGGGGTCTTCGTTGCCGCGATAACAAAGGCTAGCGCAACATCAACATCGACGAAGGCATATGTTCCACCTGGATTGTGAGCGGCAAACACCCGGCTGGCTGCCCTGATCTGGCCCTGGTGAGTGTCATAGCCAAGGACATCTGTGATAGTGTAGGTTCGGCTAGCCCCCGCCGGCATTGTGCCGATGCTTTGATCGGGATCTCCCGAACCAGAACCCGGCAAGCCCGACGAGAATCCCGTGTCAACCGCCGTCCATGTGCGAGTGGATGGATACAGCACCGCCTGATTGCTGGTCCTAACCAGAGGATCCTCGTTTAGGACAACGCTCGTTGCCGGAGCTGTTCCTGTGCTAGCAATGGTCAGAACGGTAACAAGCGTGCTGCCCGGCCCAATCGTGCCGGAGCCCGTCCTTGTCTTGGTTACAGTTAGTGCAGCGGTGGGCGCCCTGACCTCCGTTGTCGCGGATGGGGTGTAGGTCTGGAATACCGTTGTGTCAATGCGTCGCGTGACAACGGTGGCGTCGTTGTTGTAAAAGTATGAGCCGACACCCAGAGCCAGCGTGTCAGTGATCGTGTAGACGCGCTTAGCTCCAGCGGGCAAGGAGGAGATGACCTGGCTAATCGTCCCCGAACCCGACGCCGGGAGCGCAGAGGAGAATCCTGTGTCGGCAGCCGACCACGTTCTCGATGGGGCCGGGATCGCTCCGCCAGGGGGGTTCACGGCATCTGTAACATCAATCGCTCCAGATGCAATGCCGGACGTATTCTCGACCGTCAGCGTCCAAGTGACCTGGCTGCCCGGGTCCACCAAAGTTAAGGGCGTAGTCTTGGTGACATTGAACGAGAGCGAACTCAAAGGCGTGACCGTTCCGTTCTGGATGTCGTAGAAAACCGTGCCCTGCTGATCCGAGATCGTGCTGGACTGCCCGCCAGAGTTTGATCTCGACTCAAACGCGCCAAGCGCCGCCGCCGCGTTGACGACATAGGTAAACGTATATGTCCTGGTGGCTCCAGCGGGAACAAGGCCGATGAATTGAGACACCGACCCACTGCCCGAGTTACTTGCCCCGGACGAGAACCCGGAATCAACCGCCGTCCAGGTGAGCGAGTCCAAGATGCCGGTGTTTGCAGCTATCTCCCGGATGGCCTCGATCTGCATGTAGACACCAGTCGCGTTCCCGGAGCCGGAGTTAGAGATAGCAACGACGCCCGTATATGTTCCACCCTGAACAAAGTTTCCGCCGTTGCTCAGGGTGTCCGTCGAAACGACCAGGTTCGGGGAGCCGCCGGAAACTGAGGCTGTGCCTTTGGCTTTTGGCTGGCCTGACCCCGCAGAACCTATACCACTCGACGTTGTGGTCAGGGCGCAAACCTTGAAGTTTCGGGCGTAGCCAAACAGGCCGTTCTGGGCGTGGTAAAACGCGGGGCCAGCGGTGCCAGTGAGGTGGCGGTTCGGATTCGGATCCGTCCACTGGTGGATCTGGACGCCATCCTTGTAGATCGTAATCGTCGCGCCCTGAATACGGGCCTTCAGGATGCTGCCGTTATTCCAGTAGACAGCGGGCGACACGGACTCCTGCCAACTCTGCAAGCCCGACACAACGTTGGCGTCAATCGTGTCGATGAAGGTCGAGAAGCGGTCTGCGTAAACAAGATAGCCCTCACCCGCGCTTCCTCGGAGGACGACGCCATAAGCATCCACGTTGGGCTGCGTGTAGATGCTCGCCAACTCAATCTCGGCTTCGTAATCATTTGGCCCAGTCCAGTTGTTTAGAAAGACAAATGCGGCCTGATTGCTCGTCCCATTTGTGTTGACCCCAAGCTGTCCGTTGTTGACGACGACTTGCGACTGACCCGATGGTCGCCCTTGCGTCCACTGTGGCCCGACCACGTTGCCAGCGAAGGCATCTTCGTAGCATGACCCCTGCGCATACTCACCGCCGCCAACGTCATCTACGTCAGCCATCGTCTCGCTGCCTGGACGAGACACCCCGAAGCCAATATAGCCAGCAGCGGTCAGGGGTGAGCTCGTATCCTGAACGAAGCCAACCAGAGTCCACGCTCCGCCAGAAGGCTTTCGCCAGACCTCCAGGGTCGTAGTTGCCGTGCCGGTTGCGCGGAATCCCCACTCATCCCCTGCGTCCAAGTCCCCGCCAATGGCTGAGCCAAGCGTTACTTCCGATGCCGTTCCCGCCGTGATCTTGGCAAACTGGAAGCTGACCACTGTCCCTGCCTGAAATATCGCATACACCCGGTATGCGCTCATCGTCGTGAGGTTGCCCGGATCGTTGACGCGGAGCATCAGGGAGACGTAGCTATTGGCTGCGCCCCGGACAGAAATCTTTTTATAGATCTCGGCGTTTACCCATGTCCCGCCCGTGTAGTACATCGAGACATTGCCGGACGATCCAGCATTGGCGATGCTCTTCGTCAAGACATTCGAGACAATCCTGAATGGTCCCCCGTTGGCATAGACAGGGTAGGCAAACGGAGCGCCAAGCGGATCGACATCCGCTTGGTTAAAGCTGCTGATGAGGGGCGTGGTAGGAAATGACATTTATATCTGCGTGATCGAGAGCGGCCTCGCCCACGTTAAAAAGTTGAGCTGAATGGCTCCAGGGCCGCCGTTCTTCTTCCACTGAAACAAGATGCTGCGCTTGCCCTTCTTGAGGGTGATTTGGGCGGACAGGGGATGACCAGGATCGGCGATAGCCCTCTCCTCCCCATCGACCACAACGCGCATCTGGAAATTAGCGGTAGTTGCGCCGGTCGACTTGGCGACGGTGTTGATGGACATCACGAGATCGCAGCCCGGCTCAATGTCGTACTTCTGTTCTTGCCAAGCGCGAGGATCGTTGCCGGTGCCATAGTTATTGGTGTCGGCAAATACTGTGCTGCGAGAAAACAAGACAACCCGCTTGGGCGTATATCCGGTGCGAATCGCAGCTTGCCAACTTGGATAGCCCACGGTGATGCCAAAGTTGTTCACCGCCTGAATCCACTCGCAGGCTCCTGCCGCACGAATCCATCCCGCCGGGGCTCTTACGGTAGGCATGACTGGCCTCCGGGGATGTGCTTGTTGTCAAATGCCCACAAGAGCTCGTCGGTCTCGTCGTAGGTTTTTGTCCCCTCGTCAGCGATCTGCCGAGGCGCAAGGTCGGACTCGGACATCACGCCACGACGAATCAAGTACTGGCGCTTCTCGTCTCGAGTCAAAGTGTCGCCAAGCTGACTGACAACTTGAGACACCTGCATGTCGTAGGCGATTCGGGCATGGTTGGATGGATTATCAAAACCGACATACTCGGCCCTCAGCCTTTTGTTCCAGAACACAACATTCGTGATGAAGTTCGTGAATCTCTGGGCGACGTATTGCAGGCCCGGCTCGTTGGCATCCATCAGGCTTTGCTTGCGAGCATTGCCGAACATCCGATTGCTGTCCCGGTCTCCACCAGAACGATCCGGCTTCACGCCAAACGCCGCAGCGATGGAGTCCTCCAGGGCGGAGCGGAACTTGAGCAGGTCAAGACCTTCTGGAACGCTGCGCAGGTTGGCGCTCTTCAGGTCAACCTTCGCGTCTGGGCTCATTGAGTAGAGCAGTATCAGGCTCCCCTGCTCTTCTGGGTTCTGTCTACCTCTCATTCGGGCAGACTTCTGCGCGGCCATTTGTTTCTGTAGCTGCTGGCCGTTCACGCCCTGCACCATCACAATCGTCCCGGCATCTGTTCCAGAAAGGACGCGACTAAGGTAGGTCTCCAGGTCGGTGAACGTCGCCATCTCCAGCATGACATCCTCGGCTGCTGGGCGACCCGACAAAAATGCGCCTCGGCCATAGGCCCCGCGCACGATCTGGGCGTATGTGCTCTCCGGGTAGTAGGTAATCAACCCGCCCGCTGCCGACCATATACCCGCCGCCGTAAACTCATTCACCTCATGGGCATCATTGTGGATGTCGTAGTAAATCTTCCCCTCTACCTCGTGGTAGGGACGGATAGACAGCGGATCAACCATGCCGATCTCGACAACATCGCCCCGCTCGTCGAACACGAGCTCGGGGACAGCGCCCGTCACCGACCAGCTCAACCCCTTGACGAAGTGATAGGTGAAGTCGTCCAGGCCGTCCCGCCTGCCCATTGCAGCATAGAGCATAGCCTGCTGACGAGAAGCCTCTCTCCAGTCCGCGCGAGATGGATTGGGGTTGGTGGGCAAGACGCGAACCTCTTGCCGAGACAGCGTGTAGGCCATGCTGGACGCCACCCACGCCGCAGAAGAGCAGGCCTCGGCGATGTCCCAGACGGCCTGACGACGGCAAAACAAATCACCCCTTAGCTTTTCGTAGCGAGCCAGGCGATCCATGCCAAGCGCAGGCAGAGGAGGAAGCGGCTGAGACTCTTGGTCGGCAGAAGAGCGCAGGCCGCTCTTGCGCTTCATGGCCTCCGGAGGACTCTTTGAGGCGGCAACAGGTTTTTTGGGACGAGCCATTTCTCGCATCCTAACGAGGGCTTGTGCGAAATTCGCACACGGCAAGGCTATGGTCAAACCAATGGCCCGGAAAAAGATCCCTACTACAGTCCACAAAGGAACAATCGCCCGCCCAAATCTAACTCCCTGGTTTCAGGAAATCATCTTCTATCTCGTCTTCAGGATTCTGGTTCTTTGTGGAGGAAGGCGCTCCGGCAAAACCACCGCCTTATTTCTGGATGCCATCCGGACCGCCAAGGCCGGTGGCACGGTGATATGGGCATCTGCCGACAAAGAGACCGCCGACGCGGGCTGGGCAGAGTTGGTCGAGTTTGTCCGCCCGTTTGCCGACAGGGTGGCCGAGACAGAGGAAGGCGTAGTTGAGTTTGACCTCGATGACGGAACTGGGCGCATCGGAAAGATCTCCCGCCGCTCAGCGTACAAGGCGTCTAGCGGAAGAGGCATGAAGGCCGACCTCGTAATCATCGACGAGGCCCACCTCATCAAGCAATCCTTTTTCAAGCGCCTGCTACCTGTCATAGCCACCCGACAAGGCAGACTGGCCTTGCTGTTCACCCCGCCCGAAACACCAGAGGAGATCGAGAACGCCCGGTGGCTCAGAGATATGGTGTTCTCCGAAGATGCCAATCGCATCTTCATGTCGCCAGAGGAGCAGGCCAATATGCCGCCTTTGGAGAACGAGGCCTGGACAATCGTCCGGCGACCGACCGAAGCCAGAGATCTGGCCTGGCACCTTCGAGAGGCGCATCGAGAGGCAGGCAAGGCGGAACTGACGTGGGAGGAATACCTTGAGCTCGGCAACAAGGAGATGGCCCTCTTGGAGAAGACAATGGGCGAGGACGACTTCGCCCGTGAGATGTTATTGGCTTGGCCGGATCAAGGAGCCGGGGCTGTCATAAAGAATTGGCGAGAATCCCTTATCAAGGAGACCGCCATCTATCGACGCGGGGCCGGGGAAGTTCAGTGGTGGATTGACCGGGCAGAAGGTGGAGCCGACCATGTTCTCCTGATGACCCAAAAGATCACCGAAGAGCTAGACGCCGACAACAGGCCTATTCCCGTAAATACGCGATACGTGATCTTTGATGAGATCTCGACCAAGCGACTCATCGGCGAAGAAGAGATGCTAACGCTTGCCGCCGAGATCAGCAAGGAGAAGGGATACCCCTCCCCTGCGCTGGTCGTATTTGACATTCGCGCAGCCGGATACGAAACCGCCTGCTTTGACGCCATGCTCCCCTACGCCTCTCGCTCGTGGCGCATCGTCGATCAGGTCAAAGAGATCAACCGCGTGTGCAGGGACAGCAAGATCGAGGTCAATCCCAACTGCCGCACCCTGATACGAAACCTGAGAAACTGGTCGTACGATAACAAGGGTGTGTACGGCGACAAAGACAACGACGCGGCGCAGGCCATGGCTTATGGCGTGCTGTTCAATAAGTGGATTGACTCGGAAGAAGATCAAGAGTCCCTGTCGGAAAAAATAAAAGAGCTAGCGGAAGATCAATCCTCCACTAGCTCTGGTGTGATGACTCTTCAATTTTAGTTTCGAGAGACCATGGCCTCGAGTTCGGCCCGAATGTTTCCCGGCACCCTCAAGCCGTTGCTGTCAACCCATCCGCTCGGCAACCTGGTGTAAACCTCATTGCCGACGCGATACTGCTTGCCCTTGATGGTGCCAATGTCGGGCGCACGCTTCTCCATGTCGCTCTCATGGCTGTAGCGAGCCATGACACCCTGGCGATCTCGATTGCGACTCTGATCCTGCGGGTGGTTCGCGGCGTTATTACCTTTCGCACTCGAACCAGCATACTCGCCACCAGCAAAGTCAGGTGCAGACCACTTCGCAAATTTTAGAAATGCCATCTTGAATACCTTCCCAACCCGCTCTAGCGTCGGCGACATGATGTCCAAGAGAATGCCCAGCGTAACGGCCAACAGCAGCTCACTGCCGCCAGTGTAGATCACCAGAGACTCTATTCCGGCCACCACCGAAAGGCCAATGCTCTCTAGCGCGTTACTCTTAAAGTAGGTGTCGGTCGACCAATCCACGAACTGTAGTGCGGTTGCAATCAGGATGTTCCAGCGCATATTCCTACCGCTCATGGCGGCAAACGTAAACACAACTGTTCCAACCTGAGGCAGAAGAGCCACCCAGAACAGGACACTCTCCGATGTCTTTCGGGTCGGGATCATCTTGTAGCCCGCGTAGCTTGTGTTGAAATCCTCGATCCACAGGTTGACCGCAATCACCAAAGCTACGATCACAAACCCCAAGACCACCACAACGAAATTCGACTTCTTGATCCTGCTACCAATCTCGTGAAACATTTTCCCTCCTTAAATCTGCGAGCCAAGCAGTTGATCTCCCGGCTGCGGCCTAACAATATCAAACGTCGGCATCTCCATATTGGCACCCGCCGACCCGCCCTTCTTGCTCTTGCGCCCACCCTTCCTCGCTACGGGCTTTGCCTCAACCTCTGCCTCTCTTAACATCGGCACGACCGGCTGATCCACAAAGCCAAGAGCCTTGTGTCTTCGGCTAACCATGTCGTCCCACATTTGCCTAAACGAATCGGCCCGTATCTCACCAACGCGCCCAAAGCCTGATGCCTCACCAAACGCCTTCCTCTCGTCCTCACCCAGTCCAGTCACATCAAGGGCGACAAAGAATCCGTCCGGGCCACTTTGTGTCGCCGACATCTCCGCGCCAATGGGGTGCAGGAAGCGACGATTGATCTCCTGCAACAATCCGCTCTCGATCAGCCTACTAAAGCTCCCTTTACTCACATAATCATTAGCCATTCTTGGCCTCCTCCCCCTTTGCGGCCAAGATGTCTCCTGGCTCCGCAAACATCAACACGTTCTTGTTCATCCCGGTCTCGGCAAATTGAACCGCCGAATCCAGAAGATCGACTTGAGTAAACAAAACCTCCCGCAGTGAATACTGGAGGTCAATCAGGAACGCCATGGCAACGGCAGCACCGCGTGCAATCAGGGGGTAATCAAACACCTTCGCCTCTGCCGCCGCCGTTGCATCAATCGCCAGCTTGCTCGCTGACAGCCTTGCTGTAAACAAGCTCTGCTGTGCTGCACCCGCATATGGGTTCACATCATCCGGCGTTGCCATCTCTTCCGTTGCCGCCAACACCGCTTCAGCCAGACCCATGGTGCTCTTCCATACCCGCTCGCTCGTCGGCAAGATACCGACCTGCTTGTTGAATGCCGCCCTGACGCGGCTCGCTTTATCTGCATCACTCATTTTCTTTTCACCTTACTTATCCTTCCTCTTTTCTGAGTTACCCTCTTTCGAGAGCGTTTGCCGGCCTCGGTCTGAGCTACGGCCTTTCGTTGAACAACTGTCTCTCTAGCAAATGTCGCCAGAAACGTCGGGCTAAACAAAAGACTCTTGGCTTGCGCCCTTATCTCCGGATCCGCCGCAATCTGCTTGGCGATGTAGATAAGCTGCTGGGCATACACCTCTACCCCAGGGTAATACAGCTTGCCCCCCATCGCCATCTCTATCAATCCGGAGAACCACATCAGCGCCAGGTAAACCAATCTCGGCCTGCTTATCTCGCCCATCCCCCTCGCCCCCTCCACCGCCTTGTCGAGCGCAGATGAGGGAACAGAGAGGCGGGTCATCGGCACATCGCCCCAAATCGCCCTGCCGTTGTTGTAGCCAGAGAAGTCTTTTGCTTTTGCCCTCTTCTTCACTACTCCTGATGACTCCATAGTTACCCAGAGATACCATACTCGATGACATAACTACTAGCAATAAGAATGCACGCAGATTTGAGCGCAGGTGATTGACATTGTTTCTCGGGGAAGCTATTCTTTTGCGCATGAACAGAAAACTTTTTGAGCTGGTCAAGACGACCACGGTCACGGCATCAATGGAGGGAGTGCAAAAGAGCAACACATACGCCTACTGGAATGGAGATGGGTGGGCCGACGTTCCCTACAGGCTTAGAGACCAGGCCGAGGCGATGTTCCAGGCGCAGCAAGGACGCGAGACTGAACAGGAGGCCCTGAGAGATGAGGAACTGATGTCCCGGTGGTTCCGCGAATCATTCAACCACTTGTCGCAGCACATCCATCAAACCGCCAAAGACGAAGGATGGTGGGACAAAGAGCGCAGCGACGGCGAGATCATCGCCCTAATTCATAGCGAACTCAGTGAAACTCTTGAGGCCCTGCGCAACGGCAACCCGCCCGATGACAAGATTTCGCAATTCTCTGGCGCTGAGGCCGAGCTCGCAGATGTCATCATCCGCATTATGGATATGTGTTCGGCACGAAGATGGGACATTGCCGGAGCCATTCTTGCCAAGATCAAATACAACAAGACCCGCGAGCATAAGCACGGCGGCAAGAAGTTTTAGTTCCCCAGAGAAACGTTTCGCGTGAAACAATTTACACAAATTATGAGAAGCACAAAGAGGGACACGCTGTTCTATGCCAACGTCGGTCAACTTGCAATCTACATAAGCATCATTCTGGTCGGGGTCATCATCGCTCGATGTGATGCTGCGCAAAAGAGATCCAGCGCCGAATCGTGCATCAACAGCGGTGGGCAGTGGGTTCAATCGTCTACCCACCACTTTTACTGCCACAAGGAGAAATGAATGGAATACACAGAGACAGACTTCGAGGATTCTGTCGGGCTATATAAGTCAATGATGGACTATATAGACCTTAAACTCGGTGATATAAAAACGAAGATGGAAGCATTGGCCGCCGAAGACATCGCGTATCGCCAATTCTCCGTAGCCATCTTGAAGGAGTTCATGGAGAACTACAGCGACATCGGTGGCGACTTCATCCAAGAACAAGCGGTCAAATCCGGGCTACTTGTTGAAGTAACGGCCACGGAGCCTTGCTGTGATAACAAACGCGTGGATTGCTGTGCGTGCGCGGCGCTTGGTTTCCCGATCTCCTGCTGCCGCCCCTCCCCCATCTTGAAGGCGGCATTAACCCAAGATGACGATGTGGGATAACGCTTGGGATAACCTGAGTGCCGTTAACTACGAAGAGTATCGAGATTAACGCGGGGTTTCGCATCAATTCTCCCCTGCTCTATCGTGGGGTGGGGGGCTTGATGTGGGATAACCAATAGGGATTGGGATATATGGAAGATCAAATAAAAAGCCTCTCGACAGCGGAATCAATTGGTCTTGGAAACTTCCGGTTTCCGAATGACCATCCGCTAGTCAAAATGCGCAAAATTCTTGGACGAACAATGGCCGACATCGCGTGTCGAGAATTTGTGGGCGTCATCGGCTGTGACACGCCGGAATCGGAGTAGGAGAGAGGCAATGGCATACTCGCACCCATCCAAGGCTCTGGATCGCATCAGGCGCGAAATTTTAAGTGACTACCTTTCGACAGGAGAATCGCCGGAGAAACGGTCATGGCGCAAGGTAGTCAGGATGGAGAGATGGCAAGGGATACCTCTTGGGACTCTCTGTCGAATCGCCACGACCAACTACATCCCAGAAGGCGACAACATCAGGCGCAGGCTTGGGCTGCCGGTGCTGCGCCTGGTGGAGGTTTCTCCTGATAAGGAGGAGTCGTATCGAAAGGGAGAGGTCAAGGCGAGGACGCAGAGGTCGAGGGCGGGAACCAGGAAAGGTAAGGCAGACTACTCGGATCAAACGCCTGTATCAATTATCTGGAGGGAGAGCAAGTCTTACGAGATTAACTATCAGATCGATGATTCAGGAGGCCCGAGTCTCTGGCTGATAGGTGAGCCCATGCGCGAGTTAATTGGCGTGAGAATCGGTGGCGTTCTCAAGACCAAACCCACAAAGGACATGCCTCCATGTATCAGGAGAATCTTTCAGAATCAATAGAGTCTCAGGGGAATTGTTTCACGCGAAACATTCCCCCGAGAAACAACACATGACATACCTACCGTCAACTATCAGAGAGAGTGATGTTCGAACAATATGCGGCTTTATGGCCGGCTCATGCTCGTTCAGCATGATTCCCCGGATCTCGATCAAGATGCACGCCAGGGATGTGGATCTTCTAAAGGGATTCGCATCCAAGCTGGGCGGCTCAATCAACGGCCCGTATGAATATGGCAAGCGAAAAGTGGTAATCTGGCAGCTTCAGGGAGAAGCACTTCGACGAGCATTCCCGATCATCAAGGCCAACATGCCGGACTGCCATCGGAAGTCGAAGATGGAGGAGTGGGAGCGGACGTTGAAAGAGGAGGGCGTCGTCCTGGGGTCCGAGTTCATCATTCACGTCAAAGACTAGTGCCTTCCTTGCCGTTTCCCGGAGTGGCGTAAAATCTCCGAATGGCAAAAGCGGCTAAGTATGGTAACGGGGAGCGATACATAGGATCGGTCGTAACACCCGAGGATATGGCACTGGCGTGCGGAATCATTTTGATGACCAGCACGCTATCTCTTAGTCAGCCCAGGATTGTTATCAAGGCGCATCCGGGGGAGATGGGCGTGCTAATGGACTTGTCCAAGAAGATAGGCGGCAATGTCAACGGGCCGTATAGATATGACAATCGAGACAGTTGTGTGTGGACGATAGGAAGCGATGCGCTCAGGGTGTGCCTGGATCAGATCATTGCCCATCTTCCGGCGAGCGGCAAGAAGAATGACTTCATCAGGTGGAAGCAGTTTTGGGAAGCAAAAGATTACGACTTCAAGACTAACCTGTATCCTCTCCTTAGAGTAG
>Ga0114939_10002212_pt1 | contig 14696 bp, 11 predicted proteins | sample AshMeaCrysSpring_FD_87196 | JGI IMG/M metagenome (GOLD analysis project Ga0114939, IMG submission 87196) | Groundwater microbial communities from Big Spring, Nevada to study Microbial Dark Matter (Phase II) - Ash Meadows Crystal Spring | ecosystem: Environmental > Aquatic > Deep subsurface >... | reverse complement strand
TTGGATTGAGGTGCTAGACAATGGTTTAGCAACGGTTAGTGCAGCGGAATTGAGTAAATTGTTTGATTTACTCCAAGATTTGCGTGATGCTAATAACCATCTCGTAGTCCAAGTGGAGCAACTCAGCCACGGTTTGGCTAATTGTCAGGACGAACTTCACTGGTACAAAGAGCGTTCCACTGCTGTGGAGACAATCCTCAACGACCAAAATCAGCAACTAGCAAGTGCTGAAGAGCAGCTTCATTCTCTGTTTCAAGAACTGGAAGCTTCTCATCAAACGGCAAGTCGTCAGCAGATTTTGATGGAAACCTACAAAACCCAGCTGGAAATTAGTCAAGAACGAATAGCGCAGCTAGAGCGAGAATGCGCTATCATTCAAACTAAATTTAACGACCAGGCTTACCAATTACTACAATCAGAAACCCAAGGTCGGGAATTACGCGCTCGATTGACTCGTCAGCAGCGACAAACGCTAGAGTACAAAGTGGCTCTAGAAAAATATTTACAAGCACAAATACCTTCTATTGAAGCGCTACCGTCCAATCTCGCAGCGAACAACAAAGACGAAGACAGCGAACAAGGAAAAACACCCCAGTCTTTCTTTCCGAAAGCTCAGCCGATTCGTCCTTGGTCAGCAGATCCAGACTTGTTCAACGAGTCAACCAATCCTTGGGACGAACCTTATCCCTCCTATGACTCTGATTATGGGGATTGGTCAAGTTATGATTTGCTCAGATCACCAGCCTCGGAATCTGATACCGACCCAGAAAAGACAGAAACTACACCAGTTACGCCAGAGGTTAACAGCTTTGAGGCACAACTAGATAACGTACTGCAAAGGTTTTTTGACTCGCAAGCACATTTAAGTGTCAATCAACCCACACCACCACCTATTCAGTCAGAAAATCTCGATGATAGCAACAACGAAGCGGTAGATATTTACTGGGAAGCTGCGGAAGCAACCTTTGAAGATGAAGCAGACTACACAGAAGATGAGGAATATGAGGAATATGATGAATACGAAGAATATGGTGAAGAAGCGGTAGTGGACACTTCATACTTCCATAATTCCCAGGAAAACAAGCAACAAAACCCAGACCTGGAACCAGAACCAGAGGAGCCACCACAGCCAACAGCACCTCCTATTCCTAATGCTAATTGGCCTTCACCTCTAATTAAACCCTTGCGTCCACCTCAAGAGCGAAACAAGTCACGCTCGATTCAATTACCGACTTTTCCACCTAAATAACTCCAGTTATTAATCTGATATTGAATGTAGAGGCGTTTCGCTAGAGCGTCTTTACAATCTATCAATTTTAAAACACCTGAGTTGATGACGAGCAGCTAAGGTTAATACCTCAAAGGTAGGGTAACGATAAATGTGGTTCCTATACCGACTTTACTGGCAAAAGTTATTTCCCCACCGTGTAACTCAACGTAGTGTTTTACAATTGACAGACCTAAACCAGTACCGGGAATTCTCCCGACATTGCTACCCCGATGAAAAGACTCAAACAAATTTTCTTGGTCGGCTGTCGGGATACCAATACCTTCGTCTGTAATCCGGAAAATAACTTCTTGTGGTTCACAAAATAAATCAAACTGGATTTTACCACCTTTAGGCGAATATTTAATAGCATTAACTAGTAAATTAGTCAAGATGTGCCGCAAAAGTTTTTCATCAAAACAAGGCAATTTTTGCTGAATTTCTGAGCCATCAGGTGCAGCACATGTACATACACATTGAAAGGTAAGTTCATGTTTATTACTGGCAGAGATTTGCATTTCTGCGGCTAAGGTTTTGCAGAATTTTTCCAAATCTATGGGTATAGGATTAAAGTCAATTTTATACTCGTCTGCTTTACCGATTACCAATACATCAGTTAACAAATTATTCAGGTGTTTGACAGCATTTTGAATATGGTTAATATATTCGTGTCTTTTAGCTTCTGTTAATTGATGATTGTGATTAGATAATAATTCTGTAGAAGTGAGAATAGTACTTAAAGGATTGCGGAATTCATGACTTACCATAGAAATAAAGCGGGATTTAATTTCTCGCATTTCTTTTTCTTTTTCAAGAGCTTGACGCATTGCTGCTTCTGCTTGATATCGACTAATGGCAATTTCAACTGTGGTGAGTAATTGAGTTTCTTCAAAAGGTTTAAGTATATAGCCAAAGGGGTTGGTTGTTTTAGCCTTTTCCAGAGTTTTTTGGTCAGAATAAGCCGTAAGATAAACAATAGGTATCTGGAAATAATCGAGAATTTTTCCAGCGGCTTCTATACCATTCATTTCTCCTTTTAACATCACATCCATCAAAACTAAATCTGGATGTAATTCAGCGACTTTTTCCAGCGCTTGCTCTCCATATGCAGCTACAGCAGGAACTTCATATCCTGATTTTTCTAAACAGTCTTTGATGTCTGTAGCTATAATCAGTTCGTCTTCAACTACTAGGATTTTTGGTCTCATGTTTTTTATCTCCTGTTAGTTAGATTCGAGGAAGTGAATTCTAAATTCTGTACCACCTTTGTTATTAACGGCAATTGTTCCCTCCAATTGTTCTACTAAATTCCATACTAATCTTAATCCTAAAGATTGACTGAGCCGGATTTCTAAATTTTCTGGAACACCAATTCCATTATCGGCAACTATTAATGAATAGTTATCTGGCTTTAATGTATGAAATTCTACATTAATTTCTCCATAACATCTAGTATCAAAAGCATGTTTAATGGCATTAGAAACCAGTTCATTTATAATTAAACCACAGGGAATAGCTGTATCCAGCCTGACTAAACTATTATCAATATTTAATTTCAGAGTAATTCGGCATGAAGCTGAACCATAAGAATGTAATAAATTATTGGTTAATCTGCGGATATAATCAGAGAAATTAACTTTTGCCAAATCATTTGATTGATACAAAGTTTCGTGAATAAGAGCCATAGCTCGCACACGATTCTGGCTTTCTCGAAAAATTTCTATAACTTGTTCATCAGAAATGTATCTCGCTTGTAGACGGAGCAAACTAGAGATAACTTGTAAATTATTTTTGACTCTGTGGTGAATTTCTTTAATTAGCACCTCTTTTTCTTTTAAAGATGCTTGGATTTGATGTTCTGCTTGCTTCCGTTCAGTAATGTCTGTGTCAGAACCTAACATACAATAAGGATTACCATTGGCATCTTGTAAAACAGTACCGCGAGCTAAAAACCAGCGTATGCTGCCATTTTTATGCAACATGCGATGTTCAATTTCATATTGAGATATGGAACCGCGTAAATAATTTTGTGCCTGATTTTTTATTGTTAATCTATCATCTGGATGGATTATTTGCATCCACTCGTCTAAATAGTTAATTTCGTGTTTTGCATAACCGAGCATGGCTTTTAATTCAGGGTCTATATAAATTTTATTGGTTTTGATATTTAATTCCCATACTCCAACTTTACCAGCACTAATAGCACGAGTATATCGTTCTTTATGTAGACGCAGAGCTTCTTCTGATCGTTGGCGTTCTAAAGCATTAGCAAATATTTCTCCTAACATTTGTAGCATACAAATGCTATCTTCTGTCCACACTTTTCTATATTGAATGGATTCTAAACCCAGCCAACCAATTACTGAACCATTAAATAATATAGGTACACAAAGAAAAGATTTAATACCTTGATAATTTAAAATTTCTTGCTCGCTTATCGCTGATTTTGGTAAGTTATTAACATCAGAAATTTGAATGCTTTCACCCTGTTTAATTTTGGCTGTTAACCAAGGAAAAATTTCTGAAATAATAGATTTGAGGTGATTAATTTTATGTTCAATGCCCTTGTTACACCATTCATGGATATTTTCTAATTGGCTACCATTATCGTTAAATAAAACAACATAAATGCGGTCTACTTCAGTAAATTTACCAATAGATTGTAAGGCTTTTTTGATGCCATTATCGATGTCTTCTGGAGTAAGATTGATAAAGTAGTTTGATATTCCTGTGATTAATTTTTCAAACTCAATCCGATAGCGTAATGCAGATTCAATTCGCTGGCGTTCGGCAATTTCTTCTAATAAAAGCTGATTAGCATTAGTTAATTCTATTGTCCGTTTTTGAACACGAATTTCTAGTTCTGCTTTGGCTAATTGCAAGGCTTTTTCTGCAGATTTAATTGTGGTAATATCACGAATAATAGCGATAATTTGCTGATGCAAAGAGGGAAATAAACGGGCTTCAAAATTTTTTTCATCTCCGGGAGTTAGCAAGGAGTATTCAATCGCTATTAGGGATTTTTTTTGTTTAACTTCAGCAATAGCTGCTTGAAATTGGCTGCTGACATCGCTGGGTAGACAATCTTGTACTCGTTTACCTACACATACTTCTTTTGACCAACATAAATGCTCTGTTGAACCTGCATTGCAACTTAAGATTTTACCTGACCCATCTAGGCGAAAATAGATATCGGGAAATGCTTGAAAAATTTCTTGTAGTTCTGAAGTAGTTTGCAATAGTTGCATTTCTGTAGCAGTTCGCTCGCGAAGAACAGCTTGTTGTTGATGAATTTTATGCTGTAAACGTTGATTATCTTGCTCTAAAGTAACTAATTTATGTTCTGCTGTTTGCAATGCGTCTTCTAATGAATTACGAATTTTCACCTCGTGCTGTAAATCCTGTTTTGTTTGCTGCAATGTACTCCACAATATTGCGCTAATTTTTTCAGATGTCACTACTCCTAAAGGTTGACTTATATCGTCTACAATTGCCACATGGCTGACAGAATGCTGTTGCATGAGCGAGATGATTCTATCCAGATTTTCTGCCTCAGATTGGTGAATGGTAATAGGCTTTCGCATCACTTGCGCAATTGTTAGTTCTGCCAAATTTTTTCCCCTAGCAATTACCCTAGTTATGTCTTGTGGTGTTAATAACCCAATTAATTGAGATTTTTCGATCACAAAGACGCAAGTTAACTCATGGTTGTACTTGCTGTCATCGTCAGACACTCCATATTGTTGAGTTTGATTCCATCCTAACCCCATGAGTGCGATCATCTCTACCAATGTACTGTCTGTAGAAACAGCAGGTATAGAATATTGCATAACATTAGGGGACAGGGGAGAATTTATTGGTAAAGATTTGACTAGCATACCGGATATATGGTTATAATAGCTACAATATTTATACTTAAGTAAACTATTACTCGCAATATCTTTAAGCTTTGATAATTTTTGGGGATGTATTTGCTTTAGGACTTACGCAGGAGTGACGAAAAAAAAAACAAGACTTTGAGATTGCTTCTTTCGGTCGCAATGAAAGAAATTTGTATTTGTTGCGTAAGTTATGTGCTAGATTTCTTTGTCACATCTCAATTGACACCAAAGTCTGCGAGTTACACTTTGGGCAAAATAGAGTTTACATAAAATTTGTGAAGTTATACTAAAATTTTGATTTAGTAGGTCAGATGCTTGATAGTATCCAGCCTGGATTGATAAACCATTCTACTATCATAGTTACTTGACAAGTTTTTATGCTGACACAAAAAAATAAGCGGTGTATTTCCTGACTAGGTAATCTATTAATTATAACTAACTTAATCGGATTGTATTTTCTTAACATTGCTACCCTGGTGGAACTGATTCCACAAATACTGATGATTAAATTTGGGTGTACGAATACCGTACTCTTGCAGATGGTAAATGTATTTCCCTGTTGTTAGCCTAAGTCAAGTTTAAAGTTCATGCCTCGTGGGGAATACTTAATCAAATCTCCCAATTAATCAATCCTTATCTGTTACCACAGTTTTTTATGACCTATGTCTTGAGATAGACTGGCTATCTAGGTATTTTTTATCCTGCCTGTCTGCCAGTAAATTAAAATTTATGGAGTTATCAATTACAGTAATGAAAGCGATCGCTTCTCAACTTGCATCTATAGTCGGCGGAGATAATCCTGTCTGGGATTGGGAAAATGTTGCTGCTAATCAGCAACAAAGAATATTAGCAGCGATCGCTCCTGGTAGGACACCCAAATGTATTGTCTATCCCCAAACTCCAGAGGAGCTAGCAGCAGTTATCTCCTGCTGTCGGAGCAATAAGTGGCGGATTTTACCTTCCGGAAGTGGTAGCAAACTTTACTGGGGTGGTTTGGGGTCGGATGTGGATGTAGTGGTAAGTACAGAACGCCTCCAACACCTCATCGACCACGCAGTAGGCGATTTGACAGTGACTGTGGAAGCGGGGATGAAGTTCTCTGATTTACAAGTAGTTTTGGCAAAATCAAGGCAATTTCTCGCTCTTGACCCCACCTCCCCAGAATCTGCTACCATCGGGGGAATTGTTGCTACTGGGGATACAGGTTCACTACGTCAAAGATATGGTAGTGTGCGTGACCAACTACTAGGTATTTCTTTTGTCCGGAGCGACGGAAAAATCGTCAAAGCCGGTGGACGGGTGGTAAAAAATGTCGCTGGTTACGATTTGATGAAATTGTTGACGGGTTCCTATGGAACGTTGGGAGTTTTCTCCCAATTAACGTTTCGTGTATATCCCTTACCAGATGATTCCCAAACGGTGGTATTAACTGGTGCAGCCGAGGATATTGAAAAAGCAGCAAATACCCTGCGTAGTTCAGCGTTAACTCCAACTCAGGCGGATTTGCTCTCAGCACCATTGGTTTCTAGTTTGGGATTAGGTAAAGATTGGGGATTAATTGCGCGGTTCCAAAGTATTAGCGAAAGCGTGCAGGAACAGTCTAACCGACTGCTGGAAGTAGGACAAAAATTGGGATTAATTGGGACGATATATACAGGGGCGGATGAAACAAATTTATGGCAAACATTGAGAGAACAAATGCATTATCCAGCCCCAGAATCGGTAATTACTTGCAAAATAGGAGTATTACCAACGGCTGCGGTAGCTGCTTTAAAACAGGCAGATATGGGTTGGATTCATATTAGCAGTGGTTTGGGCGTATTGCGGTTTAATGGTGATATTGACCGGGTGTTAAACATGCGAAATTACTTGGCTGCTACTGGGGGGTTTTTAAGTGTTTTGGCTGCACCAATGGGGGTGAAACCAAAAATTGATGTCTGGGGTTATGGGGGAAATTCTTTGCAGATGATGCGCTTGATTAAGCAGCAGTTTGACCCGGAGGGTATTTTTATTTCTGGTCGGTTTGTTGGGGGTATTTAAACCGCCAAGGTGCCAAGAACGCTAAGAAGAGAAGAGAAGATAAGTTATGCAAGTTTCAGAGGGTTATACTGATAATTCGGATAGTGGAAAGGTTGCTGATTTGAAGAATTTAAAGGGGTTTGATGAGCAGAGTCCACCAGACCCGAAGTTGATTGATACTTGTGTGCATTGTGGGTTTTGTTTATCGACTTGTCCGAGTTACAGGGTGATTGGTAAGGAGATGGATTCTCCCAGGGGTCGTATCTATTTGATGGATGCGATTAATGAGGGTGAAATTGCTCTGAATACGGCGACAGCGCAACATTTTGATTCTTGTTTGGGTTGTTTGGCTTGTGTGACTACTTGTCCTTCTGGTGTGCAGTATGATAAGTTGATTTCTGCTACTCGTCACCAAGTTGAGCGGAATTATCCTCGGAATTTACCAGAGAAGTTATTTAGGCAGTTAATATTTTCTTTGTTTCCTTATCCCCAGAGATTAAGGGTTCTATTAGTGCCTTTGTTGGTTTATCAAAAGTCGGGTTTGCAAAAGTTAGTACGAGCTACTGGTTTATTACCAAGGATTTCTCCTCGCTTAGCAGCAATGGAGTCTATTTTACCACAAATTACTCGGCAATCTTTTCAAGATAATTTACCAACTATTATCCCAGCGCAGGGTGAGAAGCGCTATCGTGTGGGAGTGATTTTGGGTTGTGTACAACGGCTGTTTTTCTCCCCGATAAATGAAGCTACGGTGCGGGTATTAACGGCTAATGGTTGTGAGGTGGTAATTCCTAAATCTCAAGGTTGTTGTGCTGCGCTTCCGGAACACCAGGGACAAACGGAACAAGCTCAAGCTTTGGCTAGACAAATGATTGATAGTTTTGCCGATACTGGTGTAGATTTTGTGATTATTAACGCCGCTGGTTGTGGTCATACTTTGAAAGAGTATGGTCACATTTTAGAAGATGACCCGGAATATCGAGAAAAAGCACAGGAATTTGCAGCAAAGGTCAAGGATGTACAAGAGTTTTTAGCAAAGGTGGGGATAACAGCAAAACTTTCGCCAGTGAGTGATAAACCTCTGAGTTTAGTTTATCAAGATGCTTGTCATTTATTGCATGGACAAAAGATTAGTCTCCAACCCCGACAAATATTGCAGCAAATTCCTGGTGTGAGTTTACGGGAACCTATTGATGCGGCTTTGTGTTGCGGTAGTGCAGGGGTTTACAATATGTTGCAACCGGAAGTAGCGTCAGAATTGGGTAAGCAAAAAGTTGAGAATTTACTAAATACTGGTGCCGAATTAATTGCTTCGGCTAACCCTGGTTGTACTTTGCAAATTACTAAGCATTTACGAGAGCAAGGTAAGGAAATTAAGGTGATGCATCCAATGGAATTGTTGGATTGTTCTATTCGGGGGATGAAGTTGTCAGGTTGATAATTTTACCTGTTGGTGTGGGGAGCATTCAAATTTTTTCCTGAATCAATTTGTAGTGGGAGCATCTTGCTCCCTAATCTCAAGGAAGCGGGCTAGAAGCCCGTACTACAAAAAAATTTTGCGCTTTAACAAAGACAGTGCTGACTACGAGTCAATTTTTAAGCTGTACCCTTCTTAACCCTTTTTGGTTAATTTTCGCTTACTTACTTACAATTAGACTCTTTAATTCTTCTGATTATCGGACTTAAATCTCCCCTCCATAAATCCCCTTTTCTGGTTATGCTTCGTCTTCCTACCCGTTACTCTTTCCCGCCACATTTTGAAACTCGATTCTTTCATTTCCCCCCGCATTATGGCTATTACCTGCTTTTCTTGCAGTCCAAATTGAGCCTCGATAGCATCAAAAGAAGTTCTATCTTCCCAGGCCATTTCTACCACCCGGTCAATGGTTGCTTGGTCTAAATCTGGTAAGTTCATAGGTGTTAACAGAAATGAAAAATGGTGCATTAATGTACTATAACGCACCATGTATTTTGGTGAATTAAAAATGATACTTTTGACCGCAAATGACTATTAAAAACTACCTAATTGGTTGCAAATTTTCAACAGTAAGATATAATTCCTCATCAGCCATCTGCGTGTCATAATCGATGTTAATTTGGGTGGGATATCCAAGAGTGGGATGATATTTCACATCCAGACGTGCGGCTTTTCGATTAATTGCATCCTGAATAACAGCGAACAGCTTAGGGATAGAATTGTAGTCCTTAAATAACTCTGGATTAACTGGTTTACCACTATTCACAGCAGTCACAGAAATTGTTTTCCCGTCTTTGACTACAACTTCCACTGGCTGTCTAGCTTCTTCTATACAAAAACAATTCCGCTGTAGAGTATAGCGATAGCTAGAGATATTTTGCTGATTCCACAATTTTTGATTGTTTTGTAATTCAGTGGTGTTGGAATCACCACTTGGTTTAGAACCTACCCACTGCTGAGAATTGACAATCGCATCGATTTTATTTTCTAATTCAGTCAGTTTTTGTGGAGCATCGGGAGAACCTAAATAGTGGGATACATTTTTTTGTTGTTTACCAATCTTGATAGAAGTGATAGCAGAAGGGAAATCTGTCGGACCACCTGTGTAGCTATCTGGAAGAGAGAAATAATTCAGATTATTAAATTCTGCAATCAATTCTCTCACAGCTTTGGGGCTAATTCTCGTAGTTCTTTTACCTGTGACTTTAACAAAGCGTTCCCCTACATAAACAACTCTACCATCGCCAAATATGGTTAACTTGTAAATTGGACAAGCACCAAAACAAGCTGTTCTTTCTAAGGTGATGACAACTGGCTGATTTTTAGGGATAATTCTGAAATTTGCATCTTTAACTGTATTATTTTCTGGTGCTGGGATTAGCTGTCTAGGAGATTGGGACATTACTGGTGTATTTAAGGTCAAAAACAGCAGTAATCCCGCGCTAGTAACTTGAGTAAAGCGCATATAAATTCCTCGCCAATTAATGAATTAATCTCCTAGACAATTGGGAAAATAAAAAGGTTCCTATTTGCGCGAGACAAAAAATTATTTATGCCAGAGGTCTAATGATTTGCAATAATTCCTCTGATAATTCTCCCTCAGCAACTTTAGTCACAGAACCTGTCATCACAATCGTGAAATCTTCATGGATTTTAATATCAATTTCTCCTCCAGGCATTTGCACGGTAATTAAAGCATCGCACAAACCTAGTCTATGGGCAACCGCAGCCGCTGCACTACTGCTACTTCCAGAAGCTAAAGTATAGCCAGCACCTCTTTCCCAAATCTCAATTTGGATAGTATTTCTGTTGATGACTTTCATGAATTGAACATTAGTACGGTTGGGAAACAGAGGATTAACTTCCAGCAAAGCCCCATATTGTTTTGCAATAGCAGGTGTTATTTCCGGTAGAAAAATGACGCAGTGAGGATTACCAATAGTAGCAGCACAAAAATCAAATTTATCATCACCAACATGAATCGTTTCATTCAGGACTTCTCTGGGTTTTCCTGCAACAGGAATTTCATCACTCCAAAAGCTAACCTTTCCCATTTCTACCTGAACATTTTTACCCCTATCCTGTACAACTGATTGCACTATTCCGCCTAAAGTTTGAATGATGAAAGATTCTTCAGCCACTAATCCTATATCCCAGAGATAACGAGAAAATATTCTTAATCCATTGCCACTTTTTTCGGCTTCGCTGCCATCGGGATTGAAAATGCGGAGTGCAAAATGTGTATTTTTAGATGATATTGGTCCCAACAAAATGCCATCAGCACCAATACCAAAATGACGATGACAAATTAATTTAATTGACTCAGGGGTGAGTGAAAACCGTAAGTCTTGGGGATTAATAACTAAATAATCGTTACCAAGAGCGTGATATTTGCTAAACTTCATTATCCACCCCACCTAAACCTTAATCGCCACCACACGAATTCTGCGATAATCTGCCCACCATCTACCATCGCGATACAGCGTAGGTTGCGATCGCTCCTCAACGACTTGTATAACTTGCGCTTGCTGTTCCTCACAAAGCCCCGTCAGGAAACCCGTCGCAAACATCCTCATCCAATTCGCTATCCCTGCATCCCCTGCTTCTAAAGGGGTTGGACGGTCAAACAGCACAGCATAGGTAACATCAAACCCTTGCTGTTCTAGCAGTCTTGCATACTCCCCAATACTAGGAAAATACCAAGGATTGACAGCTTGTGGGGAAGCATAACCTAGCGATACCAAAGCATCCTCTAGCGCTAGAGCAATAGTCTGGACATTACCCTTACCACCAAATTCAGCAACCAACCGTCCCCCTGGTTTCAAGGCTTGATATATGCAGTGAATAACCGCATTTGCTGGCTTTATCCAGTGCAATGCAGCGTTGGAAAACACCGCATCCAACGGTTCCTCAACCTGAAAATTCCTGGCATCCGCAACTTCAAACCCCAAATGGGGATAATTTTCTCTGGCCTTAGCAATCATCGTCGGGGCAAAATCAATACCTCTAGCGTCAGCCCCAGACAGGGAAATTTTCTCTGTCAGTTGTCCAGTACCGCAACCCAAATCCAAAATGCGTTCCCCAGACTTGGGAGACAGTAGCGTCAACAAATCTTCCCCATATTGCCAGACAAACGAATGTTTACCCTCGTAGAGGGAGGTATTCCAATGATTATTTGCGATCATAAATGCTCGTTAATCAATATTGCTGGGGTTTCTCCCGCTTGCTTTCACAGTAAAAGATGTAATTATAAATGTCCAATATATCTTTATCAAGTAATTAATATTTATTAGATATCAATAACTCTAGCGCTATGGAACTGCGACACCTACGATACTTTGTGACAGTGGCTGAAGAACTGCACTTTGGAAGAGCAGCGGAACGCTTGCACATATCCCAACCACCGCTAAGTCAACAAATCCGTCAGCTAGAACTAGAACTGGGTTTTCAACTGTTTCACCGCACACAAAGAACTGTGCAACTCACGGAAGCAGGACAGGTGTTTCTTGGAGAAGTCCAGCAAATTTTTAGACAACTAGAACAAGCAGTGCAAGTCGGACGACAAGCTAGTCGTGGCGAAATGGGACAATTAATAGTTGGCTTTGTTAGTTCCGCAGCTTACAATGTTCTCCCCGTAATTCTCCGGAGTTTCCGGACTCGCATTCCTGGGGTGAATCTGGAGTTACACGAACTAACGACAGACACCCAATTACAATGGTTGCGGGAAAATCGCATCGATGTCGGGTTTGTCCGTCCACCAGTGGAGGAAGATACTTTCTGTTCCGAAATCATCTTTGCTGAACCCTTAGTAGTCGCATTACCAGAAACCCATCCCCAAGCAAAGCGATCGCCTCTGTCGTTGCGAGAACTAGCTAGGGAAACATTTATTATGTTTCCCCGTGCTTTAGCTCCAGGACTCTACGACCCGATTATCAGCCTCTGTTCCTCTGCTGGATTTAGCCCCAGCGTTTCCCTAGAAGCAATTCAAATGCAAACGATTGTTAGCCTTGTAGCGGCAGAAATGGGGGTAGCGATCGTCCCAGAGTCGCTGCAAAATCTCCAACGGACAGGAGTAGTTTATAAACCTCTAGAAGAACCCACTCCCAAGGTAGCTATAGGGATGATTTGGCGAAGATATCATACATCTGCAACTGTACAAAGGTTTCTAGAGGTAGTCCGAGAAGTGAAAGGGGACTGGTGACTGGGGAATTGGGCATCGGGCATGGGGCATCGGGCATGGGTAATAAAAACTATTCCCTGTTCCCTATTCCCTGTTAAGAGTTCCCTATTCCCTATTACCCATCACCCATTCCCCATTCCCTCAAAATTTCCTCACATTCTTCTTCTACTCTTGAGTCATGAATCACAGATAGGTATCTGACAGCAAGGAGACATTATGCAAACACCCGTACAAGTCACCTTTCGTAATGTCCAATCATCACCAGCAGTAGAAGCAAAAATTCACGAATATATCGCTAAGTTAGAACGTTTCTATAATCGGATAATTAGCTGTCGGGTAACAGTTGACGCTCCACATCGCAATCACCATAAGGGAAAACTTTATCACGTACAAATCGACCTCAGCCTACCTAATGGGGAACTGGTGGTCAACCGCAACCCATCTGAGGATCAGACTCATGCAGATATTTACGTAGCACTTCGCGATGCTTTTGATGCACTCAAGCGGCAATTACAAGATTATGTCAACCTGAAAAAACATTAGCTCATATCTTGCACTACGGGAGGTAGAACCTCCCAGAAGTCGTTCCCAGGTTGAACCTGGGAACGAGAAATAACGAGAAATAACGAGAAATAATAGGTAATGGGTAATAGGTAACTCTTAACAGGCAACAGGGAATAGGCAACAGGGAATAGGGAATAGTTTTTATTACCCATGCCCAATGCCCCATGCCCCATACCCTAATCCCCATAGTTCGGTTCTTTGGTGGCGATATCTCTACTTCACACACCACATTGCCAAGCTGGAAATTTGCGATCATTAAGATAAGACACATTGACCTCCAATCCGACCTTGACTGAAACCCAACCTACCCCACCACGGAACAACCCCCAAGAAACTCACCTCAACCGCGCTAAAGCGAGTCTGCGTCAAACCTTGTCTTGGTATGGATATCTCCGCAAACCGGGACAAACACCAAACCAACGGACAGTTCGCTCCCCTGATGGAACCCCCCGACCCGACTGTCCTCCAGAGTTAGCGGGTTTGGTGAAGCCAGAAATTGAAGTGCTGACGAATTCCCTAGAAAAACTCGACTCCAGCGTCATTAAAATTGCTGTCTTTGGTTTAGTCAGTCGGGGTAAGTCAGCGGTTTTAAACGCCTTGATGGGACAAAAAATTCTCCAAACAGGTCCGCTGAATGGTGTAACTTTGTACCCCCGTTCCGTGCGCTGGCACCCAGGCGGTAAGGTAGAAATAGAATTAATTGATACTCCCGGACTAGATGAAATTGACGGGTTATCACGGGCACAAATGGCGCAAGATGTGGCGTTTCAGGCAGATTTAATTTTATTTATTGTATCTGGTGATATCACCCGCACTGAATATCAGGCACTGTGTGAACTGCGACAATCACAGAAACCCCTGATTTTGGTATTTAACAAGATAGATTTATACCCCGACACCGATAGAGAAACAATTTACAAAAATTTACAACAATTAGGTGCAGGTAGCAGAAACGGTGAAAGGTTACAGCAACTGTTGTCCCGTGATGAAATTGTGATGGTAGCAGCCGATCCAGCACCCCTGGAAGTGCGGGTAGAATGGCCTGATGGTCAGGTAACTACTGAGTGGGAGACACCAGAACCACAAATCGACGAACTGAAGCAAACCATTCTTAACATACTAAATCGGGAGGGGCGATCGCTCCTGGCTTTGAATGCGCTACTACAAGCACGGGATGCAGAAGCAGTTATTGCCGACAAAACCATCGAGTTACGCGACAAAGAAGCCGAAGACCTAATTTGGCAGTTTACCAAATACAAAGCCTTAGCAGTAGCCCTCAACCCCATAGCCTTTTTGGACGTGGTGGGG
>Ga0114939_10002211_pt1 | contig 14697 bp, 14 predicted proteins | sample AshMeaCrysSpring_FD_87196 | JGI IMG/M metagenome (GOLD analysis project Ga0114939, IMG submission 87196) | Groundwater microbial communities from Big Spring, Nevada to study Microbial Dark Matter (Phase II) - Ash Meadows Crystal Spring | ecosystem: Environmental > Aquatic > Deep subsurface >... | reverse complement strand
CGGTCCGATCGAGGCCATCCCCGCGGCGCTGAAGAGCGCGGGCCTGAAGCTCGACGACATGGGCTGGATCGAGCTCAACGAGGCCTTTGCGGCCCAGGCGCTGGCGGTGATCGACACGGTGGGCCTGAACCCGGCCGTGGTCAACCCGATGGGCGGGGCGATTGCGCTGGGCCACCCGCTGGGCGCCACTGGCGCCATTCGCGCGGCCACCGTCGTGCACGCGTTGCGACGCAGGAACCTGAAGTACGGCATGGTGACCATGTGCGTGGGCACCGGCCAGGGCGCGGCGGGCATCTTCGAGCGCGTCTGATCCCGCTCGCACCGCACACCGGAGCCCGGCATGAGCATCCGCACCGCCATCGTCAACGGCGTGGCCACCATCGAGATCGCGCGGCCCGAGAAGAAGAACGCGCTCACCGCCGACATGTACCGGTCGATGGCCGAGGCGATTGCCGATGCCGGCATCGACAAGGCCATTCGCGCGGTGCTGATCACCGGCCAGCCCGGCGTGTTCACGGCCGGCAACGACCTGGAGGACTTCCTGCATCGCCCGCGCGCGAGCGAGGACTCGCCGGTGCTGCATTTCATGCGCGCACTGACCACCTGCGACAAGCCGGTGGTGGCCGCGGTCACCGGCGTGGCCGTGGGGATCGGCACCACGATGCTGCTGCATTGCGACCTGGTCTACGTCAGCGACGAGGCGGTGCTGTCGATGCCGTTCACGAGCCTGGGCCTGGTGCCGGAGTTCGCGTCCAGCCTGCTCGTGCCGCAGTTGATGGGTCGCGTTCGCGCGGCCGAGAAGCTGCTGCTGGGCGACCCGATGACCGGCGCCGAGGCGGTGGAACTGGGCGTGGCCAACGCGGTGCTGCCGGCGGCCGAGGTGCTGCCGCACGCGCGCCGCATGGCCGAGCGCTTCAACATGCTGCCTCCCGGTGCGGTGCAGGAGGCCAAGCGCCTGCTGCGGCGCGCGGGCGAAGCCGCCGTGGCCGACACCATCGTCACGGAAGCGCGCTTGTTCGGCGCGCGTCTGGCCAGCCCCGAAGCCAAGGAAGCGTTCACGGCCTTCCTGCAAAAGCGCCGGCCGGACTTCTCGCAGTTCTGAATCGGCCAGTGGTGGCGCAAGACGCGTGTGCGGCGCACACGGTCGCGTCGGGTCGCTCCGGTGCACCCAGCGCGAGGTGCACCGTGAGCAGGCGAGTCCCGTGACCCTGGCCATCAAGATCGCACTGGCGCCGCTGCTGCTGGCGCAAGGGCGCTGGGCGCGCCGGCACATCCCGCGGCTGCCCGAACCCCCGGGCGAGCGCGAGGGGGTCGTTGGCCGCGGCGGCGACACCTGGCGCGTGCTCGTGGTCGGCGATTCGTCCGCCGCCGGCGTGGGTGTCGCCGACCAGCGCGATGCCCTGGCCTTGCCGCTGGCGCGGGCCCTCGCCGTGCGGGCCGCTGCTCGCGTGGCGTGGCGGCTGGTGGCGCGCTCGGGCGTGACCACGGTACAGGCCCTGGCGCTGGTGCAGGACCAGCCGCGCTGGCACGCCGACGTTGCGGTGGTGGTGACCGGCGTCAACGACGTCATCGACCAGGTTTCTCCGGCGCGCGCGGTGGCCGCCCGCGCGGCGTTGCGCGACTGGCTGGTGCGCGAATGCGCCGTGCGCCACATCGTCTTCACGCCATTGCCGCCGATGGGCCACTTCGCCGGCTTGCCGCAGCCGCTGCGCTGCGTGATGGGGCTCGATGCCCGGCGTCACGACCGGGCCCTGCAGCGCTGGGTGGTCCGGCAGCCCGACGTGTCGCAGTTGTTCCTGCATCTGCCGCCCGATGCGGCGCTGCTGGCCAGCGACGGTTTCCACCCCGGCGCGCCCGTGTACCGACAGTGGGCGCAGGCGCTGGCCGAGCACATCCAGGAGCGGCGGATCGCGGGCGTTGCGCCGTCGCCTCACGGCGAGGGCTGATCAGCGTCAGACGCGGGCCATCGCGTTTGCGATAGATTCCCGTCTCTCGCCCGCCGTGGGCGAGCCCTGCGAACCCCCTGCCCGAAGACCCTCCATGCGCACCTTCAACTTCAGTGCCGGCCCGGCCGTGCTGCCCGAATCCGTCCTGCGCCAAGCCGCCGAGGAAATGCTCGACTGGCGTGGCAGCGGCATGTCCGTGATGGAGATGAGCCATCGCGGCAAGGAATTCATCTCCATCGCCGCCAAGGCCGAGGCCGACCTGCGCAAGCTGATGGCCATCGCGGACGACTACGCGGTGCTGTTCCTGCAGGGCGGGGCGATCGGCGAGAACGCCATCGTGCCGATGAACCTGCTCGGCGACGCCAAGGCCATCGACTTCGTCAACACGGGCGAATGGTCGAAGAAGTCGATCAAGGAAGCCAAGAAGTACGCCCAGGCCAACGTCATCGCCAGCGCCGAGGACCAGGGCTTCACCTACGTGCCGCCCCAGGCGTCGTGGCAGCCGACCCCGGGCGCCGCCTACGTGCACGTGTGCACCAACGAGACCATCGGCGGGGTCGAGTACCACTGGACGCCCGAGGGTCTGCAGGCGCCGCTGGTGGCCGACATGTCGTCGCACATCCTGTCGCGCCCGGTGGACGTGCGCCGGTACGGGGTCATCTACGGCGGCGCGCAGAAGAACATCGGTCCGGCCGGGCTGACGCTGGTCATCGTGCGCAAGGACCTGCTCGAGCGGGCCCTGGCGATCACGCCATCGGCCTTCCACTGGAAGGAACAGGCCGCCAACGACTCGATGCTCAACACGCCGCCCACCTACGCGATCTACATCGCCGGTCTGGTGTTCGAGTGGCTGCTGCGAGAGGGCGGGCTGGCGGCAATCGAGCAGAAGAACATCGCCAAGGCCAACCTGCTGTACGACTACCTGGACAGCACCGGCTTCTACACCAACCCGGTGCGCAAGTCGGACCGCTCGCGCATGAACGTGCCGTTCAAGCTCATGGACGAGTCGCTGGATGCCGCCTTCCTCAAGGGTGCCGAGGCAGCCGGCATGGTGCAGCTCAAGGGCCACCGGTCGGTGGGCGGCATGCGTGCGTCGATCTACAACGCGATGCCGATCGAGGGGGTCAGGGCGCTGGTCGACTACATGAAGGACTTCGAGCGCCGCCACGGCTGATCCGGCGGGCACGCCACACGGAGCACACCGCATGTACCAGATCCTCACGTACAACAGCATCTCGGCCCACGGCCTGGCGCGCCTGCCGCGCGAGCGCTACGCCGTGGGGCCGAAGGTGAGCCAGCCCGACGCCATCCTGCTGCGCTCGCACGACCTGCACACCACGCCGGTCGCCTCCAGCGTGAAGGCCGTCGGCCGCGCCGGCGCGGGCACCAACAACATCCCGGTGGCCGAGATGAGCAAGCGGGGCGTGCCGGTGTTCAATGCTCCCGGCGCCAATGCCAATGCCGTGAAGGAACTGGTGCTCGCCGCCATGCTGCTGGGCGCGCGCAACGTGGTGCCGGCACTGCGCTTCGTGCAGCAACTGCCGCCCGACGCGCCCGACTTCGAGGCGCGTGTCGAGGACGGCAAGAAGCAGTTCGCCGGCGTCGAGCTGCCGCATCGCACGCTGGGCGTGATCGGGCTGGGCGCCATCGGCTCGCTGGTGGCCGAAGCCGCGCTCAAGATGGGCATGAAGGTGATCGGCTTCGACCCCGAGATCACCGTCGAAGCCGCCTGGCGGCTGCCGCCCGTGGTACGCAAGGCGCACAGCGTCGAGGAGGTGCTCAAGCACGCCGACTTCGTGACCGTGCACGTGCCGCTGCTGCCGGCCACGCGCGGACTGATCAGCGCCCAGCGGCTGGCCGTGATGAAGCCCGGCGCCATGCTGCTCAATTTCGCGCGCGAAGGCATCGTCGAGGACACGGCGGCCGTGGCCGCGCTGCGCGCGGGCCGGCTGAAGAGCTACCTGTGCGACTTTCCGTCGCCCGCCCTGCTGGCCGAGCCGGGCGTGGTGGCGCTGCCGCACCTGGGCGCCTCCACCGCCGAGGCCGAGGAGAACTGCGCCGTCATGGTCGCCGACCAGCTTCGCGAGTACCTCGAGCACGGCACCATCACCAACGCGGTGAACTTCCCCAACGTCGAGATGCCGCGCGAGTCGGCCCATCGCGTGGCCATCGCCAACGCCAACGTGCCCAACATGGTCGGCCAGATCTCCACCGCCATGGCGAGTGCAGGCCTGAACATCCACAACATGGTCAACAAGTCGCGCGGCGAGATGGCCTACACGCTGGTCGACGTGGACAGCCCGGTGGCGGCCGACGTGGTGCAGCGCATCGCCGCGATCGAAGGCGTGCTGGCGGTGCGGGCGGTTCCGGCACAGACGGCCTGAGCGTCGCCACGGCCGACCACGCTCAGGGGACCACCCTGCGCATCGCCAGCGGTGATGAGGGCGCCCGGCAACCGCCGGGCGCCCTCACGCCGACGCGTCGGCAGCCGCGGCTTCGGCTGCGGCTCCGCAGCTCGGGCAATAGTGGAAGAACACGTTCTTGCGTGTCTCGCAGCGCCCGCAGGTGTCGAACAGCTTGAGCCCGCAGTGCACGCAGAAGTTGGCGGGCGCAGTGCCCGTGGTCATCACCGGGCGCTCGCAGCCGGGGCAGACGTTGGTGGCCATCTTCTTCAGCGCGTCCTCGTGCTTCAGGGACTGGCGCCGCTGCGCCTCGCTCTGCTGCGCCACCGCCTGGCGGCGGGCCAGGTAGCGCTTCATCGCCTTGATGACGTAGTGCCCGGCAATGGCGGTGAGCACGATGCCCACGCCGTAGCGCACGTAGCCACCGTAGCTCGGCAGGTAGGGCACGAGTTCGAAGAAGAAGGTGAAGGCGGCGAACAGCACGAAGCCGCGCGCCAGCGGCCAGTAATCGCTGCCTCGCTTGCGCGCCACCAGCCAGCCGGCGACGGCCAGCAGCGGCAGGGTGAGCGCCAGCCGGGCGCCGAAGACGCGCATTTCCTGCAGGAACTGCGCCCGCTCGAAACTCTTGCGGGCCTGGGTGATCAGTTCGAAGTCGGCGCGCTGGCTGCGCGCCATGGCCTGCGACGTGTCGAGGAGGGCGCGGTCGAGGTCCTCGACCTGGCGCTGCGCCTCGCGTTCGGCTTTCTTCAGGACGTCGAGTTCCTCGGTGCGGCGCACGACCTCCGGATCCTGTCGCGGGTCGGTGGTGGCCGTGCGCGTGGCAATCCAGTTGCTGTACTGCGCCTGCGCGGCGCGGTAGGTGTTGGCCCCCGTGGTCAGCGCGAGCTGCGCCTGGGCGCGTCGGTCGGTCAGCTCGCGCTGCTCGTTGGCGAGCCGCGTCTGCTCGGCGCGCAGCCGCTGCAAGGCGCTGCGGTCGGCGACGAAGTCCTCGAGCTCGAGCCGATCCTCGAGCTTGGGCAGGTCGGCGACGACCTTGCCGCCCAGGCCGATCAGGAAGGCCGCGAACGCGAGCGACACCGCCCACATCACGAGGGCGAACAGCCGCTCGGGGACGCGCAGGGCCTTGATCATCGCGGCGGGCTCGCGAAGCTCAGTCGGGATAACCGCTCGGATTCATCGACTGCCAGCGCCAGGCGTCGGCGCACATCTGCTCCAGCGTGCGCTGTGCGCGCCAGCCCAGCTCGCGCTCGGCACGCGCCGGGTCGGCCCAGCAGGCCGCCACGTCCCCCGCTCTCCGGGCCTGGATCTCGTAGGGCAGCTCGCGACCGCAGGCGCGGCCGAAGGCGGCCAGCATCTCCAGCACGCTGTTGCCGCGCCCGGTGCCGAGGTTGAACACGTGCATGCCCGCTCGGCCATGCGCGTGCTTCAGTGCGGCCAGGTGCCCGCCGGCCAGGTCGACGACGTGGATGTAGTCGCGCACGCCGGTGCCGTCGGGCGTGGGGTAGTCGTTGCCCCACACGCGCAGTTTCGGCAGGCGGCCGACGGCGACCTGGGCGATGTAGGGCATCAGGTTGTTGGGTACGCCCTGCGGGTCCTCGCCCATCAGGCCGCTCTCGTGGGCGCCCACCGGGTTGAAATAGCGCAGCGCCGTCATCGACCAGCTCGCGTCGGAGCGCACCACGTCGGCCAGGATCTCCTCGATCATCAGCTTGGTGCGGCCGTAGGGGTTGGTCGCCGAGGTCGGGGCGTCTTCGGCGAGCGGCATGGTCTTGGCGTCGCCGTACACCGTGGCCGACGAGCTGAACACCAGCGTGCGCACGCCGGCGTCGCGCATGGCCTCGAGCAGCACCAGCGTACCGTGCACGTTGTTGTCGTAGTAAGCCAGCGGCAGGGCGACCGATTCGCCCACGGCCTTCAGCCCGGCGAAGTGGATGACGGCGTCGATCTTCTCGTCGCTCAGCACCTGCTGGAGCAGGGCGCGGTCGCGGATGTCGCCCTGCACGAACACGGGTGCGCGCCGCGCCACCTGCTCGATGCGCGCCAGCGCCGCCGGCTTGCTGTTGGAGAAGTTGTCGAGCACGACCGGCCGCCACCCGGCGGCCAGGAGTTGCACGGTGGTGATGCTGCCGATGTAGCCGGCGCCGCCGGTGACGAGGATGTTCATGGAGCCTGGAGGGTGACCGCGCAAGAGCGCGTCGCGCACTGTGCCGCATCGCGCCGCCGCAGGGCACCGCCCGAGCGGGCGGAGAGAGCCCGCAAACCGGGGAGTCTGTCCACTACTGCACGCTGCACCAAACGCGGCGGCGGTATAGGTCGCGCTAAGCCGCCGGTTCGGGCACGGGCCGCGGCCTGCCGTCGCGGTCGATGGCGACGTAGGTGAGGTTGGCCTCGGTGACCTTGACGATGCGCGGATCGGCCGGGTTGCGTTCGGCAAACACCTCGACGCTGACGGTGATCGACGTGTGCCCGACGCGTTCGACCTTGGCGTAGAAGCTCAGCAGGTCGCCCACCGAGACGGCCTGCTTGAACACGAACTGGTTGACCGCCACGGTGGCGATGCGCCCGCGCGCCAGCCGCAGCGGCAGCACGGCGCCGGCCAGGTCGACCTGGGCCATGATCCAGCCGCCGAAGATGTCGCCCGACGCGTTGGTGTCAGCCGGCATGGCGATGACGCGCAGCACCATCTCGCGGTCGTTGGGCAGGCTCTCGCTGCCGGGGGGTGGCTTCGTCGCCGGATCGGTCATAGTCCCTCGTCTGCAGCGGCTGCGCGCGCGCCGCACAATCGCCATTGTTCCATGCGCCGCCCCCCCATCGCCCTGCCACTGCCCGCCGCGGACGCCCCTGCCGGTGCGCGCGGGGCCGACTGGGCCACGCTGGCGCGGCTGCTGCCCTACCTGTGGCCGTACCGCTGGCGCATCGCGCTGGCCCTGGTGTTCCTGGTGGCGGCCAAGGTGGCCAACGTCGGCGTGCCGGTGCTGCTCAAGCACCTGGTCGACGCGCTCGACCTCCAGCCCGGCGATCCGCGCGCGGTGCTGGTGGTCCCGGTGGGCCTGCTGCTGGCCTACGCGGGGCTGCGCTTCTCGACCTCGCTGTTCACCGAGCTGCGCGAGCTGATCTTCGCCAAGGTGTCGTTCGGCGCCGGCAAGCAGATCGCGGTCGAGGTGTTTCGCCACCTGCACGCGCTGTCGCTGCGCTTTCACCTCGAGCGGCAGACGGGCGGCCTGTCGCGCGACATCGAGCGCGGCACGCGCGCGCTGCAGTCGCTGGTGTCGTACTCGCTCTACACCATCGTGCCGACGCTGGTGGAGGTGGCCCTGGTGCTGGGCTTCCTGGGCTGGCGCTTCGATGCGGGCTACGTCTGGATCACGCTGACGGCGCTGGCGGTCTACATCACCTTCACGGTGGCGGTGACCGAGTGGCGCACGGCCTTCCGGCGCACCATGAACGAGCTGGAGAGCAAGGCGCACTCGCGCGCCATCGACGCGCTGCTGAACTACGAGACGGTCAAGTACTTCAACAACGAGGCCTTCGAGGCCCGCCGCTACGACGAAGGGCTGGAGTCGTACCGACGCGCGCAGGTCAAGTCGCAGCTCACGCTGTCGCTGCTCAACAGCGGCCAGCAACTCGTCATCGCCACCAGCCTGGTGGCCATGCTGTGGCGGGCCACCACAGGCGTCGTCGAGGGCCGCCTGACGCTGGGCGACCTGGTGATGATCAATGCCTTCCTGATCCAGCTGTACATCCCGCTGAACTTCCTGGGCGTGCTGTACCGCGAGGTCAAGCAAAGCCTGGCCGACCTGGACCGGATGTTCCACCTGCTCGGCCGCGAACGCGAGGTGGCCGACTCGCCGGGCGCGCCCGACCTGCAGGTGCGCGAGGGCGCGGTGCGCTTTCGCAACGTCTCGTTCGCCTACGAGCCGGCGCGCGCGATCCTGCACGACGTCAGCTTCGACATCCCGGCAGGGCGCACGGTGGCCGTGGTCGGCCCGTCCGGGGCCGGCAAGAGCACGCTGGCGCGGCTGCTGTACCGCTTCTACGACGTGGCGGGCGGCGCCATCGAGGTCGACGGCCAGGACATCCGCAGCGTCACCCAGGACAGCCTGCGCCGCCGCATCGGCATCGTGCCGCAGGACACCGTGCTGTTCAACGACACGGTGGCCTACAACATCGCCTACGGCCGCCCCGGCGCCAGCCAGGCCGAGGTCGAGGCGGCGGCGCGGGCGGCGCACATCCATGACTTCATCGCCGGCACGCCCAAGGGTTACGAGACGCTGGTGGGCGAACGTGGCCTGAAGCTGTCGGGTGGCGAAAAGCAGCGCGTGGCGATCGCCCGCACGTTGCTGAAGAACCCCCCGATCCTGATCTTCGACGAAGCCACTTCGGCGCTCGACTCGGCCAACGAGCGGGCCATCCAGGCCGAACTGAGGAGCGCCGCCGAAGGCAAGACAGCGCTGGTCATCGCGCACCGCCTGTCGACCGTCGTCGACGCCCACCAGATCCTCGTCATGGAACGCGGCCGCGTCGTCGAGCGCGGCTCGCATGCCCAGCTGCTGGCCGCCGGCGGCGCCTACGCGCGCATGTGGGCCCTGCAGCAGGCCGACGGCCCGAGCCTGCGGCACGCCGGCGCCCCCATCGTTTCGTGAGGGCCCCGCCTGGCGGACGGTGGCGGGCGGCGTCGCTACACTGCCGCGCGTGGAAACCAAGTGGCTCGAGGACTTCGTCAGCCTGGCCGAGACGCGCAGCTTCTCGCGCTCGGCGCAGCTGCGGCACGTGACGCAGCCGGCGTTCTCGCGCCGCATCCAGGCGCTGGAGGCCTGGGCCGGCGTCGACCTGGTCGATCGCAGCGCCTACCCGACGCGGCTCACGCCCGCCGGGGAGACCTTCCACGCGCAGGCCATCGAGGTGCTCGAAGGCCTGCAGGCCGCGCGCAACATGATGCGCGCGCACCGCACGGCCGGCACCGACACCATCGCCTTTGCCGTGCCGCATTCGCTGGCGTTCGCCTTCTTCCCGCACTGGCTGATGGACTTGCGCCAGCGTTTCGGCTCGCTCAAGAGCCGCCTGATCGCGCTGAACGTGCACGACGCGGTGATGCAGCTGACCGAGGGCCACTGCGACCTGCTCATCGCCTACCACCACGCCTGCCAGCCGCTGCAGCTGGCGGCCGAGCGCTACGAGATGCTCACGCTGGGCACCGAGACGCTGGCGCCTTTCTCCAAGCCCGACGGCGAGGGCGCGCCGCTGTTTCGCCTGCCCAACGGACCGGGCGAGCGCGTGCCCTACCTGGGCTACGGGTCGGGCGCCTACATGGGACGGCTGGTCGACCAGATCCTGAAGGACCATCCGGCCCCGCTGCAGCTCGATGCGATCTACGAAACCGACATGGCCGAGGGCTTGAAGGCCATGGCCCTGGAAGGACACGGGCTGGCCTTCCTGCCGGCCAGCGCGGTGCGCAAGGACGTGCGCGCCCGCCGCCTGGTGCCCGCTGCACCGCATGGCAGCTACGAGCTGACCATGGAGGTGCGCATCTACCGCGAACGCCCCGAGGTGGCGCGCGCGGTCAAGCCCGCCGCGCAGGCGGTGTGGGCGTTCCTCGCGCGCCGTGCGTAGGCGGCCGCGCCGGCCTGGCGCGGCCTGGTGCGCACGAGGGTTAACCCGGGTGCGCCATGCGCACACGGCATGGCGCCGAGGTTATTCGGCATTGGCCCGCGGCCACCGGTGCGGCTACAGTCCCGCCCACGCTGGGCTGGCACGCGGCTTGCACCCTCGCAAATCCGGGTCGATGCCGTCGGCGCCAGCGCGTAGATTCGCGTTCTCTGTATTCCCTGACTGACTTCCCTTCGAAGGAGACTCCATGAAGAAATCCCTGCTGGCTCTGGCCGCTGTGATGGCCGTCGGTGCCGCTCAGGCCGACACGCTCAAGAAGATCAAGGACAGTGGTGCCGTGACGATGGGCGTGCGCGAATCGTCCGGCGTGCTGTCGTACACCCTGGGCGACGGCAAGTACGCCGGCTACCACGTCGAGATCTGCCAGCGCGCACTGGCCGATGTGCAGAAGGCGCTGGGGCTGGCCAAGCTCGACATCAAGTACCAGCCGGTCACCTCGCAGAACCGCATTCCGCTGGTGCAGAACGGCACCGTCGACATCGAATGTGGCTCGACCACCAACAACGCCACGCGCCAGAAGGACGTCTCGTTCGCCGTGACCACCTTCGTGGAAGAGGTGCGCATGGCCGTCAAGGCCAATTCCGGCATCACCTCGATCGGCCAGCTGGCCGGCAAGAACGTGGCGACGACCACGGGCACGACCTCGGTGCAGACGCTGCGCAAGCACGAGCGCGCCGCCGGCGTGGACTTCAAGGAAGTCTTCGGCAAGGACCACGCCGACAGCTTCCTGCTCGTCGAGACGAGCCGTGCCGACGCGTTCGTGATGGACGGCTCGCTGCTGGCCGGTCTGATCGCGCGGTCCAAGAACCCGGCCGACTACAGGATCGTCGGCGAGGTGCTGTCGGTCGAGCCGATCGCGATCATGATGCGCAAGGACGATCCGGCCTTCAAGAAGGCGGTGGACGACAGCATCGTCGCGATGATCAAGTCGGGCGAGCTGGCCAAGCTGTACGACAAGTGGTTCCTGCAGCCCACGCCGCCGGCCAACGTGAAGATGAACATGCCGATGAGCGACATGCTCAAGACCGCGCTGGCCAACCCGAACGACAAGCCGATGGAAGAGTACGCCAAGAAGTGATGGCGGCCTGAAGCGCCGGTCCGCCGCGGCCCGTGCCAAGACGATGGCACGGGCGTGCGGCCCTCCCGGCGCGCGACCACACGAACGACAATAACGACGCGCGGCAGGACCTGCGCGTCACGCGCGAGGAGGCAGCGTTGGGAGGCTGGGACTGGCAGGTCTTCTGCAAGAACACCGTCGACGGCGAGGTGATGCCGCGCTGCTTCGGCAGCGGCGGCGACATCACCTACCTGCAGTGGATGTTCTCGGCCTGGGGCTGGACGCTCAGCGTGGCTGCGCTGGCGCTGCTGGTCGCACTCGTGGTCGGCTCCCTCGTGGGCATCGTGCGCACCACGCCGAGCAAGGGGCTGGTGCTGTTCGGCAACGCCTGGACGGAGCTGTTCCGCAACATTCCGCTGCTGGTGCAGATCTTCCTCTGGTACCACGTGCTGCCGGCGCTGATTCCGCCGCTGAAGGCTTTCCCCAGCTTCATCTTGGTCGTGCTGGCGCTGGGCTTCTTCACCAGCGCGCGCATCTCCGAGCAGGTGCGAGCCGGCATCCAGAGCCTGCCGCGCGGGCAGCGTTACGCGGGTCTGGCGCTGGGCCTGACCTTGCCGCAGACCTATCGCCACGTGCTGCTGCCGATGGCCTTTCGCATCGTCATCCCGCCGCTGACGAGCGAGAGCATGAACATCGTCAAGAACTCGTCCGTCGCCTTCGCGGTCAGCATTGCCGAGCTGACCATGTTCGCCATGCAGGCGCAGGAGGAGACCTCGCGCGGCATCGAGATCTACCTGGCGGTCACCGCGCTGTATTTCGTCTCGGCGTTCGTCATCAACCGCGTCGCGCACGTGATCGAGGGCCGCGTGCGCGTGCCCGGCATAGTCGGCTCGAAGTGAGACAGGGGCGCGGCGTGAACCTCGACTTCTCCTTCCTGACCTGGCAGATCGTCTCCAGCTTCGTCGTCAAGGGCCTGATCTTCTCGGTGCAGCTCACGCTGATCGCCATGGTGGGCGGCATCGTGCTGGGCACGCTGCTGGCGCTGATGCGCCTGTCGGGCAAGCCATGGCTGGAACTGCCGGCCGCGGCCTACGTCAACACCATGCGAAGCATCCCGCTGGTGATGGTGATCCTGTGGTTCTTCCTGCTCATCCCGCTGCTGATCGGGCGGCCGATGGGGGCCGAGCTGTCGGCCATCGTCACCTTCACCCTGTTCGAGGCGGCGTATTACTCCGAGATCATGCGCGCCGGCATCCAGAGCGTGCCCAAGGGGCAGGTCCATGCCGGTTATGCGGTGGGCATGACCTACCGGCAGACGATGCAGCTGGTGGTGCTGCCGCAGGCGTTCCGCAACATGCTGCCGGTGCTGCTGACGCAGACCATCATCCTGTTCCAGGACACCTCGCTGGTGTACGCCATCGGCGCCTACGACCTGCTCAAGGGCTTCGAAGTGGCGGGCAAGAACTTCAACCGGCCGGTGGAGACCTACCTGGTTGCCGCCGTCGTCTACTTCGTCATCTGCTTCAGCCTGTCGATGCTGGTCAAGCGCCTGCAGGCCCGGATCGCGATCATCAGATAAGGACACATGCCGTGATCGACATCAAGAACGTCAGCAAGTGGTACGGCAGCTTCCAGGTGCTGACCGACTGCACCACGGCCATCAAGAAGGGCGAGGTCGTCGTCGTGTGCGGCCCGTCGGGCAGCGGCAAGAGCACGCTGATCAAGACCGTCAATGCGCTCGAGCCGTTCCAGAAGGGCGATATCGTCGTCGACGGCATCTCCATCAGCGACCCCAAGACCGACCTGCCCAAGCTGCGCAGCCGCGTGGGCATGGTGTTCCAGCACTTCGAGCTCTTTCCGCACCTGTCGGTGACCGAGAACCTCACCATCGCCCAGATCAAGGTGCTGGGCCGCACCAAGGACGAGGCCACCGCGCGCGGCCTGAAGATGCTCGACCGCGTCGGCCTGATGGCCCACAAGGACAAGTTCCCGGGCCAGCTCTCGGGCGGCCAGCAGCAGCGGGTGGCCATTGCCCGCGCGCTGTCGATGGACCCGATCGTCATGCTGTTCGACGAGCCCACCTCGGCGCTCGACCCGGAGATGGTCGGCGAGGTGCTCGACGTCATGGTCAAGCTGGCGCAGGAAGGCATGACGATGATGGTGGTGACGCACGAGATGGGCTTCGCCAAGAAGGTGAGCCACCGCGTCATCTTCATGGACCAGGGCCGCATCGTCGAGGACTGCCGCAAGGACGAGTTCTTCGGCGATCCCGAGGCGCGTTCGCCGCGCGCGAAGGACTTCCTGTCCAAGATCCTGCAGCACTGATGGGCACGACCGCGAAGGTCCGTGCACGAGCCGCCAGGCGCGCCGGGGTCGCCGCTGGCGTCCTGGTCGCCGTGCTGCTCGGCCCCGCGGCGAAGGCCGGCGAGTTCGTCGGACTGTCGACGTTGACGCAGGCCGAGTTCGGTGAACTCGTGCGTGATCTCGGCGCCGCGGGCAGCATCAAGATGCTGGCGTCGGCCGCGCCGCTGGGGCTGACCGGGTTCGACGTGGCGGCGGTGGCGCCATTCGCATCGATTGCGCACCGCGCCACCTGGAGCAAGGCCAGCGGCGGCGCGTCGGCCCCGGGCACTGTCGGTGCCATCGGCCTGCGCATCTCCAAGGGCCTGCCGGGCGACATCGACATCGGTGCCACGCTGGGCAGCATGCCGGAAGCCGACGCGCAGTGGATCGGCGGCGAGCTGCGCTGGGCCTGGGTGGCTGGCGGGCCCGTCACGCCAGCCGTGGGCGTGCGCGCCAGCGCCTCGCGCCTGACCAGCGGCGACAACCTGGCAGTCACCCATGCCGGCGTCGACCTCGCCGTCTCCAAGGGCATCGGTCCGCTGACGCCGTACGCGGGCGCTGGCGTCGTCCACTCGAGCGGACGCGCGCGCGGCGTGAGCACGCTGGCCAGCGAGTCGGCCGCGCAAGGGCGCGTGTTCGCCGGCGCGCACCTGAACCTGGGCCTGCTGGACCTCACGGTCGAGGGCGACCGCACCGGCAAGACCCGCGCGACGTCGCTGCGCGTGGGGTTTCGGTTCTGAGCCCCGGGGGCGGGTCGCGCCCGTCCCGGCTCACGGCAGTGCCAGGAGACCGGGGTCGGCCCTGCGTTTCCTCGAACGGCACCACCCGCGGCAAAGGCTTGCGGCGCCCGGTCGCCCTGGGCATGAAAGGCCCCTGCCGGCCCGCTCAGGCCGAGGAGGAGCAAGCCTGCGAGGACTGCGCCGTCAGACGCGCATCACCAGTTCGCTGTAGCGCGCCAGCGCGACGTCGGCGGTCAGCAGCCTCAAGGGCTCGGCCACGGCCTGGGCGATCAGCAGGCGATCGAACGGGTCGTGATGGTGCAAGGCCAGCCGCGCCACGCACGCGGCGTGCATGGCGCGCACCGGCAGCTCGGTGAATCCGCTGTCGGCAATGGCCGCCACCAGTTCGTCCGGGTCGGCCTCGATCTTGCCCAGCCGCACCTTGATGGCCACCTCCCAGATCGACGCCGACGACACGAAGACCTGTTCGGCCGAGCTGATCAGCCTGCGGGTGGCCGGCTTCAACGCACGGTCACCCGCCACGGCCCAAAGGAAGACGTGGG
>Ga0114939_10002209_pt1 | contig 14701 bp, 16 predicted proteins | sample AshMeaCrysSpring_FD_87196 | JGI IMG/M metagenome (GOLD analysis project Ga0114939, IMG submission 87196) | Groundwater microbial communities from Big Spring, Nevada to study Microbial Dark Matter (Phase II) - Ash Meadows Crystal Spring | ecosystem: Environmental > Aquatic > Deep subsurface >... | reverse complement strand
TTTACCCATATCTTCCATTTGGTACGGGGAGCCTCCAGCAGCAGCTTGAAGGGGGATTTAGCAGGTAAGCAACCAAAATTAAATAGCTTGGTGATTCAAAGCACACCTATAGCAGTAATTTCACCAGCTAGCGGTGGTGCAACCTTCCGCAATCCTCCTGTTGGTTCTAGAACCCGTCATGGTGCAGGTGCTAGCGACGGCGGTAAAGTTTACCGGATTGAAGTCACTGGTTATCGGGCAAAAACAGTCAACCAGATTTCTAAGTTTCGCCGTAGCAACCAAGTTTATCTCGTGCCATTTGATAAATTATCCCAAGAATACCAGCGGATTCACCAACAGGGTGGTGTAATTGCTAGTATTACTCCGGTTAATTAGTAACTGGCTAATGGTTAATGGCTAATGCTTAACTGACCGGACAGCACTATTTTCAACAACTGTAGGGTGGGCACTGTCCCACAATGTAAAGATCAAAAATTGACTGCACATATAGGCAGTGCCCACCTTACAAAATTGTTAATAATCATAGTGGTGGAAGATATCAGTTAATAGGATAAAAAAATTTAACAATTAGCAATTAGCCATTGGTAAACTGAGCAATTTTCAATCGATAATCATAAATTTTGGACTTTTGAAAAATTAGAAATTGAGGAGAATTCAATGGCAACAACCTACACATATGAATTGTTTCCCACCAGCGGAATAGATGAGGTACAGTCGGTTATTCGTGCCGTCTACAAACAGGTTTTAGGTAATCCCCACGTCATGGACAGCGAACGCTTAGTGAGTGCAGAATCTCACTTGTGCGATCGCACTAAGAGTGTGCGTGAGTTTGTGCGAGCAGTGGCAAAATCAGAGTTTTACCGCAGCCGCTATTTTGAAAAATGCGCTCCCTATCGCTTTGTGGAGTTGAATTTCAAGCATATACTAGGTCGCGCTCCTCTGTCTCAAGCGGAAGTCTCCGAACATATCCGCCGTTGCGTAGAACAAGGCTACGATGCTGAGATTGACTCCTACATTGATAGCGACGAGTACCAAACAGCCTTTGGTGAAAATATCGTCCCCTACTATCGTGGAAATAGCACCCAGATAGGACAAAAGCAAGTTAGTTATAACCGGATGTTTGCTCTTGATAGAGGTTCACCCCAAGTCAGCAGTGCTGTGAAATCTTCCCAGCTTGTCTATGCGGTTGCAACTAATAGTGCTAACAAAGTCTCTCCTGCATCTGTCAACTTCGGTGGTTCCGGTGAAGCTAACAAAAAAATGTTCAAGATTGTAGTACGGGGTTCTAAGTTTGATAGTCCTCGTCGCATCAGCACCACCGAATACATTGTTGCTGGAGATAATATGACTCCGCAAATTCAACGGATTCATCGTACCTCCGGGAAAATTGTCAGCATCACTGAGCTTGTCTGATTACTATTAACGGTTGAGTGAAAGAATTTTAGATTTTAGATTTTGGATTTTGGATTAAACCATCTAAAATCCAGAATCCAAAGTCTAAAATTGTGTGGCTATCGTCAGTCAACTTGAAAGCGTCAACCGGCAACAGATTCTGCTGAGTTCTACTTCATTGCCTAATAAAAAAGCATTTTATAAAAATCTACCACAATGCTTGCAACCACTAAAAATAGCTCAAATTCTACATCTGAGCTACAAGATGTTTGCCGCCAAAAAATGTTACCTCCACAAGCAGAGAAAAAGCTGAAATGTTGGATCAGAAGTCGTCATTTAATCTGTTCTGGCAACTTTTTTATTTTTGAAAGTATAGACTATTCCTGTGTTGAGAGATTTAGCGAGTCGATAGCATCTCTGGGGGGAAGTTTAATTTCCGTTGAGCCAATTGACAAAATTTGGATGGGAGACCATCGTCAGGTAATTCTTTATCGCGCTAAAGCGAGTTTACACACACCTTGTCATGATTTAAGACAATACTGGTTTAAATATGGTGGTTTGTACAGTAGATTTGATCAACGTTGTTAATCGTAACAATTGCTAACAATTTGTGATAGATTTTTTATCAAAATAAGAGTAGAGATTTTTCTGGTCAGCCTCTCTTATTCTTATGCCCATACTCATTTTTAGTTTGACGAGTCTCGTCTTGTTTGGCATTGTTGCCTTAGGAGCAGTTTATTATTGTCTCCAACGGGAAGTAACTAGAAGGAAACAGATAGAAGTAGTATTGCGGCAGCAACATGAGCGGGAGCGTTTGGTAAATCAAATTGCTCACCACATCCGTAAATCTTTGGATTTAGAAGAGGTTCTATCAACTACTGTTGCGGAAGTACAGCGCTTTCTGGGAGCGGATAGGGTACTAATTTACCGGATTAACGAAGACGGTACAGGGAGTGCAATTACCGAAACAGTCTTACCTGAGTACACCAAAATTTTAGGACAAACCTTCCCACCAGAAGTATTTCCCCAGGAGTATCATCAAGTTTATTCATCGGGGAAAACCCTGACGATTACTAATGTGGAACAGGCTGATATCGCTCCATGTTTGGTAGACTTCGTGAAACAATTTGGTGTAAAAGCCAAATTAGTAGTGCCAATTTTACAAGAAAATCGCCAAGCAGATAGGCAAAATGCTACCCCCAATCTCTGGGGATTGTTAATTGCTCATCAATGCGATCGCTCCCGGAAATGGGAATCCTGGGAAGTCGAGTTGATGACGCAACTTGCAACTCAGGTTGCTATTGCTATCCAACAGTCGGAGCTTTATAAACAATTACAAATCCTCAATGCTTCCTTAGAACAGCGGGTACAGCAACGTACTCAAGAATTAGCCACAGCTAATGCTTCCCTACGAGCAGAAATTGCTGAACGTCAGCGCACAGAAGCAGCACTCCTAGCGCTAATTACAGCCTCACCTCGCGCTATCTTTACCCTTGATTTAGAAGGTAATGTCAAAATCTGGAATCCTGCGGCTGAGAGGATGTTTGGCTGGAGGGAAGCAGAAGTGATTGACCGTCCTAATCCAATTTTTTTAGATAACCAGTGGGAAGAATACTATACCCTGCAACAAAATATATTACAAGGAACAACCTATTCTAGAGTAGAATTACGGCGACAGAAAAAAGACGGCAGCCCTATTGATATTATTTTCTCTGCTGCACCTTTATATGATACGGAAAATAATATTAACGGCATGGTAGCAGTGATTGCTGATATCACAGAACAGAAGCAGCAAGAACAACAGGTAAGATTGCTTTATTCTGTTGTTGTTAATACTAAAGATGGTGTAGTGATTACAGAAGCGGAACCGATGAATGAACCTGGACCGCGTATTATCTATGTTAATGAAGCATTTACCAATTCCACTGGTTACAATCTCCACGAAGTTGTGGGAAAAACACCCCGGATTCTCCAAGGAATCAAAACAAGTCGATCTGAACTGGATAAGGTGCGGGTTGCTATGTCTAATTGGGAACCTGTCACCGTAGAAGTAATTAATTACCGCCAAGATGGTTCCGAGTTTTGGAATGAATTTAGCATCGTACCTGTAGCTGATAGAAACGGCTTGTATACCCACTGGATATCAATACAACGGGATGTAACGGAGCGCAAGCTAGCTGAACAAGCGTTACGACAAAGCGAAGAGCGTTTCCGTTCATTAATTGAAAATGCTTTAGATATAGTTAAAATTATTGATATAAATGGTAATATTATTTATGCTAGTCCTTCGGTAGAAAAGGTTTTGGGTTATCCAGTTGCCGAGCTAATTGGCAAAAATTTATTGGATTACATTCATCAAGATGATTGTCCTAATACTTACTATAGCTTTACCCATACCATCCACAGTCTAGAAGTTACTGCTCCTATTGAGTTTCGTTGTCGCCATAAAGACGGTTCTTGGCGAACTTTAGAAGCCATTAGTCAGAGGTTTCAGGATAATGCCGCCGATACTAAAATTATGGTAAACTGTCGTGATATTACAGAACGCAAGCGCTTAGATGAAATCCGTCTGGCATTAGAGCGAGAGAGAGAAATTAGTGCCTTGAAAACACGCTTTTTCTCTATGGCATCCCACGAATTTCGCACTCCTTTAAGTACAGCTTTAGCTGCTGCTCAATTGTTAGAAAACTGCCAAGATGAATGGGATGATTCCTCGAAGCGTCTGCGGAATTTGCAGCGGATTCAAGTATCTGTGAAAAATATGGTGCAGATGCTGGATGATATTTTGACTATTAATAGAGCCGAAACAGGAAAATTAGAATTTAATCCCAAACCGTTAGATTTAAAAGCATTTTGTAGTGCTTTTTTAGAAGAAATTTCTTTGAGTACGGGAGACAAACACAAATTAATATTTAATTGTTTGGGGACAGTTGTTCCTGCTTGTGTTGATGAGAGATTGTTGCGCTCTATTTTATCCAATTTGCTATCAAATGCAATTAAATACTCTCCCGAAGGTGGTAACGTGCATCTGAGCTTGGAGTTTCAATCGCAAGCAGTTATTCTCCTAGTTGGGGATGAGGGTATTGGAATGACACCTGCAGATAAAAAGCAGCTTTTTGAACCATTTCATCGCGGTAAAAATGTCCGCAGCATTCCTGGTACAGGATTGGGATTAGTTGTGGTGAAAAAGTGTGTGGATTTACATCAAGGTACTATTAGTATTAGCAGTGAAGTGGGAAGAGGTACAACTTGCGTAGTGACACTGCCTTTGTTATAGAAAATTCCATCCGTCTTGAGTAGGATGGGTTAGCTAAGCGTAACCCATCCTAGTGCTTTATGTACCATAGCAGTCAAGACTTCTGATTGAGAAGATTATTAAACATCTGCGAAATTGACATCTCCCCTCCTCAGACAAGTCTCGCTTCGTTCACATATCGCTCCACGGGAGGTTCTACCTCCCGATTCTAGTTCCCAGGTTGAACCTGGGAACTAGAAACACAAATAAATAAATCTCAATAAAACTTTACCAATCATCTTCTTGAGATTGTCGCTCTATTTGTGCGATCGCAAGTTTTGCGAGGGTGCGAATAACTTCTAACTCATCGGTCAGAGCAGTTTGTAATGGTGGAATTGCAGTGCGATCTCTCTAGTTTTTTGGTAAATGGATATACAAAATTCTCTATATTTATCCAAAGATAGCTACCATTGTTGTACTGGTAACATACTTAGCTAGTATTTATAATGATAGCATCAAGTATTAATGAAGATTTTGCAAATAGTGGCAATGGTTTACATAAAATAGCCGGTTGCTAATGGTATGTAATATATAACCCTGTATATCTTGATTCACCACACATGCAGAATCTCAATAGTTACCATAAGTTTACGGATAACTTCAATAAATCATTACTTAACAACTCCCAAAAACCTAGAGTTACTATAGCTCTAATATTTGCTATCTTACTGATGACAATTCACCTAGGAAATATCTCTCAAGTATCTGCAGAACAAGCTATTCCAACTAATTTAAATACATCCGTAAGCTACCTAAAATCCAATGTTAAGCAAAAACCTCGGATTGCTGTTCTGGATTTTGAATATAGCAGCGTGGCTGACGAGTGGAGATGGTGGTTAGATAGCAATGCTAAAGGTGTCAGTGACATCCTGGTGAACAAATTAGTTGAAGATGGAAATTTTAGAGTCATCGAGCGCAGTAAACTTGAGGCAATCTTAAGAGAACAAAATCTTGGCGCATCTGGCAAAGTCGACAGTAGTACTGCGGCACAAATTGGTAGACTCCTGGGTGTAGACTTCATGGTCATTGGTTCAGTTACAGGTTTCAACATTGAACAAGATGGTGGAGGAGTGAGAATTCCTAGATTGGGTAGAGTTGGTGGTGGAAAAACAAGAGCAAACGTCAAATTAAACTTGCGTGTAGTTAACACCACCACTGCAGAAATTCTCCTAACGGCTGAAGGAAACGGTTCATCAAGTCGGGGAGATGGTGCAATTAATATTCGTGGTTATAGTGTTGACAGCAGTTCCCGTAAGGAAGCAAAATTATTAACAACTGCGACGGTTGATGCAATTAATCAAGTAGTAGAAAAATTAAATAAAGGTTCGACACAATTAGCTGCTGCACCGAGAGCATTACCTAGAGTTAACGCTCTAGTCGCTGATATTACTGGGAACACAGTTATCCTCAATAAGGGTAGTGATGAAGGTTTCCAACAAGGACTAAAATTATCTATTGAACGGGTAACAAGGCAAGTCAAAGACCCCTCCACAGGTAAGGTAATTAGGCAAGTTACCCAATCTATGGGTACAATTGAAATTACAGAATCCGATGCTAACTCTAGTGTGGGTAAAATTATTTCCGGGGGTACATTTAAAGTCGGAGATATGGCTAAGCCAGTAGAATAGATTGCTGCGAAAAATAGATTCTTAATCTATAATAATTCTCACTAATTCGTCATAAATTAGATACTAGACTTATTAAATAAGTCTGGTATCTCAAGATTTAAAATTTAAGTTTTTTCAGGATTATTGTATGTATCTTCCTAGGGAATTGGTATTAGCAAAATCATGAAAATTAATAGGCAAATTATTGCTATTTTTATTTTAGCAGTAGTCTTATTCCCTGCTCCAGCGCTTGCCAATGGGGGGACAGCTTTATTGTGGCATGGAATTATACATCTTTTTGTTGGTAATACATTCATTAACTCACCGAAAATACGAAATGGGAATACTTTGCTAGCGTTTGGGCAGGCGGAGGGAGCAATTTCCGGAATTAACCCTTCGGAAAATTTACGCTTCAGATTCTCCTTGGAGACACCCTTTGCATTATGGCGTGTGAGCCATGCAACTCATATCTCAGGGGATTTTGCCGTCTTTCAACTAGGGACAGATCAAATCTGCATCCTTCAGCCCCAGGAGAAAAAGATAGCGCTGATTACACGGGGAACCAGTCCTGTGGTGAAGAAAGCTAATTGACAATCCCCTCCTGAGACAAGTCTCCCTTCGTTCATATATCGCTCAACGGGAGGTTCTACCTCCCGATTCTAGTTCCCAGGTTCAACCTGGGAACTAGAAATATATTGATAAGAATCACCAATCGTTTTCTTGAGATTGTCGCTCTATTTGTGCGATCGCAAGTTTTGCGAGGGTGCGAATAACTTCTAACTCATCGGTCAGAGCAGTTTGTAATAGTGGAATTGCAGTGCGATCGCCCAGTTTACCCAGAGAACTCACGGCTGCCTTCCTGACTTCTACATCGCTGTCTTTCAGTGCTAAAATCAAGTGAGGAACGGCTGGTGGATAGTTTACCTGTCCCAATGCGGATGCTGCTTCTGTGCGAATAATCGCTTCTGGATCTGTCAAAGCAGAGACGAGAATATTGCAGGACTTATCGTCTGATTGCTCCTGAGCTACATGAGCGATCGCACCAATCACTGCACAGCGCACATCCACCGAATCAGAGTTTAATGCTTTATAAAGATGTTCCGCTGCTTCTGAGCCAATAAACGCCAAGGCCCATGCTGCATGACCTTTAATATCTTCGGGATGTTTTGGCGATGCTAGAATATCTAGCAAGGCTGGCACAGATGCTTCTCCAACTCTTGCCAACGCTCCAGCAGAGGAGCCTTTAACTACCGTATCTTCATCATTGAGGAAGGAATGGAGTAAAGCGGTAACCGATGCTGGATCAGCAATGATAGTAAGTGTCTTTGCTGCAGCTCGACGCACTACCACATTTTGATGATTTGCTAGTGCATCTATTAGAAATGGCGTTGCTGATTCCCCTATTTCACCCAAAGTTTCAGCAAACCGCAATCTCACCAACCCACGCGGATCTCCCAACCCTTCGACTAGCTGCTGCATGAGTTGTTTATTGGTACAGTCGAAGGTATCGAGGCTAATCTGCTCATTAACCATCTCAATCAAGGTATCATTCTCTGCTTGAATTAGCAGCATCGGATCAACCCCTGCTTGAGGTTCAATATTGGATGGGTGATTCATTGCTAATTCCTAATTACCTGTCAAAGTCGTCTGCTGTTGACGCAATGCTTCCAGCGTCGCATCGATTTGTTTCAGATTTGGCTCCAAGCTAGCAAGTGCTTGTGCTTTCATGATTTTAGCCCGCTGCGCCATTGACAGAGTATCATTAACTAGCCGTTCGCGATACTCTTCTAATTCCGCAATGATTTGGGATAGTTCTTCCGGGGTTGATTGCTGTTGGGAGGTTTGTTCGGTGGTGTCAGTCATGTCTTGAGGATGTTTAGTTCAGGACGTTTTTTAAGTGCAGATTGTTAAAGTTCTAGATTAGATTTTCTCAGATTCTGTCCCTCCCGCGCAAATCGTTTTTGTTTATTCAGTAGGTGGAGGTATGTAATCAGCTTGAGATTAATCTATAAGCAGCCTCCTGCTTCTGACTCGTACATGAGCAGTTAACCAAGCCTAGGGAAGTAACCAGATAAAATGATATTTAACTGGCTAGCGGCAACAATAGGTTGCAGTTGAATTTTTGTCAATACATAAGCATCAAGGATTCCGTAAATATAATTTCTGGCTGGCATGATTTTCAACCTGAGTCCGAAAATTTTCCATCATGGCGAGAATTTCATCATGTAACTGTTGATATTCTTGACGCTCAAGAGATAAATATTCGCCATGAGCGATGCTATTTCTGCGCTTCAGCAATTGTTCGTTAATAATCACCTCCTTAGTTTCGTAAAAAGAGTAGTCTAAACCCAAAAGACAAACAATCTCACGCAAGATAACAGCAGATAAATTAGCAGATGTTGACACCACATCTTTATATGGTAGGGAAATTTTCTGGTTCATTTGGGTGAGCATGAAACTAGCGACTTCTGTAAATACTGTTGCCTTATTTGTTTCAGTTGCATCCTTGAGTTTGGTTTTCATTGCTATAGCGACAAAGTTTATAGCTAAATCATCATAAGTTAATACTTGTCTGGCAACAAATTCTAAATAGCTCGTTGCTGCTGTTCTGATATATCCTTCCCAGTGTGCATATAGAAGTGTGACTCCACTACGTAGTAATGCGTTATGCTTGCTCTCACTAAAACTCCTAGTTTCTATTAAACCCTTTAAATTTGATATTTCTTTCTTTCTCCATATTAAATCTTCTGTTAACCGCTGATTTAAATTTTCCAGCGTGCGAATTTTCATACAGTAAATAGTCTACGTCCTAGAGGAATTAATTTAGGCAATGTAGTCCTCGCATCTTTTCCTCTTCCGAAAGCAGACGTATAGTCTGGATTAGACCACATTTCCAAGATTTTCTCTCTCAGTTCCGCACAAGTCGCGTTATATTGCTGATAGTTATAGCCAATTCCCAAGGCTATCGTCTCAAAGGGTGCTAATAAAAAACCTCCCGAAAATTTCTGTTTCTGGACTTCATACTTTCTAAAGCTGTCATTTGCCATACATTCACCTAAAAGCCGGAACGTTTTTTCAAAAGCTGCTTGTTCTTCTTCTAGATTGAAATCAGGATTATTAGCTATTTCTTGAATTTTTTCCGTAAAGAATGCATCAACATCAACAATTTCTTTCAAACCACTTTCATCAATCTTCCGCAATATTAAAAATCGACATAAAATTTCAATATCATATTGTTCTTCTAAAGATTTTTCGTTTAAAGCAATGCAGGATTTAAAATTTTCATTTCCACTTAGCTGTTTAATCCAGCGATATAGATTCGGATTTAAACTCACCAAAATACAATTTCTCAATTCTTGGGGAGTGGCTATTGAACCCCCAGTATTTAATCTTTGAAAAAGTTCATATTTGGCAAAAGGGTCGCTTTCTTTCAGCAAAATATTGACATCTATTTTAGCTCTCTTGATTAACAATCTTTGGGTAGGAGTAAATCCTTTAAGGGAACCCTCTGGATGTTCTTTATCCTCCCATATTTTGCCAGCTAATGAAGGTAAGTATTCAGTTTTTTGTAAAATTAATGGAGGAATTTGTTTCCCATCTTCATCCTTTAATATCCCGACAAACTGGTAAATAGTTGATAACCGTTGTAAGCCATCTACTACATCCCAAATACCATCTTCTCGTTGAGACACAAAAATAGGTGGGATTGGTATACCCAATAGAATAGATTCAATTAATTTGGTTTTTTGATAATCAGACCAACGAAAGAATCTCTGGAATTCTGGATGAATTTCTATTTCCCCTTGCTGATACAGACTAATCCATTCACCAATCGAAGTAGAGTAATTATCAGACCTAATTTCCTGTCTTTTTTGGTCAATTTCGGATTGGAGTTTATCTACTTGTTCTCCGATATTCATACAATAGCGTCCAGTTTGTAGAATGGTAAGCAGAAACTAATAGGTGTATTGATTCAAATTACAACACACCATCTATTTTAGCGCTCCATATTCTCTATTCGATTACTGGTGACAATCAGCTTCTTACTACGAACTAGTAACTAATTGCTGCTGTTAACTTGCGTTCCAAATCAAACAAGAAGCCGTGGATATATTCCTCTGTCCACTCTACTCCATAGAACCGGGTAAACATTCCCCGTGCCGGGTCTTTTTCTGCTCGGTAGCTCAGATAGCGCAGTTGAGATGCTTCAATCTCCTGCAAATCTGAGGAATTTGTCACTGGTTCTGCCTGTTCCACAAAATCCAGGTATGCTTGCAGATAATCCTTAAAGGCTGCAAATACGTGCCTCTGGACTACTTCAGTTTGTTCTGGTCTTGTCCAAAGAAACGCTGGTGAGAAAAAAGGACGGGCTTCTGCGGGAAAATCTCCTCCCCAAGGTAGATGTTGCTGATAAGAGTTAAAGATATGCAGGATGGGTTGCGTATACTTCGCTTGATAAGCTGGATCGTCGCGGAATAGGGGTTGCATATCCAGAGCAATTAGATGTCCCCCCGGTAGCGTTACCAAATCTGCTCCAAAGAACGGCAAATCGTAGTTCAGGTGCGGGAAAATCACAAAATTCAGCACCTGAAGAGAGTCACCCCCCTGGACGTGAGCGGCTCGGATTTGCCGCAGTTTAGGAGATTGATAAGCATAACTGGTGGTGAGGACTTCATACTGATTTTTCCCCTTACCCATGATTGCAGATTTCGACTCAAACCCTGCCGGAATGGGGTAGGGTTGTAAGTCTAGACGTTCCTGCAAGGCGGCGATCGCGTAGTCTAAAAACGGCTGATATAAAGTCATAGTCTCTCAAACTATTTTTTGACAGTTACCGCTAACGGCACGGCATCCTCAAACAAAAATTCATATAAAAACCGCTCTGACCATTCATGACCAAAATAGCTACTGAACAAACCCGATGCTGGGTCGCGATCGGCGCTGTATTGATCGTAATCTTTCTGAGCTTTGACAATTCGCTGTTTATCTTCTACTTGTGTCAGGGGTTTGGCTGACTCTAGAAGCTGCCAGTACAAATTCAAATAATCTTGGAATGCTTCAAACACCCGCGTTTGCACAGTTTCAGCATCTGTTTTGGCGAACAACAGATATTTTGAGAAGTACTGATTCGCGTCATAAAACTTCATTTCCAAACCCTGTGCCAAGTCTGGATACTGCTCATGCAATGTTTTTAAAGGGTAAATATACTTTTCCAGGTACGCTCCGGATTGAAATAACGGCTGAAAGTCCATGACAATCAGGTTTTTGACTTTACCAAACGAAAGAAAGTCAATCCCCAGTAGCGGTAAATCGTACTCATGACTAGGATAAATAACGCTATTAAATATCTGGGCACTGGCACCGGCATCAATGTATGTGTAGCGAATTTTACGAAATTCTCGACATTCATAGCACCAACTACGGATGGTCGCCGGACTTCTACCGCGATCGCTCACTTGGTACTCCAGTCCTGCCGGAATCGGGCGACTGTGCAAATCAAACCGTTGAAACAGCGATTGTTCCAGATGCTCAAGGAAGGGCTTATACATGGATTTATAAATTTATCTGCCTTAATCCCTGAGAATAGAAGTTGCCTCAACCCGGTGTCTCACATGTATGAGATAAAGTAATGTTCCTTAATGAAGTTCTCATCTGTTCATCCACCACTCAGGATGGTTGCACTTTCGTCAGTTGTCAGCAGCTATCCTTGACTAATGACCAATGACTAATGAGTTAATTCAAACCGAGGCTCTGGACAAATTGCGTTCAATCATTGCTGCTAAATCTGCCTCAGACGCCAAGCGGCGTTCAGAACAATAGGTCATCAAATAAACCCCGTTCATCATCCGCACAGTGCTGACCCGCACCCGAAAATCATCAGTGATGAACCAGCAGCGCTCCTGTCCCTGATTACTATCATATTCCGTGTCAATTGTCAATATACCATCTTTACCAAACCAATAGCGACTGACTACCGGAATCTTTTCCACATAGCCCTGGTTGCGGAGCAATTTACCCGATGTTCCCGTCTCATCATCGGGGACATCAATCAACACCGCTGCTTGCTCTGGATTGGGTTCTTGGTCGTCGTCGTGAGCTTGCCACATAAAACTGCCTCCTCCCTTTGCTCGCGTCGGATCAATCCCTTGTGACTCACAGATGGTTGTCACCAGCGGGTCATCCATCGTCACGACCTGCACATAAAGCTTTGATTCCCCGGACTGATCCGCCACTGTATCAAAGTGATGCACCGTGCGCTGGGTAAACCAGACACCTTGACTCTTGTGAAAAAAGTCCATCATCGTTGTGGGCATTACAAGTGGCATCGGTTTTCCTCAACTAGACAGGGGGATTACAGGCGTTGCGCCAACGGTACAATAATTTTGAATCATATCAAGATATTAAACCCATGACAGGCAGGGCGCTTCAGAAAACACCACCGGAAATTTTAGCGTTACTCAACGCGGGAGGGGCTTTATCTCAAGAAGATTTATACCAATTCAACTTCAGTAATCTTGATTTGCAACGAGCCAATTTCCACGCCAGTACGCTGATTAAAGCCAATTTCAGCAACGCCGATTTGCGAGGGGTGAATCTGCAGGGTGCCGACTTACGGGGTGCCGATTTGCAAGGGGCTATTTTAAGAGAGGCAAATTTACAAGCAGCCTGTTTATACCGCGCTGATTTAAGTGGGGTGGATTTGAGTCAAGCCAATTTAACCGACACCAAGCTGACTAGTGCCCGGTATGATAGTCAGACGATTTTTCCGGAGGGATTTGCTTACAAATCTTCCGGGGCTATAGGCCCTGGTGCGAATCTCAATGGCGCCCATCTCAACACCGCCAACTTGCGCTATGCAGATTTACAGGGTGCAAACTTGTTGGGAGCATACTTAGGCGGAGCAGACCTGACGGGGGCAAATCTGGCTGGGGCACGTCTTTCGAGCGCTGACTTGCGGAAAGCCTTCCTGACAGGGGCTTATTTACGCAATGCTCGCTTGAATGGCACCAATCTGGCGGGTGCAGACTTACGGGCTGCGGATATGACAGATGTGGAATTTGAGCATCTAGAGAGCATTGCTGGAGCAGATTTTACCTTAGTCCAAGGACTCAGCCAGCAGATGCGATCGCGCCTTTTGAGCCACGACCCCCAGGAATTAGACACAAGCCATTCCTTAACGTGTAAAACCACACGACACAGCCTGAAGCAACACTGATTTTATTGATTTATCAAGACTTTTCTGCCGTCCAATCTTGTTTACGCAACGCCAGAAAAGTAGCAATACCTTTAGAAAATCCCGGTGGATCGGGACGAACGTACTCCGGAAATTCCTCATAGTGACGCCACTCCTCTGAGGAATTATGGCGCAGGTGCAAAACCCGCTCCTCTCCTTCCAGTTTCCAAAGCATTTGTCCCCCAGTTGGGATCTGACTCATCACTTTCTCCTAATAAACTATGGTTAGCTCGAACCAACCTTGACAGGTTAATCGGTAATTTTTGTCAACATCAATGACGATTATTGTAACCATTTTTATTAAAAATGGCAGAAGCGATGCATTAATCAACTTGGATTTACGGTATCAACTCTTCCATTGCCGCCCCAACGACACGATGATCCTGATCTTGTCTCAGTTGTGCTAAAGCTTCCTTGGCTGCGGGGGTATTAAAATGCTTCAGAGCATAAGCAACCCGTACCCGGATGCGTTGGGAGTCGGAATTTTTTAGGTTTAGTAGTTGGGATAAAGCTGCTCCAGACTGAGGAGAACCGGCCAGTGCCCCCAGCGCATCTGTTGCGTCTTCCTGCACGGCTGCATCTTCCCCTGCTAGTCCCTGCATACAGACCTCCAGCAGTTCGTCTGGACAATCTAATTCCACCAAGGCTGCTAGGATGCTGCGACGCAGGAGCCAGTGATCGTCTCGGAAAAATGCTTGCACCAAATGAGGAGCGGAAATTTTGCCAAATAGGGATAGGGAGTTAGCAGCTTCAGCTCGGACGTTGGGTGTGTCATCAAACTTGAGAATCTGCAAAAGAGCCGCAAAAGATTCGGAGGTCTTTTGCTTACCCAACTCTCTAGCAACAAACGATCGCACCAGAAATTCTGGGTCTTGTACATGTCTGGTGAGGATAGGAACAGCCACATCAGTGGGATAATCTTTGAGTGCAGAGATTGCCACCAGACGATATTGAAAATCCGAGTTTTGTAAATCAGTTTCGATTTGATGCAGTTCCATAGGTGCAGGAGTTAGTCAGGTTTCTTTATAAATCTTGACACTGAGGGTAGCCCCATTATAAGAAGATTGATGGTGTTCAACGAGCAAAACCGAAGGCTTCATCGGTGATGGATATTACAGAATTTGTGGCGAATTCAATTGGGCGGTGGCGATCGCAGCGCAGTGCCCATCATTT
>Ga0114939_10002208_pt1 | contig 14702 bp, 15 predicted proteins | sample AshMeaCrysSpring_FD_87196 | JGI IMG/M metagenome (GOLD analysis project Ga0114939, IMG submission 87196) | Groundwater microbial communities from Big Spring, Nevada to study Microbial Dark Matter (Phase II) - Ash Meadows Crystal Spring | ecosystem: Environmental > Aquatic > Deep subsurface >... | reverse complement strand
ACCATAAGGGTCCCTGCAGGGAAAATCGGTAATCGTAATTGCATGCCATAAAACAACGCAACTTTACTCTGCGAGCCAAATCCCGCAAACACAATGTTTATAACTACAGGTCAGGAGTTCTGAGTTTATAGTTTGCTTTACATTAAAAGCCCTATAATGAATTCATATTATTGAAAAATAGGCTACTAATTCAAAGTTAAAAATTGGGGTTCCTACCACCCAGATTTGTACATTGCCTAATATCCGACATTCAATTCACCTTTGAATAATTAATTCTTGCCTTCTTTTGAATTTGCCATTTGAAATTTCGATGAAATAGTGTCCAGTTCTCAAATCAGAAACATTTAATTGAACCTGGAACGTTCCTATATCATATTTTGATTGCTTTTTCAAATTGCCAATGTTGTCAAAAATTTTGACCTCTTTTATTTGATAAGTTGCATTGTCCTTGTTCTTGATTATTAAAGTGCTGCTTGCGGGGTTAGGCGCAACCAAATAAAAGTACCCTTGGTTCACTTGAATAGGTATCGCAGCGCTCCAGTCGCTCCACCCGCATGAGTTTTGTACTCGTGCTTGGATGTAGGCAGTTCCGGATTCTTGGAAGAATATATTTTTACTTGTTTCGTTGTCGGGTTCGCAAGGAAAATCACCCGAATTCATGGATGCGCTTAGGGAAGATTGCCATTCTGTACCTTGTATTAAGCAACGGTTATCGGGGGGATAGCCTGCTACAAAGCCCACAGGATTTCCTACAGTTGTGCTGCTGCTTGAATTCCAGATAACAATATTGCTTGCTTGAGGGTAACCTACTGCAATAGTTTTAAGGGTGCTGTTGTTACTCAAACAACTAATTCCATTTACAGTTGCCGTAATTGTTACTGTGCCGTTGCCAATTCTGGTTAGGGTGGCAGGATTACCGCTGGATGCTATAGTAGCAATTCCGGTATTTGAAGAAGTCCACAAAACAGTAGCATTACATGGTACATTTGAAAGGCTATAGGAAGCTGATCCAGTGCACAAAACGCTATTTCCACTTATTGTAAGTGAAGGTGATGAATTTGTTACACTAGATGTATTTGTTTGGTAATTGTTTCCTGTTGCAGTTACTGTTACAGCAATATTTTGTTTTACCTCATCACATGAAGGCGTAAGTGTAAGCGTGTTGTTGGTGCCTGTTGAAATGTACTGGGGTGCCGCGCTACCATTGTGCAGCCAACCATTGCTATTAGATCCAAGGTTCCACAAATGATTGGTTACACCGGACGTATTGTAAACGTTTGTAACTGTAAAGGTTTGCGATGTTGAGGAACCACAAGGAATATTAATCGAAGCAGGCGATAATGTAAAAGTTGGAGGTGGTGGGGTTTCCAGAATTTTTATTTTTCTAATGCGTACAGTCTTGGTTCCGCCGTTTTGAGCTGGAAAGGCAGTTACTTCCAATGTCGATTGTGTACCTAATTGTGGAAATATGATTTGAAATTCTTGGTAGTTATTTGATGCTAATTGTATAGCTGCAGGATTCCCTCCAATTGATGCTGTAAGTGATTCGGGCCCGTTGCATCCAGTGCTTCCTCCACCCGCATTATTGTTCGCATCTAGTCTTAAGTATGGCCCGGTTGAAGAGCCGATCGTGTTTTCAAGGGCAGCAGCGGTTACGTAAATAATGTAAGAATAGTTCGCTTTGAAACTATATGCAATCCTAAATCTAGCTCCTTTTAGTACCAAGCCGGCAGGTTGGAAAGTAGTTTGCATTTGAATAGACAAATCTGCATTTATGTATCTTGTTTCGCCAAGCTTTCGCTGATGTTCAATTGTGCCTAATGTTCCGCCTACAGAAGCAGGTACATTTGTAGGATTAACAAATAAACTACAGGTTGTACCAGCTGGATTCCACGATTCATAATCAATCGTCACATTTTGGGAGTGACAGATTGTCGAAACAAGTAATAATGATAAAATAATTTGTTTCATGGCTAATTGATTTTTTAAATAGTTATTGATTGTTCTCAAGATGAACTTGCAGGCCAAGGCCGAACATGATAGTGTGATTAAACCCTTGAATTGATTTGAATTTATAAGTAGAGTAGCTGATTTGCATTTCTAAACCCACCGAATTGTTGAAATAGAAGACAGGTCCTGCTGCAGCAATGAACGTGTTTTTTAAGGCGGGATCTTTTTGGTTTCCTTTTTCGTAGCCTATTTGATACATCGTTTCCGCTAGGATGTTTGTCCTATTTTCTGTTGGTAGTAAATAGTATCTTACAAACGGACCAATATTGAAATCAGTATATTTATTAAAGCCTGTGCTTCCGGTAGGCTTAACGCCACTACTATTTATAAGGGTTGTAATTCCAGCAGCAAACTTGTCGGCAACGAAAAAGCCAATATTTGGTTTTGCTTGCAAATTGTAAGCTGCATGTGGTTCTCCGTAATTTGCGCTATTGTAGTTGGTTGATGCATAACTAATTACGCCTCCAATCATCCAGTGGCTCTTTGTAATCTGGGCATTTGAAGTAGCCGCGACTAATATAAATAGAGGAGGCCATATGAATTGCGATCGCAAGTTGGTGGTGTTTTTGGTAAACAGTCTAATTTTCATGAGTTATCGTTTAAAATATTTTACGGTTGCCTTAATAATTGCGTAATGCCGTTTCAATTAGTTTGAGGATATTCATGATGGTGAATTAGCATCTATTGGGTTCTTTTTCAAAGGATTGCTTCGTTATGTTTGACTCATTTCTGCCTTTCTTGCTTCTTCCAACAGCTTCAAACCTTCGCCTAGCGCCTGTTCGTTTACCGGCAGCAGATGATGATATTTTTCCGGCAGTACTTTTTTCAGCGCTTCCAGTATGCTGCTAATGTGCACCAGCGGTTTCAGGTTCAGGTAAGCGCCCAGCATCATCATGTTCAGCAGTTTGCCGTTGCCCATGGCCAGTGCTTCATTGGTTACCGGCAAGCCGATCACCGTTATGTCGGTGCGGGTGGATGGGTGCAGCATATTGCTGCTATCGTACAGCAGCAATCCACCAGGCTTCACCTTGTCGGCAAATTTGTCCATCGAAGGCTGGTTGAGCACAATGGCTGTATCAAATTTTGCCAAAATAGGCGAGCTTACCGGTTTGTCGCTCAGGATGGTGATGCAGTTGGCCGTGCCACCGCGCATTTCGGGCCCGTAGCTGGGCATCCAGCTTATTTCTTTTTCTTCTATCATACCGGCATAGGCCAGTGTCATGCCCAGGCTTAGCACGCCTTGTCCGCCAAAGCCTGCTACAATCAGTTCTTCAGTCATGGCTTGTTCCTCCTATACGGTTTCGGGTTTTGGTACTTTTATGTCGCCCAGCGGAAAGGTTTTCACCATTTCCTCATCTATAAACTTCGATGTTTCTACGGGTGTCATGCGCCAGTTACTCGGGCAGTTGGCCAGTATTTCTACAATGCAGGTGCCCTTGTGCTGTGGCTGGTATTTAAATGCATTGAGCAATGCTTTTTTGGTGCGGCGCACGGCATTGGCACTGTTTACAGCCTGCCGGGTTACATAGTAGGCGCCGGGTAGCTGGGCCAGCAGTTCGCTCACCTTCATGGTGTTGCCATGCATGGGCTGGTTGCGGCCATAAGGGCTGGTGGTGGTTTTCATGCCGGCCAGGGTGGTGGGCGCCATTTGCCCGCTGGTCATGCCGTACACGGCGTTGTTCATAAACACAATCAGGATATTCTCCCCACGGTTTACCGCATGTATAGTTTCGGCAATGCCAATGGCTGCCAGGTCGCCATCGCCCTGGTAGGTAAATACATACCGGTCGGGCATCAGGCGGCGGATGGCGGTGGCTACGGCGGCTGCACGTCCGTGGGCGGCCTCCTGCATGTCTATGTCCATATAGTCGTAGGCAAATACCGAGCAGCCTACCGGGGCTACCCCAATGGTTTGTTCCTGAATGCCCAGTTCTTCCACTACTTCCATCAGTAGCTTATGTACCAGGCTGTGGGCACAACCGGGACAGTAGTGCATGCTGCGCTCTACCAGGGTATGGGGGCGCTGGTACACCACTTCATACTCCTCTTCTTCCACAGGTGCGCATACGGTATCGGGTGCTTCCACGGCAGTTGCGGGTAGCAGTAGTTCGTCAGTTTGCATGAGTGATACCAATTAGGTTTTCCAAATGATGTACAATTTCTTCGGGGGTGGGCACTATGCCACCCATGCGGCCATAGTGAAATACGGGCACTTTGCCGTTTACAGCCAGCCTTACGTCTTCTATCATTTGGCCGCTGTTCAGTTCCACGGTAAGCATCAGTTTGGTTTGCTGTGCCAGTATGCCAAGTCGCTCGTACGGATAGGGAAAAAGCGTGATGGGTCGCAACAAGCCTACCCGTATGCCTTTTTCGCGGGCCAGTTCTACGGCCTTGCGGCAAATGCGGCTCGACAATCCGTAGGCAATAAAAAGGAATTCGGCATCTTCCGTTTCCATTTCGTCAAATCGCACCTCGTTATTGCGTATTTCGTTAAACTTGGCTTCCAGCCTGTTGTTGTGCAGCTCCATTTGCTCGGGCTGTATGTGCAGCGAGGTAATGTAGTTGCGGCCGCGTGTAGCCGGTTTGCCTACGGTAGCCCAAGGCTTGGGTGTGGTGGGTGGCGTGTAGTCGTAAAACCGCACTTTCTCCATCATTTGCCCTATGGCGCCATCGCTCAGTATCATTACCGGGTTGCGGTACTTATCGGCCATGTCAAAACCCAGGTACACATGGTCGGCCATTTCCTGTACACTGGCCGGGGCCAGCACAATCAGGCGGTAGTCGCCATGGCCGCCACCCTTGGTAGCCTGAAAATAATCGCCCTGCCCGGGCTGTATAGTACCAAGGCCGGGGCCCGCGCGGTTCACGTTTACAATCAAAGCGGGCAGTTCGGCGCCTGCCATATAGCTGATGCCTTCCTGCATGAGGCTAATGCCCGGCGAGGAGGAACTTGTCATAACCCTGAATCCAGCGCCTGCACCGCCATACACCATATTAATGCTGGCTACTTCACTTTCGGCCTGCAATACAATACGGTTGCGGAGCGGCATTTCGCGGGCCAGGTATTCCAGTACTTCGCTTTGCGGGGTAATGGGGTATCCAAAATAGGCATCACACCCTGCACGGATGGCGGCTTCGGCAAGTGCCTCATTGCCTTTCATGAGTTTCGTTTCCGTCATGGCAACAAATTTTTTGGGGTTAGGACAAGTTGGTATTACCCGGCACAGGCGCCAAGGCATTTTTCAGTTCTTCTTTAATGTTAGGCGGCGTAATATTTACCGGCTGCTCCTTAGGATGGGTGCGGTACACCGTTATTATAGCATCGGGGCATACCAGGGCACAGTTTACACAGCCGGTGCATATATCGTTGTTGGCTACAATGTAGCGGTACCCTTTTATGTTGATAGTATCGCTCAGGCGCAGGGCATGTTCTTTGCAGGCTACCGTGCATAGCTCGCAGCCTTTGCATTTTTCAATGTCAATTACAACACGGCCTTTTACTTTTCTTTCCCTGGCGGGCAGGGTGGTTGGTTCTTCCATATATGGCAAGATTTTGGTGAGGAAGATGGTACAAAGTTCCGCCGCCCGGGCAGGGGGTTTTAATCTATATATCAGTCCGAAGTATGATTTTGGTCATTTTTTGAGTAGCGGATAAGCGGGTACTGTCCTGCTGGTTCGAATTTGCCGGTACGGCGCCCCATTGTATGTCTGAGGAGCGTTTTATGGCAAGGCAATTTGTTTGTGGTTCGATGAGTTTTTTTTGCTCTTCGGTGTGGCTTCATTCATTTGTTTCCACCCTGGCTGGTAATAGGACTTGATGGCTATAAGAATGCATAATGTGTATTTTGTACATATTATCCTATCTTTGGTGACTCAAAAAATAAATCACATGCGTCGTTTATTGCTTGCTGCTGCCCTCCTTGGCCTGATGGCTACCGGGTGCAAAACTGCCACCGAAACCAAAACCGCCTACACAACCGATACTACCCGGGTAGATGGCCACCCTGCCTGGATAATGCAGGGCAATATTTATGAAGTAAATGTGCGCCAATACACACCCGAAGGCACTTTTAAGGCGTTTACCACCCACCTCAGCCGCCTGAAGGACATGGGCGTGCACACCCTGTGGTTTATGCCCATTCAACCCATTAGTAAGGTTGATCGCAAAGGGGTACTCGGCAGTTATTACGCCATTTCCAACTATACCGCCATCAACTCCGAGTATGGCACCCCGGACGACTGGCAGGAACTGGTGAACACCGCCCACGACCTGGGCTTTAAGGTAATTATAGACTGGGTACCCAACCATACCGGCGCCGACCATTACTGGCTGGAAAAGTACCCCGATTTTTATGTACGCGACAGCGCTACTGGCAAGGCCAAATACGCCTTTGACTGGAGCGATACCCGCGACCTGAACTACGACAACCCGGTATTGGTAGATACGATGATTAATGCAATGAAGTTTTGGCTGCGTACAGGTATTGACGGCTTCCGCTGCGATGTGGCCGGCGAAGTGCCCAATACCTTTTGGGTAAAAGCCATTCCTGAACTGAAAAAAGCAAACCCGGGCATTTTTATGCTGGCTGAAAATAATGATGCCAAAATGCACCAAGCCGGATTCGACGCTACCTACCCATGGAGCGAATTCAGCATCATGAAGAAAATTGTAAAGGGTGAACTGCCCCTCACAAGCCTGGACAGTGAGCAAGCCAAATTAAGCACCTACCCGGCCAATGCCCTGCGCATGTACTTTACAAGCAACCACGACGAAAATAGCTGGAACAAAGCCGACTATGCCACCATGCCCGGCGCGGTGCACGCCCCCTTTGCCGTGCTTACGCAAACCTGGGCTCGTAGCGTGCCCCTCATTTACAGCGGGCAGGAGGAGCCTTTCCTCGACAGTATCAGCTTTTTTTACAAAGACACGATCACCTTCGGAAATTATGAACGTGCGCCATTTTACAAGTTGCTGCTGAACCTGCGTGCTACCAACAAAGCCTTGGCCGCTAACGCCGCCTATGCCCGGGTAGATGCCGGCAGCCCCGCCCAGGTGTATGCTTACGTACGCGAAAAAGATGGCGCCAAAGTGCTGGTGGTGCTGAACCTGAGCGATAAGGCAGCTACCGTTACCCTGGCTGATGCCTCGCTGGTAAAAAAGCCGGCTACGCTGCTGGCAAGCGGTACTGTAGACCCTGAAAAAGCATCGTACCAATTGGAGCCCTGGGGTTATGCAGTTTATGCGTACTAAGGCCTCTGGCAAAACAGAGCATGCCCTTTGGAGGATGAACACATAGCACTGACAAAAAACATGCTCATCGGGAGGCACAAAGGATTGCGATTCTTTTGTGCCTTCTTGATTTTGTGCAAAAACCTGACCAGGCTGTTTTTCTGTTAAAGGATGATTGCCCCGCCCTATTGCAATGGCGCCATGCCTGTACATTTGTCACGTGCAAATAACCGTACGAACCAGCAATCTGGTAAAAACATACAGTGGCCGCACGGTGGTAAACCATGTGTCGGTAGAGGTAACGCAAGGCGAAATAGTAGGTCTGCTGGGCCCTAATGGCGCGGGCAAAACTACTACTTTCTACATGGTGGTTGGGCTTATCAGGCCCGATATGGGCGAGGTATATGTAAACGATACCAATATTACCAGCCTGCCCATGTACAAACGGGCCCAAATGGGCCTGGGATACCTGCCCCAGGAGGCCAGCGTTTTCCGTAAGCTAACGGTGGAAGACAACATAATGGCCGTGCTGGAGATGACGAAGATGACCAAGGGCGAACGCCAGCGCAAAGTGGCGGCCCTGCTGGACGAGTTTAACCTGCACCATGTGCGCCGCAACAATGGCGACAGCCTGAGCGGGGGCGAACGCCGCCGTACCGAAATAGCCCGTGCCCTGGCCGTGGATCCCAAGTTTATTTTGCTCGATGAACCCTTTGCCGGGGTGGACCCCATAGCGGTAGAAGACATACAAACCGTGGTGGCAAGGCTTAAATATAAAAATATCGGCATCCTCATTACCGATCACAACGTAAACGAAACCCTGAGCATTTGCGACCGCGCGTACCTGCTTATTGAAGGCAAAATATTTAAGCACGGCACGGCACAGGAACTGGCCGATGACGAACAAGTGCGCCGCCTGTACCTGGGTACCAATTTTGAGCTGAGACGCAAAGACTGGATTATTGATATGGAGCGTGCCAATGCCAACAGGTCGGAAATAATTGCGGAGAATGGCGAAACGGCTACGGATGTTTAGGGGGTGTCGGTTGTGGGGTGTCGGTTGTGTGTTGTGGGTTTTTCAGATGTCGGTGGTAAGTTGCGGGTTGCAGTTGAATATTGAATATTTGTGTATTGTGGGCTAAGAAATTTTCATTGCAAAAGAAATGCGGCCACCCGTTAAGGACAGCCGCCATGGTATAAAACAAGCAATCGATCATCAGGCTTCTACAGCTACTTCAACCGTTTCCAGTGCGTTGGTCAAATCATCAATTAAGTCTTCACAGTTTTCGATACCTACCGACAGGCGGATCATGTTTTCGGTAATGCCCAGCATGTGTTTTTCTTCGGCAGGTACATCGGCATGCGTCATGGTGTAAGGGTGCTCGGCCAGGCTTTCGGTGCCGCCCAGGCTTACAGCGAGTTTTATGTGCTTCAGGTTATTCAAAAACTGAAATGCTTCTGCTTCGCCACCTGCAATATCAAAGCTAATCATGGCTCCTGCGTCAAGGCATTGACGTGTGTAAATCTCCTGTTGGTCCATTTTAGCGTCATCTATCAGCCCCAGGTAGTACACCTTTTCCACCTTGGGATGATTGCGCAGGTATTCGGCCACTTTGCGGGCGTTGAGCGCCTGCTGTTGCATACGTACTTTCAGCGTTTCGAGGCTGCGCATCAGCAACCAGCCGGTGTGCGGGCTGCACATGTTGCCCAAAAAGGTGCGCAGCGTTTTTACCCGCTTCATCAGTGCTTCGCTACCCAGTACGGCGCCGGCAATTACATCGCTGTGGCCGCCAATGTATTTGGTGGCCGAGTACAGCACCAGGTGTGCACCATGCTGTAGCGGGTGCTGCCATAGCGGGCCCATATAGGTATTGTCTACCGTTACCAGCACCTCTTTATCCGGCGTGGAAAAACGCTGTGCTATGCGGGCGCACATCTCAATGTCTATCAGGTCGTTGGTGGGGTTGGCAGGCGTTTCTATATATATCATGGCCAGTTTGTTGTACAGGCCTTCGTCCACCAGCATTTCTTCTATTTGCTGCTGCGTATGACCTGCTCCAAAGCCTATGATGCGTACCCCCCATTTGGTAAGCACGGTATGAATAAAATGGTGCGTGCCGCCGTACACGGGATTGCTGTACAGCAGTACATCGCCGGGTTTCAGAAATTCCATCAGTACCGTGCTGATGGCGCTCATACCGCTTTCGAATACGGCAGCATCTTCGGCACCATCCCACAGCGTAAGGCGGTTTTCCAGTATTTCTAAGTCGGGATTGTTGAGCCGGCTGTAAATGAGGCCCATTCTTTCGCGGGGACGTTTTTCGCGCTGCCCGTAGGCTATTTCAAAAAAGGCCTTGCCTTCCTCTGCTGTTTTAAATACAAAGGTAGAAGTCATGAAAATGGGGCATTTAACCGCGCCCTCGCTCAGGTGCGGGTCGTAGCCATAGCTCATCATCAGGCTTTCTGGCGAATAGTGTTTCTCTTTCATAGTAAGTGCTTTTAAGTGGCCCATTCAATAACAGCCGGGCAAATCCTGTATGTGTTGGATATGATGCAAAGTTCTGGGCTCTTGGAAAAAATAACTATGATTTATGGCAGGATTGGGTTATAAAACTTATTTAGTGTGTATGGCTGGATGTTTTTTCTGAAATTTTACTTTTCTTAGCTGTCTTTCAGAAAAAAATACTGCAACAGTGGCCCAACTTGATGCTACCGACATTTCAATTCTGCATTTGCTGCAGCACGATGCCCGCCTTACCAACAAGGAAATTGCCGACAAATTGGGCAAGAGCGTTACGCCGGTGTACGAACGCATTCGCCGGCTGCAGGCTGACGGCTACATTACCGGTTATGTGGCTTTGGTAAATCGCAATCTGGTAGGGCGCAGCCTGCTGGCCTATACCAATGTGCAGTTAAAGGAACACGCTTTGGATATGCTGCAGCAGTTTGAAACCGAAATAGTAAAACTGGAGGAGGTTATGGAATGCTACCACATGACCGGTGTGTACGACTACCTGCTCAAAATAGCCGTGCACGACATGAACGCTTACCAGCATTTTATTGTAAACAAGCTGGCCAAGCTGCCCAATATTGGCACGGTGCAAAGCTCATTTGTAATGACAGAATTGAAGCACTCGCTGGCGTACAGGGTGGTTTAATGTGCTAATGTGCTAACGGGTTTGGTGCCCTGGCGGACTGGTTTTTTTTGGGTAGGAAGAATGGCTCAATGTAATGTGCTAATTAGCTAATGCCTGCCCGACGAAGCGCTGGCGTAGGCGGGTGCTAATATGCCAATGGCTGTGTGGCCCTGCGGATTGGCTCATCGGGCATGAAGAATGGCTATTTCGCTCAAAAGAGAAATTACTCAATGACAAAGGAGCGCACGAATTAATACTCTGGCCCACAACTTCCTTATTCCATATTTTTTGTTTCTTATTCCTTATTTCTCAACCTCAGCACTGACCTGCTACCAGGGCTTCTCCAAGTCAGCAGCAGTATAGGCTTTGTTGTAGGTTTTAAAAAGCGTAGGGGCTCCGGGTTTCAGGTGCAGGGGGTCTTTCTGGCCAAAAACTCGCGACAACAGGGCCATTGGAAACAAAATCAGGTAAAATACGGTGGCAAGTAAAATATTTGGCACTATTAGTCCTAGTAAGTGGGCGAGTCCCATCCAGCCTTTGTGTATTATGCTTGCAAGCCTGTGCGAAGTAAGCCCAACCACAGCTACAGCCAATGCTACCCACGTAGGCCATAAGGCATCTGCAATAATGCCAATAAATAGAAAACCTGCAACGATGGTAAGCAGCGTTACATATGGTTTGTTAGGTGCTTCTGCTGCCATACTTCATTGCTAAAAAAGGCTGTAAATAAATGGCGCCAGGGCACTACCCCCGCCAAACACAATGAGGATGCCCAATAGTAGCAAAATGAATACAACCGGCATCAGCCAGAATTTCTTCCGCACTTTCAAAAACTGCCACATGTCTTTCAAAAAGTCCATACATTTTAGAATTTCGTGATCGGGTGCAATTTAGAAAATAACAACTTACCAAACTTGTGGGTGCCGGCAGGAGTCATGTGGTACAGATCGTAAAAATCGGCCTGACCGAATATTCCTTCATTGGCCATCGGTATATAGGGTATTTGCTGCTGGTTACAGGTGTGCTGCAGCGTGCTATCTAATTGGCGTTTCAGGTAGTAGTAGTCTACGCCATTAGCTGGTTGGCCGTCGTAATCAAATGTGTTGGCGCTTCCATACAGGGTATCGCCCACTACCCTATACATTAGTGTAGGCTGTGTTACAAAAATGGGAGTGGCACCCTGCTGTTTGGTAAATGCTATTAGTTGGGCAATGCGCTGCTGGTATTGCCTGCACCTGTTTTGCATAAGCTCACCATAATTGCCTGCCCGTGGTGTGGTAGTGTAGCGCACGGTATCCCAGTTGGTGGGTGCATGGTCTACCTTACGAACCTGCTTTGCCTGCTTCCAGCCGCGTAACCTGCGTATCATTGCATATATAGCGCTGTTGTTGGCTATGGCAGCTTTGAGGCCTTTAATGGGAGTGGATGGGCCTTGCAGGCTGTCGTAAGGGTTACCGGCGTCTACATGCAGGTCGTTTATGCCTACATAAAAAAGATAATATTTAGGATGCAGGCCCGGCACTTGCGGAAACCACCATTCAAAGTTCTTAATGTGGCCAAAAGTGCTTTGCCCATCCACACCTGCGTTGGCAATTATTACCTGCTTGCCTGCGGTTCTATAAGCTCTTTCCAGTACCTGCTGCCAGGTGTCTTCGTCCGATATGAAGCGCTGTTCGGTGGTGCTGCCGCCTATTGTTACGATGGTGAAACGCTGGGGTTGCCCGGGTGACGAAGTGCGAAAGCCGTACTTGTCGCGAGTATAGGAAATGACCGGCTTTTCTGATTTGTAGAGTTGTCCAGTTTCAAATTGATGGTTTGCAGACCTGATTATATTTAGCTGGTTAAGTTTGTTGGATTGCTTTATCCAACTGCCAAAAATCAATTCTAAAGCCAGCAGGCCAACTGCCAGAATAGCAAGATTTACCAATACCACTTTAGTAAACTGCTTCATGCGTTGCGTATTAATCAAGATCAAATGTTACCAGCCATTTGTCTTTGTTCTGCCAATCGGGCTGTTCGGTTTTGGCCATCAGGTAGTCGTTTATTACCAGGTAGTCCATATCGGTGCTCATAAAGCAGCGGTAGGCATCTGCCGGGGTGCATACAATAGGCTCGCCTCGTATATTGAAACTGGTGTTTACCAACAAGCCGTAGCCCGTTGACTGTTTAAAAGCCTGCAGAAGTGCGTAATACCTGGCATTGGTTTGTTGATTCACGGTTTGTATGCGTGCCGAAAAGTCGAGGTGCGTTACCGATTGTATATCGCTGCGTTGGTGGTACAGTTTATCCCACAAAGGCAGGCTATGGTAGTTTGCGGGCAATGGTGTGCGTCGCTCCTCCTTTACGGGAGCTACCAGCAGCATATAGGGCGAGGGCTCGTGCAAATCGAAATAGGTGCCGCAATCGGTATCGAGCACAGACGGGGCAAACGGCCTGAATCCCTCACGATATTTTATTTTCAGATTAAGTTTTTTCTGCATTTCGGGGTTACGCGCATCGCCAAGTATACTTCGGTTGCCCAAGGCACGGGGTCCAAACTCCATGCGCCCCTGAAACCAACCTACTACGGCTCCTTCGGCAATGCGTGCAGCTACGAAGTGGGTCAATTCAGGTTCATTGGGTATTTTGCTGAATACAGCTTTAGCTTTACGCAGCGTCAGTTCAATTTCCTTGTCGCCGTAGGTTGGGCCCAGGTAGCTGCCCTGCATGATGTCGTATTGCCCATTGGAACGGCGCGTTTCACCAAAATAGATATGACTTGCCGCTAATGCGGCTCCCAGTGCTCCACCCGCATCGCCCGCGGCAGGCTGAATGTACAGGTGTTTGAAGGTGCCCGCGCGCAACAATTTACCATTGGCCACACAATTAAGTGCTACGCCACCGGCCATACAGAGTACATCGGCGCCGGTGAGTCGCCTGGCTTCGGCTGCCATTTTCAGCACTATGTCTTCAGTAACATGCTGTATGGCCAGCGCCAGGTTGCAATGAGCCTGCGTAAGTTCTCCTTCGGGTGGGCGGCGCGCAAGGCCCAGCAATTGCTGCCACTTTGCATCATGCGCCATACGCAGGCCGGTGGCGTAATTAAAGTATTGTTGGTTAAGCCATATAGAGCCATCATCGAGCACCGTAACCAGGTGCTTCCGAATCAACTGTTCAAACCGGGCCGTTTGTTCGTCCAAAGGGTTGCCATATGGCGCAAGGCCCATCAGTTTATACTCGCCCGAGTTGACAGTGAAGCCCAGATAGTAAGTAAATGCCGAATAAAGCAGCCCCACCGAATGCGGAAAATTGAGCGAGCGCAAATGCCTGATACCGTTGGCTTCGCCCATGCAAATGGAGGCAGTGGCCCATTCGCCCACGCCATCTATAGTAAGAATGGCTGCCTGCTGGTAAGGCGAAGGATAAAATGCGCTGGCAGCATGCGAAAGATGGTGTTCCGGAAAAAGAAATTTTACCTTCTTTTTATTATAGGGTTCTACCTGCTGCAAGCCATCGTACAGTTGTTTTTTCAGAAACAGTTTTTCGCGCAGCCATATGGGAATGGCTTTTACAAATGATACCAGGCCGCGGGGGGCAAAGGCATAATACGTTTCGAGCAGCCTTTCAAACTTGAGCAGGGGTTTGTCGTAGAAAGCAATGGCATCCAGTTCATCCAGGCTAAGTCCTGCCTCATCAAGGCAGTAGCGAATGGCGTTTGCCGGAAAGTCAGCAGTATGTTTTTTACGGGTAAAGCGCTCTTCCTGGGCTGCGGCTACAACTTTGTTGCCCACTACGATGGCTGCAGCCGCATCGTGGTAAAATGCCGATATCCCCAGTATTTTTGTTGGTGATGTGGGAGAGCTCATGTGGCAGATGCTAAATTAAACCGCTTGATAAATGCCTAACAGTCGGCCAAAGGTTTTATGGGGCGGAAAAGTAAAGATTTTGGGTGGCATTCAAATATTCCAATCCAAGTTACCCAAGCCTTTTTTATATCAAATACAGGCACGCAACTGCCTTTATGCACATCCTTTTGGCAATTGTGAAATACTTGAGGTTTTTGTACGCAACTTGCAGGCACATTATTTGTTGTTTTAGGAGTACTTAGCTATATGGATAAACCACATGTTGTTATTACCGGAGGTACCGGCCTTATTGGTTCCGCACTCACCCAACTGCTTACAGACAAAGGATATCGTGTTACCATTTTTACCCGCGACCCGCAAAAGGCTGCCCGCAAGAGCAAGTTTGGGGGCGATGTGGCATATGCCGCATGGGGTATTGATACCCGGCAAATGGAGGAAAAGGTACTTACGGATGCCGATTACATTATTCACCTGGCTGGT
>Ga0114939_10002206_pt1 | contig 14722 bp, 18 predicted proteins | sample AshMeaCrysSpring_FD_87196 | JGI IMG/M metagenome (GOLD analysis project Ga0114939, IMG submission 87196) | Groundwater microbial communities from Big Spring, Nevada to study Microbial Dark Matter (Phase II) - Ash Meadows Crystal Spring | ecosystem: Environmental > Aquatic > Deep subsurface >... | reverse complement strand
GCCGCTCGGCCAGTGAGCCTGTCGGCCGCTCGGCCAGCGAGCCCGCGAACCTGTTCGGCCGCTCGGCCAGCGAGCCCGCGAACCTGTTCGGCCGCTCGGCCAGTGAACCTGTTCGGCCGCTCGGCCAGTGAGCCTGTCGGCCGCTCGGCCAGCGAGCCCGCGAACCTGTTCGGCCGCTCGGCCAGCGAGCCCGCGAACCTGTTCGGCCGCTCGGCCAGTGAGCCTGTCGGCCGCTCGGCCAGCGAGCCCGCGAACCCGCGAACCCGCGTTTGTGAACAAAACAACACGCGACACATAATTCGCGAATTGGAATTCACGAATCAGAATTCGCGAATCGCATTTCGCATATCATTCTGAACTCGCTATTACACGCGCCAAAGTCCCAAAAATTTTTAGCTTCAAAGTCCTTTTACATGCGCCAAAGTCCCGGCCATTTTTTCAATTCGCCAAAGTCCCAAAGTCTCATATTACACGCGCCAAAGTCCCAAACTATTACAGTTCGTTAAAGTCCCGAGCATCATCGCAAACAATCCACGTTGGCTCAGTCTGCAAACGAAAACAGCCAGACGATTTCCACCACCAGTGGTGGCCTATCATCTGGCTGCGAAAATTATTTCAGGCCCGTCTCAGTTCAACCTAAAACAGACGGGGGGGGTGTTTTACTGTGCCGCTGCCTTGATCAGAACTCGGCAGGGGGCCACAAGGGATTTCATTCTCAGTGTCACCCCGCTCTTCATGTAAATCGTGGCGGGGGGGCCTCCGGGTTTCAGGATGCCAAGGGGGACCATGACACCACCGCTCTTTGGCCCATACTCGACCTCGTTGGTTGGGTCGGTGTTGTAGAGGACCATTTGTCCTGGGGTCCACGCAGGGAAGCTGATGTCGGTCTCGGTGATTGGCACGGTCACAGATCCTGGCCCATCACCGTCTGGGTTCGACTGTGCCACTGAGCCGAACAGGGTTTCAGAGAACGACAGGGTGTCGCTCACGACGTTCATAGTGACCGATACTTCAACTGCCATTGCTTGCTCCGAAGTCAATAATGGTAATGCGTTTGCCTTCTCGTCTCTCTCTCCTGAACCTATCCAACCATCGCCGGCTCAGGTCGTCACGTTGAATCTTTAGGTGTGGACTCGGTCCGCTCGGATCGATCTTGCCACCAAGACGATCGATCAGTCGAACCATTTCCAGTCCGTTGCTTGCAAGTCGTTCGTATGAAACCTTGATCGGCTTGATGCCGAGCGACCTGAAGATCATTGTCCACTTGCAGTTCCACTCCTGCATCGTATTTCTCAGTTCAAGGATCCTGTTGAAGTTATAGTCGGAATTTTGTACTAGACGCTCATTATCGTTGCTGTTGTAGGCCCCGCCAACCTGAGCCCGGAACAGGCTGATTGCCTGAGCATCAATGTCGATCCTTCTGAGCCACACAACTTTCTTGTCACAGAGGTTCACGATTCTCAAGGCCCGAGACGAATGCCACGACTGAATGACCAACGGGAATCGAATCTCTGGCTGTATCGAATTCAGCAATCCATTGGCCAGCCATTCGGATGCGTGCCCTAGTCCGCCAAGGTATATGCACTCGCTCAACCACTGGCTGCCTGACCGTGGAGATGTGCATATTACAATAGGCTTGACAGGAGCTTGAAAATCCTCGACCTCCACCGCTTGTTCTCCACGTTCCAGTACGGAACTTCTTGCCCCATTCCAGCGAAGTGCAAAAAGCACGGTGGGGGATCTGCGATTCTCTCAAAGTCCCGGTCGTAGAACCAACACCAGTGGTGAGCCTCGCCAAGATCCTGAACGCTTATGCAGAATCGCTCGATATTGAATCGACCCCAGTGTTCGTCGTTGCACCACTGAGACGGGAATGGATGCTCTGGCGGTGTGTAGTAGGCAAGGTGTGACTCGTCTGTGAAAACGTGGACGCCGGCGTTCCAGCATCTGTTGAGTTGGGTGTCAGTTGGCTTCATCCCCTGCGATCGCATCAACTCGTTCAGTTCGCCAACGAGCCACTTTTCATTGTCGTTGACATGCTCATAGATATCCCGCAGGCCCATCCAGCCATCACCGACAACATCAAACAGATTGGCGGCCTCACTGGTCACGATCAGGTCGCTGTCGAGGACGATCGATTTGCGGTAGTGCTGGAGGATCGATGGAAGTCCGTACTTGTCCATCGTGGGGTGATCGGGGTTCCGGTTTGGCCCATCCACCAGGATGAAGTCGGCCCCGATCTTCTCTGCGTACCTGGAGGCCAGCCGCGATGACAGTGACGACATGGCACCGTGGTCGCCGCCAAGGGCTAGCATAATCACGGCATTCTTCTTCCTATGCTTTGGCAGGAAGTCGCTGAAGTCTGGAACCACGAGCGGATTCCACGACGGATCATATGGCAACCATCGTGGAGGTGAGTCCGGACACACGGCCTGTGGGTTTGGGATACCGCGTGGGTGCATCAGGAGCCCGGGCTTGCCTTGCGACCGCAGGATGTTGCACCATTTCCCGTCTGCAGAGTGTTCGCAACGGAGGCAGACGGATAATCTTGAGTCGGAGACCTCCGGCGGAGTCTTTGACCTCCACTTGTTTGTGCATGCGCCATCGCTAGATGCTCCGCAAGAGCATCTTATCGGCCTTGCCCATGACTCAGGCCACTCCTTGCCGCAGTTCCAACACTTATCCAAGTGTCACCCCAGAATACACAGTGCCGATGGCATCGCAAACAGCAACTCCACTGTTGTTTCTGAATGTTAGACCAGTCGATGCGACGGCAGTGCAATGCGACGATGGGGCAACACTGATGCTGTCAGCTAAATATGTCGGCGGAAACACTGTTGGAACGCATCCAGTGCTTGACACTAGGTCTAGCTGTACCGCAAACAAAACCCTAGACCAGCTAACCGTAATCGAATACGTCGCAACGCACCCAGGCGGATTCGGGAACTGGATTGTCATGTTTCCTGGCGAGACAGAATCTGCGCCAAGGCAATCGACTGAGTTGTCTGCAAGATACGTCCCAGAGATTGAATTCAGCCCATTCCATATTGAACCGCTTGGGCATGTGTGAGTTGATGGGAATGATGCGCTCCACTGCGTTGAAACCCAATCTCCAAGCCCCTCGTTACATGGACACGCAGACGACCCGCAGCACAAACAATCCTCTGCACTTCCTCCGGCAGGAATCCATTGCATCTTGTTGCCATACCAGAAGATGTGCTTTGGAAATGCGTTCCAAAGGATTCGGCTCACGAGCAAGCCTCCCCATCTGCCAGCAAGGTCCAGGCGGTTTCAGTATCGCCTCCAAGGACGTTGACATTCCTTGACTTGTACTCGATGTCGTATTCGTTGATCCGCAAGTCAGTTATCACCTTCTGCTGTTCAGTCTGGACTGCCACCAAGATCCATTGTTCAGACAGTGCGTCGAATATGGCGATGCACGCCGAGTTGTCCACCCCACCGAACTTGAGCAGATTGCTTGCTTCAATGGTTGCCGATGTTGGAGTCCCACCATCAAGGCCAACAAGTCCATCAAGGTTTACAGAGAGCGAAGTCCTTGTGAATGCTGTCGTCGAAAGCCCCCTAACAATAGAGGCCCAAGCCCTTTGGACGGCGATGGCAAAATACTGACCCGTAGCTTGGTCCAAGGCACAGATCACCCAGTCATCGCCACGAGCCCACAGCTTCGCAGGGTTGTTGATCGTCGAAAGTTCGCTCGTGGTTGGCAGGATGCCGTTTGGCGAAGGTGTAATGGCAGCCACCGAACCGAGATCGAGTCTGCTGTTGAGATTCGAGTCTGTCGGCCTGACTCCGAAACTTGAATTGTAATCTCCGAGGCTTCCAGAGACTTGAATCTTGATGAGATTGGCTAGCTGCTGGACATTCCATGCCTCCCAGGAAGTCCCGTTCCTGCCGGCAAGTCCCTTTGACCCGTTCCGTGCATACGGAAACATGGAGGCAGAATCGGTGACTGCCGTAAGAGCCGTCGTCGGCGGAGTCGTGCCGCCATAGTCGGCATCTGCCGTGACTGTGGCCGACTTAGGAGATCCACTCCAGGCAGTTGTTGCTGTGAACCTGCCAAGCATGTCTGGAATGTCGGCAACCGTCACGCTCATCGTGGTTGCAGACAGGACGTAGAACTTGTCGTTTGCCTGGATGCAATGTCCGCTGTCGCCAATTTCTGCGTCAGTCAAAGCTCCAAACTGATCAACCACTTGGCCTGACGCGCTGAAAACCGCCCCATTCAAGTCAATGATCTTTGCGTTCGCAACGCCGCCGCTGACTGTGCCCGTCAGCTCATACTTCCACAATTGCTGACTGGACGAGATGTCAACTACGGCAAGCCCATCGCTCGATCTTCCGCCAATGACTGAGTGTGGGCCTCCTGTGCTGGCCTTGAACTGCCTCGGGTTCGCTGGATCAATGTCGCAGTACAGATTGCCGGACGACTGATTATTGACTTGTGCCGTGGCCCATCCAGACACGACGCATTTTCCTATGCGTCCATTCTCGATCGGCTCGTAGCAGACAACGACGTTGCTGGAGTCCGCAGGCCATGCGGGAAGTTCGCCAATCAGAATCGGGGTCCGCCAGAACTCGGCAGACTGTGGGCCGCTGTAGTTCTGAATGATGCCGCCAAGTGCTAGCAGGCTGTACTTCTCTGCGGTGGCTCCGCTGCTGTTCAGAACATAGACAAAGGTCTGAGTCGTCCCATTCCTCGGTGGCTCGACAGGAAGGGGCGTAGAGCCTCTTGGCCGTGTCCTGGCGTTGACTGCGTCTGCAATCATCCCCCAGACACGAGCCGATCGCCCGTATGTGAATGGCTCACCAGGGGACGGTTTCCTCATTGCCATCAGAACACCTTGAACAGATCGGTATAGTCCACTTCCTCATAGAGCTGGTGGACGTAGGCGTACTTGGGTTCTTCAATCAGGTCGCCATCGATGTCTTTCTCGGTGAACTTGACTTCGAGGTAGTGTTGTCCAGGCTTGCTACTGACAGTGATGTCGCCTGCGGCTGACTTGATAAGCAGGTCCGATTTGCTCACGCTCAGCTTGAACACGCAGGAGAAGTCATAGATTGCACCGAGTCCCGTCAGGTAGTTCTTTGCCCTGACTGGGTTGGCCTCGAAGGACATGAACCGAAGCGTCCGCAGGGTGAACAGGATCCCACCAATTTCCCACGATGCGTCGTTTACAGCGTGCTTGTCCTGGGCCTCGATCAAAGACTTCAGGTAGATGGGCATGCTGGGGATGTCGTTGTCTCCGGTCGTGTCCGCACCCTGCTCACGCATCCGGTACTCGACAACAACTTCGCAGTCCCCCTCCGGCACATCGACTCCAAAGACTTCCCCGTTCAGCAGGCCGACGACGTTTTTCGTGTCTGGTGCATCGTTGAGACCGCCGGCACCGTATCGAGTGGTCGCCAGTGCGATCTTGTAGTTGACGACGTTACCTTCGCTAGCCCTGAATGAGACGGTGGCCTCTCCAGGCTTCTTGGAGGACGGCGTTTGATCCTCTCGCTGCGTGTAGTCAACGATCAGATTGAAAACGTCGTCCTCGACACGTTTCAACGAAATCTCATTGCGGACCATACCAAGGTAGCTGAGCGGAATCAGTTGCTCTGCCCGCTCGACAACGGCAGGCGGAAGCTCGCCAGCGCTCGTCTCCGCGACAAACTCAAGTTGTGCGGACCTGTACTCGTCGCCAATCTTGACGAGACTGAGAACGCTGTAGTGAGTCTCGTTTATTCTGATGCTCACTGCTCAAACTCCGCTGCCTTGAGATTCTTGGTTTGACTATCAATGTTCATCAGGTGCGTTGTCTGCTTCTGGTTCTCTTGCAGAAGTTTGTCGGCCTTCGTTTGCGGACCGGCCCGGAAAGCCTCTTGTCCAGTGAATGCACTGTAAGTCCCGAGTAGTCCGCCGAGCTTGTCGTATTCTGCTGGGCTCGGGCTGCGCCTGCTCCATTCTTCTATGCTGTCGAATCCATTCTTGATCCCTTGGCCGATTGCCCTGCCGAACTCGAACGCCATGTCAAAAAGGCCGCCATCCCTGCCTCCACCAAGAGTAAACGAGGAAAGGTTGGCCGCGAAGTTAAGTGCCTTCGCTAGACTATTGACAATCTTTAGTTGTTGATTCAGCAGATACAAGAATGTTTCCGCCCATCGCGTCAGATGGTCCAGTGCGAACATCACGACAGAGTTGTCGGCAATCCGCTCAAAAAGCGCTACGGTGCTTTCAAACACGGATGCGAACGACTCGGCAATTCGGTTCACAAACGGCCCGAACGCATTACCGATGGCAACCTTCAGCCTTTCCCATGCCGTCGCAATTCGCCTCGTGATTCCTAGCCACGACTTCAGATATGTCCCGACAGCGCTTGCTGCATTCTGCCTCTTCAATGTTTTTTCTATGATGTTGAGCCGAGCATATGCCTTCGACAGCTCGTCTGCGTTCTGGGCATTTTCCTTGATGCCCATTGACGCAAGTTCAAGTTCAATCTGGGCCTGCCGCAAGTTGACGCCAAATTGGTCCATAACTTCCGCAGAACCAGACATGGCAGACACCATGCGGTCCGCCGCCTCTTCAGATACCATTCCGTGAAGCGCGGCAAAGTCGTGCGTCAGGACAGACAGTTTCTGAGCGAACTTTGTGGCCTCTTCCTTTGACATTTCGAGGCCGCGTCCCATCGCAAAAAAGCGAGAGTACAAATCGAGCGCCTCTCGCTTCGTGATTCGCATCCTGCTGCCAAGGTCAGTGGCGAAGTTGATAGCGCTGCCGGACATTTCCTCCGTCAGAATCTTGATCCGATTCATCGCCAACTCAGTCTGCGTCCAGACATTCATCATCTGATTGGCTGCGAGCGCTGCTGCGACTCCTCCAGATGCAGCAGCGAGCGTGCCCATTGTGACGGCTCGTCTGTGGTTCCACACCCACTGAGTGAACCGAAGGATCTTGCCCTTGGCTGTTTTCAGGCCCGAATCAAGATCCTTCTGATGCAGGCCCAGCGTGACCACTGCGCCGCCGAGCTTCATGTTGCCTGGAATGATCAGTCCTGACATTACCGCACCACTCCAAATTTGATCCCAACAGCCGTCACGTTTTGCATCTTCCGCTTGCCGATGTAGGCCCTAACGCCCTTCACTAGTCCTGGCCGCATGAACGGGCGAGGCGGGTACTTGGCCCATGCAGGCTTGCCACTCTTCCACGCTCCGTAATCGCGACCAAGAGAGAGGCTCGTTGGCTTCCTGGCCTTGAGATAGACCTGCATACCGCCGTATTCGTGGAGCCCTGGGACAGCCTTCGATGAGTGCTTGGTCCGCCAGTTGGGTTGAGTCCCAAGGGCTATCTCCATGTTGTCTGGAGATGGCTGAGTGAACACCACGCTCCGCAGATTTGCCGTGGCCCACGGCGTGCGATGGTAGTTCGGCGGACGCCCAGGCAAAGAGTAGAGTGGCCGAGTTGATCGCCTGCCACGACGCCTGACGTATTTCCGCTGCTTCTTACTCCAGACTGTCGGGCTCGATGGAGCCCGCTTCATACTGCTCTTGATTGTCTTGCGAGAATAGGCGGCGGCCTGGATCAGGAACACCCTGCGGCGGGCACTAGTCCATGCGGCAAATTCGCGATCGTGCCACTTCGCTTTGGCGGATAACCTTGGCCTCAGAGAGTCTGAAACCGCCTTGTAGAAGGCCCTCCTGGCATAGGCGGCAATGAACTTATCGATCCTGCCTCGGGCGACATCCTTGATTCGCCTCTGATACCACACGGCATCTCTGATGCCGCGAAATATGCCGTCTCCAGGTGATTGTGTTGATCCTACAGCGTACAGTGTACGCCTTAGAAAAAGCCTAGCCGCTGCGGCTGCCGCTGCTCCCTGGATCGCCACACAATAGCCTCAGTAGATCGATGTTTTTCTTGTTGATTGACGACCCGCCCGAGCTGCTGTGGTATGGGTTCAGCTCTGCCGGCGTCGTCACCTTCGAGTCTTTGGCTCGCACCGAGTTTCTAATCTCTGCCGCCACGCAACTTAGAACATTCCACATCGCCCTGTCGCGTGCGTGTGCGGCCTCGATCAACGCTCCATAACGCCAAGAGTCGGGTGTTACTCCAACGAGCCCCGCTGCGTAACTCACCGACTCCCAGAAACTCAACCGATCGGCACTGGCCCCAGATCCTTGAGCCCCTCTACCATCTGGCAGAAACCAGCGCCCCACGGAAAAAAATCCTTGAACTCCTCCTTAAGTCCGGCATACGCACTGGCAACCGTCTTGGAGTCCATCAGTTCGTCGAGCTGCTTCTTGCCACCGATGCCGGCTTGTTGCAACCGATCGTGGTAGAGAGCCCACAGAACATCTGACAAGATCACCGGGTCAACGGCAAGAAACCGAATCGAGGACTTGTCGTCCACAATGTCTGCGATGTTGATTGCGTGCTTCTCCTTGGCGATTCGCACGCGACCAATCGTCAGGGTCAGATCGATTTGCTTGCCGTCGATTTCAAACGATGCCACAGTCAACTCCTACGCACGGCCCAGTACCCCTGATGTCACCACTGCCCACGATACCGGGTATCCGTCCGAGGTGACGTAGGGAGCCAATTCAAAGTCAACGATCACAGCGTCATCAAGGTTTCGCGGAGCGCTCATATTGATGACGCTGAAACTTCCGACAACGCCCTTGGATCCGTTTGTTGCCACAGGACCGTCAAGCAGCGCCATGAAAACTGCCGCACGCAGGCGGAACGCATCATAGAATTTCTGGAATGCTGTGTCTGCTTGGTCGTAAACCATGCTCATTGTCAACGTCACATCGAGGCGACCGGCACGATATGCGGCGACACCAGGGCCACGACGGGAAACGTCGGCCTTTGATCGAGAGAAGTCAAGCGTTTCATCGCGGACGTTGTTGATCAATATCCAGTTGGTTTCTGGAGTCTCGACCGGGAGAATGTCATCACTGACAGTGTAGTAGGTGTAGCAGTCAATACCCAGAACGTCGGCCATATCAAACTCCGCGATATGTTAGGGTGAACATTGATCGGAACTGCCGCTCACTCCGAAGCCGCTCCAAGTCATAGAGCGTGTCTTGCGTAAGCTCGATCGGCCTTTTCACATCAGAGCCAATAGTGAGCGGTTCGTTGCGGCAGTAGTCGGCAATCTCTTCTACAAAGTCGATCCAAGATCCGACCTCTTCGTTGCCATTCACTTCCTGGGTTGTGTTCTGTTGGCAAGGTCCGGCAACGTAGACAGACAGTTGCACCTCGTCGATCCACGCATCCTTGGTGGCACTCGGCCGACGCATCGACCTGACACTGTTTCTTGTGATCGGAGCGACGTAGACAGTGTTCTCGTCAAGCGAACCTACCTCGCCGCCGGCCAAGTCGAAGTCATACATATCACCGATGACAAAGTCCTTGGAGAAGGTCTGTGCCTCCACCAGGGTTCGCAGCGCTTCGGCGTAGGCTCGCGACTGTCCCATCAGCTAGCAGTGATCAGTTTGGTCCTGATCCTCCAGGCAATTCCGTATCCGTCAGCACTCGAATAATGCGGGAGAAAGTCCGCAGGCAACACCCGATATTCGAGCAGGCCGCACTCCCTTCGCCACTGTATAACATCATTTTTTTTCGGTGCAAATCCAACTGGAAAATGCTCCGATCGGATAGTGAAATCGACGCTGGTTGCGATGTTGATGGTTCCCGCTCCGTTGTCGGCGGTCACTTCCGACTCACCGACAACGGCTGGGATTTCGTCAAGATCAATTTCACCTGCCCGAACGTACCTGATCTTCACGCCGGCGCTGGTCTCCATTTTGTTCTGGAGGAACGCAGCGCCGGCTTGCATCAGGTTACGAGCCATTGATTAGCCCGGCAGGTCGTTGATCAGAACGTAGACAGGCTCACCAGACACCCATGCTTTGCAAGCCTTGCCAACGGTAGTCCCGCCCGTTGTCACGGCCTTCGCATTGGCGGCCGTCAAGTTGGCGACCTGAACCGTCGCACCAGCGGCAAACGCCGTGGAATCCGGGTTCGGGATGCCGACCATGCCGGCGACTCGCAGAGCGCCCTTCTGGCCGTCTGCAATGTCCTGTTCGGCCAGACCGACGCGGCCCGAGAACAGTTGAATGAACTGCCCCTTGGCGACGGTAGCGCCGCTCGGGGTGTAGTCCTGGCAGATACCAGGAGCCACATAGTGCGTGATACTCGCTGACATTGAAAAAACCTCCAGTGGTCAATTTGAAAGGTCGCGACAAGAGGCCCGCTATTACGCGGCACCCTTGCAACGCATTGCCAATCGGCGGTCCTGGGTGGCAACGCCGAAGTCGAAGTACCCCCGCCACTGGGTGCCGAGCTGAGCGCCGCCGAGGTTGGCTTGCTCAATGACCGGCGTTCGAACGCCGTTCAGGAACGCGACCGACAACGCACCCATTTCCCCTCGCGGCTGAGCGATCAGGAAGTATTGGGTCGTCAGAGCCGATCCGCCGTTGAACGCTGCGAGGTGCAGGTGCGGCGAAACGATCGGTCGGAACATGCCACGCAGCACGTTCGCCGTTCCAGCTTTGGTGCTGGCGGTCGTGTCGCGAACTTCGGTCGAGTTGAAAATCTCGGCCGCAGTCAGCCAGTTCGCAGTCGTCACAAGCAGGTTCCACACCGTGCTGGTGTTCACCGGCTTGCCACCCTTGTCGGTCTGGTTCAACGCCGCCGTGTACAGCGTGTTGAGGTTGGCAACGCTCAGCGCGGTGCCCGCCCCCACGATGTAGTTGAGCTGATCGTTGCCAGACGCGGCAGAGGCAAAGAAGTTGCCCGCACCGCCAGTGGACGCACCAGTCAGAGCAGCGATAACCCGCTCTTCGAGGGCGTAGCGAGCCATGCGACCCAGCATCTGCGGGATCTGCATGAACGCACCCAGATCGTCGTTGATCTGGTCTTGACGCGAATACGAGAACAGCCGCCCGTAGGTCTTGAGCTGGTTCGTATAGGTTTCCTGCTCGACAGCGGCGGACTTGATTTCGCCCGTGTTGCCGACCTCTTCCATCACGCCGTGTTCCGTCATGCGGTAACGGGTGAATGACTTGAAGTCGCGGGTGCTGATGGAGGCCGCAATGTCCATTGCGATCCCGCCAGCATCGTCATAAGCCTGAAGCATTCCCTTGTTCGCAAGGTTGCTCAGGATACCGCTGATCGATCCACCAAAGAAACCAGCGCTCGACGCCTTGATTTCATTCTCGGCACCCCACGCAGCTTCCAGCCAGCTCGTGCTTCCACGGCGACCGGCGTCGTACTTGCCAGCGGCACGCAGAACATCGTCGCACAGGTTGTGGAACGTGTAGCCACGCATCTTGGCAGAGCGGCTGGCGATCAAGACCTTTTCGGCCTTCTCGGCACCAAGCTCTTCCGCCAACCGCTTCTGCAAGAAGTCCTCGCGGATACCGACGCTCGACGCCAGAGCGGCCTCGATCACGGCAACGTCAGCGTGTTCCGTTTGAGTGCCGCGAGAATGAATCGCCGGACCACTCGCTCGGATCTCACGCAAACAAGCCAACTCGAACGCCTCGGGAGTGATGTCGCCATTCATGGCTGACGCCTCCAGCGTCTCATAGTTCTTGACTTGGTTGGCGGCGTCGGGATACCTGCGAACCACGTTCTGCACTTCACGCAGCCGCTTGACTTCGGCTTGGTATGCAGCACGCAGTTCCTGCACCTGATCGTCCACCGGCTTCTCAGGCTTCTTCTCTTCCCGAGACGACACAGACTGATAGGCGGCCTCCAGGGCCGACTTCTGCTTGTCGCTCAGTTCGGCCGCGTCGAACCCGCCGGCCGAAAGGTACTCATCGAACGTCATCGCACTACCCTCAGCAGGGGGCTCAGAACTCGCGGCGAGTCGTGCATCGGCACGCTCTTCATCCGCACCAAGTGCCACTACACTTGTTTCTTTCCAGAGGAACGCCCGGACCACATAGACAGGTCCGTCGAACTCTCGGCCATTGACCGACACCTTCTTGCCGGCCTGGATGAATTCGGGCTTTCGCAGGATGCGACCGCCGATAGATGCCTGCCACCGGAAGCCGTTGCTGTGTGCCTCTGCGACGATCTTGGCCTCGTCTGTCGGCTGACTCAGAGTGCCATCGACCCGGAGGACTCCGGCCTCGATGACAGCCTCTCCGTGGCCCACAGGCCGCTTCTGGTCGTGATCCCGAAGGATTGGATGCGACTCGTTGGCGGCAGCCATCAGCTTGACACCGGCTGTATCAACGATCACCGGATACTGGAAGTTCCCAAGATGCAGGAGCCCACGGTTGTAGGCCAGCATCCCAACTTCGGAGCAGATCCTTCTGCGGCCTCGATACTCGCGTGTGCGTTGCTGGCGATCGTGATGTCACCAACGTACAGGCTACTCTTCGCCATCGTCGTCCTCGCTGTCATCTTCTGATTCGTCAGGGACGGTCTGAGCGGCTCCAGGTTGGCCTTCGGCAACTCCAGGCGTGAACGCATTCACGTTGCCATTGAACATCGTCTGGATTCCAATCCCTCGACGATATTCCTCGACACTGAGCCCGAAGCCACGAGCGGCGATCTCGTCCTCTGTGTCCATGTCCATGCCGCGCTTGGCATACTCTGCGGCTCGGTGCGAAATGCCGATTCGCATGGAGGTTTCGACTGCGGATGCTTCCTTGTCCGGGTCAACGAACTCGAAGCCATCCCAGTACCAACCGTGTCCGATGCGGCACGCGATGCCTTCCACGCCGAATCGATCAGCCACAGCTCTGACCTGATTGGCGAATCGCCTTGGGATCGCACCAGCGAGTGCCGCTTCGTAAATCCAGTTCGAGAACACCCGTTCGAGAATTTCCTTCTCGACTCGATTGCGTCGCATCGCGATCGAGCGTTGATAGACCTGATGATCCATCCGCCCGCTTGTGTAGTTGTAGAGCGAGCTATTCGCCATCGCGACGTTCGATGGAACGTCCAAGCAACGGGCGATCTCGTTGATGATCTCCCGCTTGAACATTTCGTAAGTTGAGTTTGGATGCTCGCTGGCGATCTGTGACAGCCTGAACCCGTTCGGCAGGAACATCGCCATGTTGCGAGTGACCTGCATCTCTTTCATCCATGAACCGATTGACGCCTCCGCTGCAACGTCCTCGTACTCAGACGGCAGTGGCAGATCGCTGTGGATCGCCATCGCTACGTTGGCAGCACCTTCGGCAGCAGAGACTGTCGCCAACGTGAACCGTCGCAGATAGGCACACAGGGGCAGGGCAGAGACTACCTGCGAGATCCCGTGATGTTGCCCAGGCCGGACCTTGCGAAACACATGGATGACCTCGCTCCGTGGGAGCGTGGTGTACTCATGCGTTCGGATGTTGAGGTAGGCTTCCCCGGGATGATCCTTGAGGATGTCGTAGGCCACCGGGTTGCCGAACCGATCCAGGTGAATCCCGTCGCAGTAATCTCGGCGGTTCGGCTCGGCATAGTGCGGCGACTGGAGGTGATCGATTTCCAGTTCCTGCAAGTTCAGGCCGATCTCGTGCGGCAGGCTCGCGTCGTAGTAGAGCCTCGCGAGCCCGGCTCCAGCGACGATCTCATCAATCATCATCGCCTGGAGTTTGACCTGGATCCCCGAGAGGGTGGCCCAAGACTGCCACATCTCTTGGATTTCAGCATTTTGCCGCTCGGAGCCACCCTTGAGCATCAAGCGAGGGCCGGTCCCGATCGTGTCGCCAACCACCGTGGAGACGATCCCGAAGGCGTAGCTAGAGTTTTCCAAGAACTCGTAGCGAGCCCTGGATCGTGCAATGCGACGGACTTCAGGAGAGAGTGCGGCATTTGGCCCGAGCAGGTCCGACCATGACCAGTGCCGGTCATTGTCAGTCCCATTCTGGACGCTGTCATACCGCGCACGAACGACGGTCGGAATCAGAGACGGAGTCTCGATCGTCTTGGCTTGCCGCTTGGCAGACCGCTTCTTCGTCGTCAAGAGGTGCTATTTGGTCCGTCTGGCGATTGGATCCGGTACATCAGGGAGCGAAAGGCAGCGAGCGGGTTTGCGGATGACCGCCGCTTTCGCATGTATTCATCCAGCTTGATCAGGTCGCTGATCGATTGATTGTGGTACGACCCTTGATCCCCATCCACCCGCTTCGGCTCATTGATAAGCTCGGTCAACCGACTTTCGAGAGCCTGATCTAATTCGTCGGCCATTTATGCCTCGCTTGCGAAGTATTATGCCAGTGCGAAAAATCAATGCAAATCCGACTTGCTACTGGTAGCACCTCGCCGGAAATTTTCTATTTCAAGGCTCGCCGCAATGATCGATTGTGGCATTTCCACAGTCTTGATCTTGGCAGAGCAGGACGGACACGGCCGAACTCTGGCAACCATGTTTTGTTTTCTGGCGGTTCGCTCCGGTCCATCCAGAGTGGATCCGCAGTACGGGCACTTGATTCCGTCACGCATTGCGGTTTTTCCAAAGGTCCACAAACGAACTTCCGCCAATCACAATTGGTTTTGTGGTCTGGCCTGGGGCCGACGATGCAATCTCCTTTGCCTCTTCTTGCAGTTCTGGAAGGGTGCGAATCTTTCTTTCCGACATGGGACGATCCACCTGGAGATGAACTCCCTCGATGGACGCCACCGCACAGTTGCCGACCAGCGTGTCGAAAAAGTCGTTGTCAGGTCGGTGAGCGGGGAGCCTCCATTCCACGCAGCGGTTGCCACGTTTGC
>Ga0114939_10002205_pt1 | contig 14726 bp, 8 predicted proteins | sample AshMeaCrysSpring_FD_87196 | JGI IMG/M metagenome (GOLD analysis project Ga0114939, IMG submission 87196) | Groundwater microbial communities from Big Spring, Nevada to study Microbial Dark Matter (Phase II) - Ash Meadows Crystal Spring | ecosystem: Environmental > Aquatic > Deep subsurface >... | reverse complement strand
CCAGGGGGTGAATGCCTCGAGCACCACTTCACCGGAATTGGTCCAGACAATGACCGGCACCGGGGAGCATGCCGGCAGTCTGGAATTCCAGGGGAGTACCCTCGATGGTCAAGCCTTTCGCTATCCCGGCCCAGCTGCCGGCTCGCCCCAGCCAATCTCAACTCCCGCTGCCATGCGTTTGCCCTGACGGGCACGCCGTTACATCCTTGGCCTATTTATGACCGAACTAACCAGCTTACCTCACACTGAAGATATACCGCCGACCGATATCCTGTCGCGGCCCTTGATCGCTGCTCTGCACCTGGACCTCGAGAAGGCGATTTATCTGGCCTTTATTATCATCGCCATCGTCACCCGCCTTTATGGGTTGGGTGATCGCGTCGTTAGCCACGATGAAAGCCTGCACACCCAGTTTTCATATCAGTATTACCGGGGTGACGGTTATTCCCATTCCCCGCTGATGCACGGCCCGTCCTTGTTCCACGCGACGGCGATCTCATACTGGTTGTTTGGTGACAGCGATCTTGCCTCGCGATTACCCGTCGCGATCCTGGGCATCATCCTGATCGTCATCCCCTACTTTTTACGCGACTGGTTGGGTAAACGTGGAGCGCTATTCACCAGCTTCCTGTTTCTGATTTCGCCCTACATCAGTTATTACTCTCGGTATATCCGTCATGATATCTATCTCATTACCGCTGGGTTGATCGTTTTCATCGCCACCTGGTACTTTATTCGCGAATCCCGCGATCGCTATATATGGTGGTTCGTCTTTGGCCTGGTCTTGATGTTTGCCACGATGGAAGCAGCGTTCATTTACGTGGCTATCTTTGGCAGCTTCCTGGTCTTGCGCTTGCTGGCACTGGTCGCTGGTTCAGACTGGATCAAAGATGTCTTACCAAAAATCAGGCTGGCGATCCTGTTAACCTTGATCGGCATCATCCTGGTTGGAGCCGGATTTGGCGCTCACGCTCTCTTGGCCGAGGAAACGGCCGCCGAAACTACCACGGCCACATCAGAAGGTTTCGCCGTTGACCCGAACGCGCCACAGGCAACCGCAACCGCGGGGCAAGAAGGGACCGGTTCTACGCTTGATATCCTCACGCGGTGGATCGAGATCGTTGGTATCGCGATTTTCAGTTTAGGGTTGTTCTTAATCGCCCGCGGCATGCGACCGCACATCGACCGCTATCCGGAGTTCAGCCTCATCATCCTCTATGTAACCCTCATCCTGCCGCTTTCCTCGCCCATGCTGGTCCGGATCGCCGGTTGGAATCCCCAGGATTACACCGTCAACACCTGCGTCCTGGAAGGACAAGAAACGATGAGTTCCCTCCAGCTTTTTCTGGAACGGGCGACCAACAGCGTATGCCTGACATCCTACGCCCAGTCGGGCGTGGTGAAATCCGGGGTCTTTCTCTTCGCTTCTCTGCTGATCAGTACCCTGGTTGGTTTGTGGTGGGACAAACGGCGCTGGATCATCGCCGCCCTGATCTTCCACGGGGTCTTCCTGGTGCTGTTCACATCTGTCTTCACGAATCCGGCCGGCTGGCGCACGGGCATGATCGGTTCGCTGGGCTATTGGTTGGAGCAGCATGGCGTGCAGCGCGGTAACCAGCCGACCTACTATTATCTGTTTGTGACGACTTTTTATGAGTTCCTACCGATCCTGTTTACGCTGGCCGGTATGTATTTGTGGACCAAGCAGCGGCGGATCAACGGTATCGTCTGGTATTGGGTGATGATCATCCTGGGCGGGCTGCTGGCCTATAGCCTGAGTAACTGGCTCTTCAACCGCAATTTACTCGACCCACTGGAACAAAGCCGCATACCGGGCTTATTGGCAGCCGCGGTCGTTCTGGCCATCGGAGCCGCGTACTGGTTTGTCATCCGCCGCAAGCAAATCGCCCAACGGTACAACCTGGAGCGTGGCCTGCGGGAACTGGTCGATTTACCGGCGTTTGTCGGCTTCGTTCCATCGCTCATCTGGTGGACGTTGCTGACCTGGATGGCTTACAGCATCGCCGGCGAGAAAATGCCCTGGCTTAGCTCGCACTTTGTCATCCCGATGGCCTTGCTTTCCGGCTGGTTCCTAGACCAGAAATTATCGACGGTTTCATCCGCCGATTTGACATCTCGCCGAACCTGGCTGGCCATTGGTCTGACGATGCTCATGGCCGTCGTGGTCATCGTCGCCTTTGGACCTTTGCTGCTGGGACGAATTCAGTTTGGCGATCTGACCGCCATCAATCTCGAAGGCATCGGCCGCTTTATCGGCGGCGTGCTGGTCGCTGCCGGGGTGATATATATCTGGCGGCGGTATTACACACCCCTGGAGAAGCGCCTGCGGTCCGTCGTGGTCACTTTGTCGCTATTTGGCGTGCTGGCTCTCATGACGATCCGTTTCAGCTATATGGCGAATTTCGTCAACTATGACTATACCAACGAGTTCCTGGTCTACGCTCACGGCGCTCCGGCGACGAAAAGTGTTGTTCTGAGCCAACTCGAGGAATTATCCATGCGATTGCATGGCGACAAAAGCATCAAAGTCGCCTATGACAGCGATGTATCCTGGCCCTACACCTGGTATTTACGTGATTATCCAAACCGGGTGTTTTTTGGCGACAATGCCTCGCAAAGCCTGAACGAATCGCCGGTGGTGATCGTCGGGCGCAAGAATTGGGAGAATGTTGACCCATTCCTGAGTAATAACTATACCCACCATGACTATACATTCCTGTGGTGGCCGATGGAAGATTACCGGCGCATTTCCTGGAATGGCGTCTTCGGCAACCCGCAGGATGAAATACGTCGAGGCCTGGGGAACCCGGAAGTTCGACAAGCGCTATGGGACATAATCTTTCACCGGGATTTCACCAAATATGGGCAGGTATTCGGCGGCACCTACACCGCCGGGCAGTGGCCTTTGCGGCATGATCTCAGGATGTACATTCGCAATGACGTGCTGGCTGATTTGTGGGATTATGGCGCCGGTGCGGTGAGCGCCGCACCGCTGGTCGACCCGTACGAGAGCAATGCCCTCAACCCGTCAGCTAATCTTGTACTGAACGAGACCGGGATCGCCGGTTCAGCTGAAGGAGCCCTTTCCAGCGCGCGCAATATGGCAATTGGGCCGGACGGCCTGATTTACGTAGCGGATTCGGGCAATCACCGCATCCAGGTCTTTGACAGCGACGGCACGTTCATTCGCCAGTGGGGCAGCACCGGAACGGGTTCGGGCCAGTTCAACGAACCGTGGGGACTGGCTGTCGACGAGGAAAATGTTTTTGTCGCCGATACCTGGAACCACCGGATTCAAAAATTCACACTGGAAGGTGATTTCGTCGGTGCCTATGGCCTTAGCGGCTCGCCCTCTCCGGATGATCCGGCCGGCGGTCTGGGATTGCTCTTCGGCCCGCGCGATATCGTCATCCTGAACGAAGACCAGCTTCTGATCACGGATACAGGCAATCACCGGTTGCAAGTGATGGATCGCGACGGCAATTTTCTGAGCCAGGTCGGATCGCTTGGCAACCAGCCCGGCCAGTTCAATGAGCCTGTCGGGTTGGCCGTCGGACCAGATGGTTCTGTCTACGTGGCCGATACCTGGAATGGCCGCGTGCAACGTTTCTCGCCCGATCTGTTCCCCGACGGTGAGTGGCGGGTTGAAGCATGGTACGGTCAATCGATTAACAACAAACCCTACATCGCCGTCGATGGAGATGGCCGCATTTATGTGACCGATCCGGAAGGCTACAGGGTGCTGATCTTCAGTCCCAGTGGCGCCTATCTCGGCCGCTTCGGGCAATATGGCACCGATCTGGCCAGCCTGGGCTTGCCGAATGGTATCGCGGTAGATGAGGAAAATAACGTCCTGGTGGCCGATGCCGGAAACCACCGTGTCCTCAGATATGAAGCCATCTTTGGACCTGTTCAGCAACTTGAGGGGTTCGATGAAGTTCCAGGCCAGATAGAGGATCAGGCGAACGAGGTGATACCTGAGCTACTCGATGACGGGCAAAGCGCCACTCCGGCCGAAGAAGAGCCTTAGGATTCTAAGGAAGAGAGAAAGGCGATTGGCTTTTTACATCAATCCGACAAAAAAGACACCATGAGCGATCTACCACCCCGATTGGCAGAAATTGTTGAAGATTTTCAATCCATTTCCGGTCACGAGAAGCTGGAATACCTGATGGAACTTGCGGAAGCTTTGCCGCCGTTGCCGGATTGGCTGGACGAGCAACGGGACAACATGGTCGAAGTCCATGAGTGCATGTCGCCTGTCTTCGTCTATGCGCAACGAAAAGAGGATACCCGCTACCGGTACTACCTCGATGTCCCCAAAGAGGCGCCAACTGTGAGAGGTTACGCCACAATTCTGCAAGAAGGCCTGAACGATACCACATTGGAAGAGATTTTAGCGGTCCCAACGGAATTCTATTTACAGATGGGCCTGCAACAGGTATTGAGTAGCCAGCGCTTGACCGGAATTGGGGCTATTCTGGCCCACATGAAACGGCTGGCGCAGCAAGCCGAAAATCTTCATTCCATCTAAATCAAAAGTCCGGGAAAATACCCGGACTGAATGATTGAATCGCGGATGTTGCTCCCGGATTAACGGTTGCGGTCGAGAACCAGATCGACCAGCGCTTCCAGTTCATCCCGCGCCGGTGATGGCGGTACCGCCTCCAGAGCATTGCGAGCGCGCAGCGCCACTTCCTGAGCCTGCAAGCGCGCCAATTCTATCGCGCCGGATTCCCGGAGTTTGGACATCATACGCTTGATGGGGTCATCATCATCAAACGTGGCCACTGCTTCGGCAACTGCTTCGCCGCTGGTTTGCAGCGACATGATAGTCCGGCCGTTCTGGGCTACAAACGCACCTCGTCCTTGAACCACATCGGTCCCAACAGGCTTACCCAGCGCATCCGGATCGCCGACGATATCGAGGATATCATCTACAACCTGGAAGGCGATGCCCAGGTTATAGCCATACTCAGCCAAAGCCTCGACAACTTGCTCGTTGCCGCCCCCCATCATTGCCCCCATCCTGGCAGCTGCCTCGAACAGACTCGCAGTTTTCAGGCTAACGATTCGTTTGTATGTCTCGCGATCGATCGCGCCCGCCTTGGCGGCCGCGGCTTGCAGCGTTTCGCCCTCAACCAATTCGGAGCAGGCGTTGGCCATAATGCCATTGTAAGGATTACCGTAAGGCGCCATGAGCTGGTAAACCTTCGTAAACATGTAATCCCCGGTCAGGAGGGCGAAAGTGCGGCCCCAGCGCGCATGCACAGCCGGGCGACCGCGACGCACCAGGCTATGATCATTGATGTCATCATGAACGAGGGTCGCGGTGTGGACCATCTCAATCGCTGCGGCCATTGGCGCGGCTTCCAGCGGATCGCTGCCACCAACCGCCAGGTAAGCCAAAAAGGCTACCTGTGGGCGCAGGCGCTTGCCGCCGGAGGTTAAGATGTGGCGACTGGCCTCATTCAGAAGTTCAACTTCACTATCGATCGAAGCAAGAAGGATCTCTTCTACCGCATCCACGCCTTCTTGTACTAAGGAATTATCCATTCGACTTTCCTCGTTCACAACTTTCAATTTTTTTTGAACGGACTATAAGTTCTAATTATAGACAATTACCAGCCCCAGATCAAGGACTTTGTGAATAAATTCTCAAACTCACCTATCTGCCTATTGGCTGGCGCTACCCGGTTGAGTAGGCAATAATTATATCAGAACAGTTCTTGAAGTAGCGGATTTTCATATATTTCAACACGCAAAATCATGAAAGCACTAAAGGAACGAATCCTGCGCGAAGGGGAAAACCTGGGCCGGGGAATCCTAAAAATCGACAGTTTTCTCAATCATCAAATCGATCCCGAATTGATGGAACTGGCCGGTCTAGAGATTGCCAAGCGATTTGAATCGGCCAGGCCGACGCGTATTCTAACCGCCGAGGTGAGCGGTATTATCCCAGCGGTGATGGCCGGCAAGGCTATGGGAAACATCCCGGTGGTCTATGCACGCAAGCGCAAGCCGATCACGATGCGCGAGCCGGTTTTTGTTGAATCGGCGCCCAGTCATACCAAGGGCGAACAAGTGTTGCTCATGGTGTCGCCCGAATTTCTGTCGCCCCGCGATCGGGTGTTGATCGTTGATGATTTTTTAGCCACGGGAAGAACAATTGACGCGCTGGGCCGGATTGTCCTCGCGGCCGGCGCGACGCTGGTCGGCATTGTCACAATCGTGGAGAAGGTCTTTGAAGGCGGCCGCGAGGTATTGACACCCTGGGGAGTGCCGATCGAGGCTTTGGTGACCATCGTCGATATGAATGAGGGCCAGATCGTACTGGCCGAATAATGGTCTTTCGACCATAACGCGCTATGAAACACGACACCATCGTCGTCCTGGATTACGGCTCCCAATATGCCCAACTCATCGCCCGGCGGGTGCGTGAAGCGAATGTTTATTGCGAATTGCGCTCGTGGCGGGCTACGGTCGAGGAAGTTATGGCCCTCGAACCAAAGGGATTTATCCTCAGTGGCGGGCCAAACAGCGTTTACGATCCCGCCGCGCCGGCTCTGCCTGATTACGTACTTCGCAGCGGCCGGCCGGTATTAGGTATCTGTTACGGCATGCAGTTGCTGGCCCATCATTTAGGCGGCCAGGTGGTCGGGAGTAAAAAGCGGGAATACGGTCTGGCGGCGTTGTTCATTGACGCGCTCGATCACCCACTCTTTTCCGGCTGGCAAATGGGTGAGGATGGCGAACGAAGCGGATCGCGGCGCATACAACAGGTGTGGATGAGCCATGGCGACAAAGTCGAAGCGCTGCCACCGGGCTTCCGGGTTTTGGCCCATTCCGAGAACTCGCCTTACGCGGCGGCGGCCGATCTGGATCGAGGCTATTATGCCGTCCAGTTCCATCCGGAGGTGGTCCACACGCCACAGGGCCGGTTACTACTCAGTAATTTCGTCCACCGCATATGTGAATGTCGTCCCGATTGGACGCCAGCCAATTTTATCGATGAGCAAACAAACGCCATTCGCGAGCGAGTGGGCGATGGCCGCGTAGTTTTGGGCCTGAGCGGCGGAGTGGACTCGGCCGTTGCCGCGGCGCTCGTCCACCACGCCGTCGGCGACCAGTTGACTTGTGTCTTTGTCGATACCGGCCTGCTGCGGTCAGGCGAAGCGGTCAAGGTCGTGCAGACCTTTCAGCAGGAACAAGGCATCAAGTTGGTTGCCGTCAATGCCGTCGAGGAATACCTGGAGGCGCTGGGTGGCATCACCGACCCGGAACGGAAAAGGCGCATTATTGGCGAGAAGTTCATCCGCATCTTCGAGCGAGAAGCCCGACGCCTGGGACAGATCGATTTCCTGGCTCAGGGGACTATCTATCCGGATGTCATCGAGAGTGCCGGCAAGGGGCGTAACGAAGCCCAAGTGATCAAAACCCATCACAATGTCGGTGGCTTGCCGGACGATATGCAGTTCGAGCTTGTCGAACCTCTGCGAATGTTGTTCAAGGATGAAGTCCGTAAGTTGGGAACGGCGCTGGGCTTGCCGGACAGCATCATCTGGCGCCAGCCGTTTCCCGGTCCGGGGCTGGCCGTTCGATGTCTGGGCGAAATCACCTGGGAGCGATTGGAGCGATTGCGGGCCGCCGACGCCATTTTTATGGATGAACTGGAACGAGCCGATTACCTTCGGGAAACGACGCAGCAAGCCTTCGCGGTACTCCTCCCGGTGAAAAGCGTCGGCGTCATGGGTGATGGAAGGACCTATCAGGAAGTCGTCGCCTTGCGGGCGGTGACCACTGAGGATTTCATGACGGCCGATTGGGCGCGCTTGCCGTATGAGTTGCTGGCTGTCGCCAGTCGCCGCATCGTTAATGAAGTTCCCGGCGTTAACCGGGTCGTCTATGACATCACTTCCAAGCCACCCGGCACCATTGAATGGGAATAACTCGCAACCCTCTCAGGAGAGCCGCGTATAGATGCTTAGGGCAATATTAATAAAGGAGACAGTATCATGGATTACTTAGGCACGATTCGCCGCGGTTTCGAGCACACTTGGAACAATAAGTTCCTCTGGGTCTTAGGTTTTCTGGCCGCGCTTGGCAGCGGAACCTCATTCTCAAATTCAAACTATTCGTTTAACTCCGGCGACACGGCAGCTCTCGGAAACTGGCTGACCCCCGAACGGGCGGCCGCGCTAACCGCTGGACTCACCGCGTTCGCTTGCATCGCTGTGATCGTCGGCATTATCCTCTGGCTGGTCAGCCTTAGCGCGCGCGGCGGCCTGATCGCCGCCGTGGCCCAACTGGAAACGGGCAGCGGCAAGCCGACATTCGGCAGCGCGTTTCGTTTTGGCTGGCGGCGCGTATGGCGGCTAATAGGCATGACGATCCTCTTGTTCATCGTGCCGGTAATCTTGTTCGCCATCCTGGCAGCTGCCTTCCTCGTTCCCGTCACCGGCATGGCTGTCGCTGCCGGCAACGCCGATGACCCATCGGGCTTACTGGCGGGCATGGGTGGCATGGCGGTTTTGTTCTGTTGCGTCCTCTTCGCGCTTGGTTTGTTCACCTTCGTCCTCAGCTTGATTTACCCCTTCGCCTTCCGGGGTATCATCCTGCGCAATTTGGGTGTGACGGACAGCATCCGCCACGGCTGGGATGTTCTTCGAAACAATCTGGGTAACATCATCCTGCTGGGCCTAGCTTTCCTGTTGGTCGGCATCGCGATCCTGATCCTTGGCGCGGCTATCCTGGTCCCGGTCGGTCTGGTCGTCGGGGTGCCACTGGTCATGCTGGGCCAATCGGACGCGACTTTCCTGCAGGGATTGCTGGCGGTCTTGGGGGTAATCACCGGTTTGCTGATCTTTGCCGCGATTTCGGCCATCACGACATCCTGGCAATCTTCGACATTTACCATCGCTTATTTACAATGGACGGGTAAGAACATCGAGATCGAAGGGTAGCCCTCTTCATCGGATACGATGCAGGAGCCGGGTTTCTTCGAAGGAACCCGGTTTCTATTTATGTGATGGCTGGCAGTAACCACATCGGCATTGACACAGGAGGAACGTTCACCGATTTCATCTGGGCGGATGAGGGCGGCCGGCTGCGCATTCACAAACAACTTAGCACGCCCGACGACCCCGCCCAAGCCATCCTGACCGGGCTCAGATCGGGTGCGCCACCGGCGGGTGGAATTATCCACGGCAGCACTGTCGCGACCAACGCCTTGCTGGAAGGGCGAGGCGCGCGGACCGCGCTCATCACCACCGCCGGTTTCGCCGATGTGTTGGCTATCGGGCGACAGAATCGCCCAGATCTATATGCCCTGGTGCCTCAAAAACCAGCGCCACTCGTTCCAAGAAGGTGGCGCTTTGAAGCCAGAGAGCGCCTCAGCGCCCGCGGCGAGGTGCTTGTCGGATTGGCTGAAAGCGAAGTACTGGCGATCATCGATCACTTGACGAGCGAAGCGATCGAATCCGTAGCAATTTCTTTGCTGTTTTCTTTTCTCAATCCGGCTCATGAAAAGCGAATCGCCGATCTGATTCGCCGGCATGAAAAAACACAAACGCTCCATCTATCGCTATCAGCCGACATCCTGCCTGAGTACCGTGAGTTCGAACGCACGGCAACGACGGTGATCAACGCCTACGTCGCCCCCCTCATGAGTCGCTACCTCTCGCGGCTGGTCGAGGCTCTTTCGCCACGGCGATTGGCGATCATGCAGAGCAACGGCGGTGTCGTTGGCGCGCGGATGGCCGGGGAACAGGCTGTGCGAACCGTTCTTTCCGGTCCGGCCGGGGGCGTCGTCGGCGCGCGATTTGTCGCCGGCCGCGCGGGCCGGCATGATGACGGTTTTCCTGAAATCATCACCTTTGATATGGGCGGGACGAGTACCGATGTGGCCCTCTGCCCCAGCAAGACACCCACAACGACGGATGGCGAAATAGCCGGCTTGCCACTCCGGATACCGGTCATTGACATTCATACGGTCGGCGCGGGTGGTGGCAGCCTGGCCAATGTTGATGCCGGTAAAGCCTTACACGTCGGGCCTCAGAGCGCCGGTGCGAACCCCGGGCCGGCCTGTTACCGGGCTGATTACCATCAGTGGCGTGACGAGATGGCGCGCCACTTCCCGGCCGGACTGGCGACGGTCAGCGACGCGAATCTCGTCCTGGGTCGCCTCGATCCCGCCCACTTTTTGGGCGGGCAAATGAAACTGTCCCCAATACCGGCCAAACAAGCGCTACACGCCTTGGCTGAGCGCATCGGGGCAGATTCGGCGGAACAGGCCGCGTGGGATGTTATCCGTGTCGCCAACGCCAATATGGAGCGAGCGATCCGCCGCATCTCAGTAGAGCGTGGGCACGACCCGCGACGATTTACGCTCGTCGCCTTTGGTGGTGGCGGCCCGCTGCATGCTTGCGAACTGGCCGGGCAGTTACAAATCCCACGTGTCTTGATCCCGCCCGTGCCGGGAGTTTTATCGGCGCTGGGGATGTTGGTGGCCGCGCCGACCCGAGATTATTCGCAAACCGTCATGCTGGCTTCTGACGAACCGCAACTGGAAGAGATTTTGGTCGAGCAATACGCGACCCTGCTCGAACGAGCAAAGGCGGAGATGGTCGCGGATGGGTACGATGGTGTTTCTCTTTCATTTTTCTACAACGCTGACATGCGCTATGTCGGCCAATCACACGAGCTGACAATCGGCTACTAACCTGAGGCGGGCAAGAGCGACCTCATCGCTGCCTTTCACGCAACCCACAGCGCCCGCTATGGCTATGAGCGCCAAACGGCTGACTTAGAAGTCGTCACCATCCGCCTGACAGCCGTCGCCGCCACCGCCCCGATCCAATTGCCGGAAGAAGTCCTCGGGCCAGCCGATGCCGGTGCGTCTATCGAAGGGGAGAAGCCGGTCTGGTTCGAGAGTGGTTTTTTACCCACCAGGGTTTACATGCGCGATCGGCTGCGTCCGGGTAATCAACTCACCGGCCCGGCTGTCATTTTCCAGTATGACACAACGACCGTCATTCCGCCGGATTGGCGGTTAATCGTCGATCGCCGCGCCAACATCATCGCGACTCGTCGATAAACACGCCGATACGGTTCCCGGATATACTTATTTATTGATTAACGGGTACTCGCTCTCGTTTCGTTCGCATTTATAATGCCAATAGAAATCCAAGTGGCCGCGCCATCGCCAGTTCCTCAACCACCAGCGGCCGACACATAACCGATCACGAGGAGGTAAAACCAATCAATGAAAAAGGGACAATTCCTACGTTCTTTGGTAATCCCGGCGAGCATAGTCCTGTTGCTGTCATTGATCCTGATCGCTCCCGGCACAGACACCGCCGATGCCCAGGGAAACCCCTGGCGCGCCCGCTATTTTAACAATCGCAACCTGTCCGGCGAACCGGCTGCCCGGCGTGACGAGGGCGCAATTGATTACGACTGGGGCGGCGGCAGTCCAATCCCTAACGTCATCAACGACGACAATTTTTCAGTTCGCTGGACGCGTGATGTTGAGTTGCCGGCCGGCAATTACCGCTTCACAGCGACGATGGATGACGGCATGCGGGTATGGGTCGATGATCAGATGATCATCGACGAATGGAAAGACAGCCAAGTCAGAACAGTTTCGGCCGACCGCTTCCTTAATGCGGGCAACCACACCATTCGCGTCGAATATTACGAGGCCGGCGGCGTGGCCGAAGCTCGCTTTAGCTGGGCACAGGTATCGACCGGTCCGGCGGTCATCAGCAACTGGAAAGGGGAATACTTCAATAACAAGAATCTCTCCGGCGCGCCGACGGTGACACGTGATGACGTGAACATTAACTTTGATTGGAGCATCGGGTCTCCCGCGCCGGGTATTAATACCGACGGCTTCGCCGTGCGTTGGACCCGGTTGATGAATTATCCCGCCGGAACCTATCGTTTTGACGTATTCAGCGATGACGGCATCCGCATGTGGGTCAACAACCAATTGATTATCGACCAATGGCGCGATCAATCGGACGGGCGTTTCAGCGCGACGATCAATCTGGCGGGCGGGACGGTGCCTCTCCGGGTTGAGTATTACGAGAACGTCGGGCGGGCGGCCGTAGCCGTCACCCTGCCCCCCGGAGGGACGCCGGTGACGACGACAGTACCGGTTCCGCCCCCAGCTGTGGCCGCTCCCTGGCGGGGGGAATACTACAACAACCAATCGCTTACCGGCTCCGCGTCAATCATCCGCGATGATGCGGCAATTAACTTCAACTGGGGTACGGGCTCCCCGGCACCCAATATCCCCGCCGACCAATTTTCGGTGCGTTGGACGCGAACGGTCAACCTCGCAGCAGGTAATTACCGCTTCGATGTCTTTTCCGATGACGGTGTCCGCGTATGGGTCAACAACCAGTTGATCATCGACGAGTGGCGCGACCAGGAAAACGGTAACTTCAGCGCGACGATAGCCTTGCCGAGCGGCAACATTCCCATCCGGGTCGAATATTATGAAGCCTTTGGCCGGGCGGCCATCAGTTTATCGGTAACGCCGCCGCTGCCGGCCGGGACAACTCCTGGTCCGACACCTGTGCCGGGTGTCCCAAGCGCAACAATGACCGGCGCGCTATACCTGAATGTGCGCGATGCTCCCAGTCTGAACGGAGCGATCATCGACACCCTCAGACGAGGCCAAACCGTTCGACTGACCGGTTTTCAATCTCCCGGGGGTTATTGGATCGAGATCTATCTACCCGATGGCCGCACCGGCTGGGTGAGTGCCACGTACATGACCGGCAATGTGCCATTTTCAACTTTAACAGTTAAATCTTCCTGACAGCCTTCGCTGTCCGTCAGACACAAAAAAGGGTGCTTCTTCTCCAGGAACACCCTTTTTGATACACGCGTACTATTTGATCGATCGCGGATTCTATTCGCCGCTTTCGGCCGCCTCGCGCTCTTTTCGCAAACGGGTTACCAGTTCATCCTGAAGATGGGCCGGCACGTTTCGGTATTGAAGTAACTTCATGCTGAACAATCCGCGTCCTTGAGTCATGGACCGCAAATCGGCGGCATATGTCTGCATTTCGGCCAAGGGAACCTCGGCCCGCACAACGCTCTTGTTGCCTTCCTGGTCCATTCCCAACACGCGCGCCCGGCGAGAATTCATATCGCCAAGGATATCGCCCATGTTATCAGCCGGGACATTAACGGTGACCTCGTAGATCGGCTCCAGCAAGACCGCCCCGGCTTTCAGGACAGCCTGTTTGAAGCCTTCGCGGCCGGCTGTTTGGAAAGCGATTTCCTTGGAATCAACGGGGTGCATTTTGCCGTCATAGATGACGGTGCGGACGCCGACAACCGGATAGCCGGCCAATACACCACCCTCCAACGCCTGACGACAGCCTTTTTCGGTGGCGCTGACAAACGGGGCGGAAACCGCCCCACCGAATATCTCGGAGGCGAACTCAAACCCGCGAGATTCCTCGATCGGTTCGACGCGCAGCGCGACGCGCGCATATTGGCCGGCACCGCCTGTCTGTTTCTTGTGGGTATAATCGGCATCGGCGGTTTTGGTGATCGTCTCGCGGTACGGCACTTTGGGCGTTGTGGTCCGCATGTGCACGCCGAATTTCGATTGGGCTTTCTGGACGGCGATGTCCAGATGAGCCATGCCCATCCCAGACAAAATCGTCTCGTGCGTGGCCGTTTCGGTATGCCAATGCAGGGTTGGGTCTTCGGCCACCAACCGGTTGAGCGATTGGCTCAGTTTGGCGACATCCGACTGGGACACAGGATGGATAGCCACCGATGCCAGCGGATCGGGCTGGACGATGGGAGCGATCTGCAGGATTCGACCGCGATCGCATAGGGTGTCGTTTGTCGACGAGTCGCCCAGTTTGACGACCGTTCCGATATCGCCGCTATGCAGGCGCGAAACCGGTGACACTTCCTTGCCGCTGGGGATTTGGATCGTGCCCACGCGGACTTCGGAGTCGTGATTGGCATCCCATACCCGCGAGTCAGAAGCGAGCATCCCGCCGAAGATACGCAAATAGCTGGTCTTGCCGAAGTTATCTTCGCGTGTCTTGAAGATAAAGGCGGCCAGCGGTGAGGTATCGCTGACCTCATGCTTTACCACTTCGCCTTTCGCATTGGTCGCTTCGAACCCGCCGACCTCGTTCGGGGCCGGCAGCAAGGCGATGCAGGCATCGAGTAGGGCGTCAACGCCAATTCCCGTTTCACCCGCGCAATAAAGGACTGGGATGACCGCCCCATTGAGGATCGCGCCTTTCAGACCGCGGGCGACTTCCTCAGCGGTAAGTTCTTCGCCTTCAAGATACTTTTCGATAAGCGTATCCTCACCTTCGGCGGCCGCCTCAACCAGTGCCATGCGGGCTTCCTCCGCGGCGTCAGCCATATCGGCCGGGATCGGGGCGCGATCCCCCTTCTCACCGATACGCGCTTCCATGTTCAGCAGATCGACAACGCCCTTGAAGGCCGGACCTTCACCAATTGGTAACTGAAGGTTGACGAAGTTGCCTTCCAGGTTGCCGCGAATGCTCTCATTGACCCGGCTGGCTCGAACGTTCTCGCGATCCATTTTATTGACCACAACCATGCGTGGGCGTTTGTAAGTATCGGCTGCGGCCCAAACAGCTTCGGTACCGACCTCAACCCCAGCGACGGCTTCAACCAAAGCCAAGGCACTG
>Ga0114939_10002204_pt1 | contig 14727 bp, 15 predicted proteins | sample AshMeaCrysSpring_FD_87196 | JGI IMG/M metagenome (GOLD analysis project Ga0114939, IMG submission 87196) | Groundwater microbial communities from Big Spring, Nevada to study Microbial Dark Matter (Phase II) - Ash Meadows Crystal Spring | ecosystem: Environmental > Aquatic > Deep subsurface >... | reverse complement strand
GGTGTCGAACAGCTGCGCGATCCCCTGCCTACCCTCGACTTCGACCAGCAGCACCTGTTTGCCCCCGGCCGCCACGGCAAGCGCCAAGGCAGCGGCCACCGTCGTCTTGCCCGTGCCGCCCTTGCCGGTGACAACGTGCAACCGGACGCGTTCCCAGTCCACCATGACCCCCCCAGAGTAGTGAGGCTTTCGCCGCGGCGCCGGTCGCGGCGCAGAGCGGTGCTCGTCCAACGGGTACGTGTCGGGTGTTCGTGCCCGGGTCGCACGCGGCCTGATCCGCCTCGGCCTCCGCGGGGTCCGCAGCGCGTGGCCCCCGGTGCCGGCTTCCGGGTTGCCGTCACCCGCCCGGCCTCCGCCGATCGGGCCTCACCGTGCGGAAGGTCGCGGCAGGGGGACGGGCGGCTAGGGTTCGGTCTATGCAGCGCTGGGAGTACGTGACCGTTCCCCTCCTCGTCCACGCCACCAAGCAGATCCTCGACAACTGGGGGGCCGACGGCTGGGAGCTCGTGACGATCGTTCCCGGGCCCACCCCGGAGAACCTGGTGGCGTACCTCAAGCGAGCCGTCGAGGGCTGAGCCGACCATGGACGTCCAGCGGCGACTCGACGAGCTCGGCATCGAGCTCCCGGCGGTGGCTGCACCGGTGGCGGCGTACGTGCCCGCAGTACGCAGCGGGAACCTGGTGTTCACCTCAGGGCAGTTGCCGACGTCCGGTGGAGAGCTCCTCGCGGTCGGCAAGGTCGGCGACGAGGTCGATCCGGATACTGCCCGCGACTGCGCCCGGCTGTGCGCTCTCAACGCGCTGGCAGCCGTCCAGGCCGAGATCGGGGACCTCTCGCGCGTGGTCCGCGTGGTGAAGGTGGTGGGGTTCGTGGCGTCCACCGACTCGTTCACCGGTCAGCCCGGCGTCGTCAACGGCGCCAGCGATCTGCTGGGGCAGGTGTTCGGAGCTGTGGGGAGCCACGCGCGTAGCGCGGTCGGGGTCGCCGCCCTCCCGCTCGGGGCACCGGTGGAGGTCGAGATCGTCGTCGAGGTCGCCGACGGACGGCTGTGAAGATCGTTCTCTCGCGCGACCGTGCCCAGCACGCCGAAGCGGTGGCTACCGGTCGTGAAGAAGCCGCTGCGCTGCACCCGGCAGCAACGGTCGTGCTGCTGCGTTCGGCAGCCGGCGGCGGTGTCGAGGCCTACCTGCAGCGGCGGCACAACGCGCTGGCCTTCGCGCCGGGCGTGTTCGCCTTCCCAGGTGGCCGGGTGGACGTCAGCGACGCCGAGCTGCCCGAGCAGCTCTGGTCGGGACCGTCCGTGCAGCAGTGGGCTCGCTGGTTCGCCGCCGCCGACGAGCGCGATGGCCGGGCGCACGTCGTCGCGGTGGTACGCGAGCTGTTCGAGGAGACTGGCGTGCTGCTCGCCCGGCCCCGGCAGGGGTCGGCGTCCTGGCCGGGTGAGGACGAGCGTGCGGCGTTGAGTGCTGGGGACGTCTCGCTGGTCGACGTGCTCACCCGGGCGGGACTCGTGCTGGACTCCCTGGCCCTGACCGCATGGTCGCGCTGGGTCACTCCCCGGTTCGAGCGCAAGCGCTTCGACACCTGGTTCTTCGTCGCGGTCCTGCCCGCCGACCAGCGGCCACGGGTGGCCACGCAGGAGTCGCACGAGGGCCGATGGCTGCGCCCGGACGAGGCGACGCGTTCGCTGGCCGCCGGCACTCTCGCCATGCTGCCGCCGACCTGGTGGACCCTCGGCGAGCTGGCCGAGGCACCGTCCGCGCGTGACGCGGTGGCGCATCCACCGCCGATGCGGCGCTACACCGTGGGCTGGACCAGGCGCGACGACGAGGTGGTCATGGTGCTGCCCGACGACGCGGACTACCCCGGTGCAGACCCGCGGGAGGGTCAGTGATGCCCGGTTCCGGCGTCGGGCCGCAGCCTCAGCCGTGGCGTGGCGGCAGACTCAGCGGGCGAGTGACCTGCGTGCTCGCCTCGAACCCTGGACCGATGACCCTGGACGGGACGAACACCTATCTGCTGGCCGAGGACGGCGCGGACGAGGTGGTCGTGGTCGACCCTGGACCGGACGACCCGAGGCATCGCCGCAGGCTCCTCGATGCGGTGCACACCCAGGGCCGGCGGGCCGGCGTGGTCCTGCTCACCCACGGCCATCCCGACCACGCGGCGGGAGCCGCCGCGTTCGCCGGGCAAGCCCGATGCGACGTGCTCGCCATGGACCCGGACCAGTGCATCGGGGACGGGCGGCTCGCCGGAGGCGACCGGCTGGACATCGCGGGGCTGCACATCGAGGTCGTGTCGACACCCGGGCACACCTCGGACTCGGTGAGCCTGCTGCTGCCGGACGAGCCGGCTCTACTCACCGGGGACACGCTGCTGGGTCGGGGAAGCACCGTCGTGGCTCATCCGGACGGACGTCTCTCGGCGTACCTGGAGACGCTGGGCCGGCTGGCCCGGCTGGCAGCCCAGCGGCCCGGGCTGCGCCTGCTGCCTGGCCACGGTCCGGCGGGCGCCGCCGTTGCCGACGTGGTCGCCCAGTACCAGGCCCATCGTGTCCAGCGCCTCGACGAGGTGCTGACGGCCGTTCGCGAGGGTGCCCGCACGGTGGAGGACGTGGTCGCGGCCGTGTACGCGTCGGTGGACCGCGCTCTGTGGCCGGCTGCCGCGCTGTCGGTGCGCGCTCAGGCGGACTATCTGGTCGACGCCGGCCAGATGTCGCGTCGACCGGACGGTGCGCTCAGCGTGCCCGGCGTCTGAGCCGATCCACGTCGAGCAGCACGACCGATCGCTGCTCCAGGCGGATCCAGCCCCGGGAGGAGAAGTCGGCCAGCGCCTTGTTGACCGTCTCCCGGGACGCCCCGACCAGCTGGGCCAGCTCCTCCTGGGTGAGGTCGTGCGCGACCCGGATTCCCCCCTCCGCGGGGGCGCCGAAGCGGCGCGAGAGCTCGAGCAGAGCCTTGGCGACTCGTCCGGGCACGTCGGAGAACACCAGGTCGGCGACGATGTCGTTGGCCCGACGCAGCCGCCCCGCCAGCTGGGCGAGCATGCCGCGGGCCACCTCCGGGCGGCCCTCCAGCCAGGCAAGCAGTCCCTCGTGGCTGAGCCACCAGAGCACCGAGTCGGTCACCGCGGTGACCGTCGCCGAGCGGGGCCCCGGGTCGAACAGCGACAGCTCGCCGAACATCTGCCCCGGCCCGAGGATGGCCAGCAGGTTCTCCCGACCGTCGGAGGACTGCCGTCCCAGCTTCACCTTGCCCTCGACCACGACGTAGACCCGGTCCCCGGCATCCCCCTCGTGGAACAGCACCTCTCCCCGGGGGAGCTGGGTCTCCTCCATCGAGTCCAGCAGGGCTTGCGTGGCCTCGCTGCTCAGCTCGGAGAACAGCGGCGCCTCCTGCAGAACCCGGTCCAGACCCCGATCCACGTCGATACCTCCCGCCGTGATCACGACACCATTGTGGCGCATCGCACATCGGGCACGAACGTAGGCTGCTGGCCGTGCCCATCAAGGCGGGGGAGACGAACCTGGCGCGCACCCGCCGCGCCCGGCGGGTGCTGCGTGAGCTAGCCCTGACCTACCCGGACGCGCACTGCGAGCTGGACTACCGCTCGCCGTTGGAGCTGCTGATCGCCACCGTGCTGTCCGCTCAGACGACCGATCGGCGGGTCAACCAGGTAACGCCGGCGTTGTTCGCCACCTACCCCACGCCTCATGCCCTGGCGGCGGCCGATCCGGCCGACGTCGAGCAGCTCATCGCGCCTACCGGCTTCCACCGGGTCAAGGCCCGCACCCTGATCGACCTCGCGCAGGCGCTGGTCGCCCGGTTCGACTCCACGGTTCCCCGACGGATGGACGAGCTGGTCACCCTTCCCGGGGTGGGACGCAAGACCGCCAACGTGGTGCTCGGTGAGGCGTTCGAGGTCCCGGGGATCGCGGTGGACACTCATGTGGCCCGAGTCGCTTCCCGGCTCGGCCTGTCCGACTCAACCGACGCGAGGACGATCGAGACTCACTTGTGCGCGATGTTCCCGCGCCGCGACTGGACGCGGGCGTCCCAGTTGCTGATCTGGCACGGTCGCCGTCGCTGCCACGCGCGGCGGCCCGCCTGCGGAGCCTGCCCGCTGGACCGCTGGTGTCCGGCATACGGTGAAGGCCCGACCGATCCGAAGGAGGCGCAGGCGCTGGTGAAGGTCGAGGGCCGAGCATGACCTCGGCGTTCAGCGGCCCAGCGGGCGGCGGCCCAGCGGGCGGCGGCCCAGCGGGCGGCAGCCCGGCGGACGTCGGCCGTGCGGACGTCGGCCCTGGCACCCGCGAGGGTGTGCCGGACTGGCTCGCGCCTCTGGTCGACGTGGTTCGACACATCCGCCCGGAAGACCTGTCGCGGTTCCAGCCCCCGCGCGGTGGATGGCGGCAGGGTGCGGTGCTCATGCTGTTCGGTGAGACCGACAGCCAGCCCGACGTCCTGCTCATCGAGCGGGCGCACGACATGCGCAGCCACGCTGGTCAGCCTGCGTTCCCCGGCGGCGGTGTGGACCCCGACGACGACGGACCGGTCGCAGCGGCGCTGCGGGAGGCGGCGGAGGAGACCGGTCTGGACCCCACAGGTGTCGACGTCCTCGCCACGCTACCGGTGCTGTGGCTGCCCCCGTCCGGCTTCGAGGTCACACCGGTGCTGGCGTGGTGGCGCGAACCCAGCCCCGTCAGGGTGACCGACCCCCGCGAGGTCGCCTCGGTGCACCGGATACCGGTCGCTGAGCTCCTCGACCCGCGCAACCGGCTGTCGGTGCGCCATCCGTCCGGCTACGTCGGGCCCGCGTTCAGCGTTCGGGGCTTGCTCGTCTGGGGCTTCACCGGCGGGCTCCTGTCCCGGCTTTTCGCCTTGGCGTCCTGGGAGCACGCCTGGGACCGTGACCGCGTGCAGGACCTGCCCGAGCAGACCCTCCGGCAGGCGCTACGCAGCGAGGCGCATCCGGGGTTCATCGTGGGGTCTGCGGGAGGCGAGGAGTCCTGATGGTGGACCGGATCGGCCAGGTCGTCGCCGAGTTCGGCGTGCTCGACTGGGTGCTCGTCGCGCTTGTCGTGGCGTTCGCGGTCATCGGCTGGGTACAGGGCTTCGTGGTCGGGCTGCTCTCGCTGGTGGGCCTGATCGGCGGTGCCGCCGTCGGGCTGATCGTGGCACCGAGCGTGCTGGCGTGGCTCGAGCCTGGCATGGGCACGGCGTTGCTGGCCATCCTGCTGGTCATCCTGTGTGCCGCGATCGGCCAGTGGGCGCTGTCCTGGCTGGGTGAGACAGTGCGTGAACGGCTGGGCGGTGAGGGTGCGCGGCGCATCGACGGGCTGGCTGGCAGCCTGCTCGGTGCGGCGAGCGTGCTGATCGTGTCTTGGCTGATCGGCGCCGCGGTCGCGTCCGCGAGCGTCCCGTGGCTGTCGGAGCAGGCACGGGAGTCCTCGGTGCTTGCCGCGGTGGACTCCACGGTCCCGTTCAGCCCGGATCGGCTGCGCGAACCGCTGCGGGACGTCGTGAACAGCGGCGGTTTCCCGGAGGTCGTCGCGCCGTTCGTCGCCGAGGTCGTGGTGGAGGTCGACGAGCCCGACCCGGGCCTCGACCGCACTGAGCAGGTGCGGGCGGCGTTGGCCGGGGTGGTCAAGGTGCTCGGCAGGGCCGACGCCTGCTCGTCCCAGCTGGAGGGCAGCGGGGTCGTGGTGGCACCGGCGCGGGTGCTCACCAATGCACACGTCGTCGCCGGGACGTCCCGCGTGGTCGTCGAGGCGCCGGAGGCTGAGCCGCTGGTGGCCGCGGTGGTGTTCTTCGATCCCGACTCCGACGTCGCGGTCCTCGACGTTCCCGGGCTGCAGGCGCCACCGGTGGCATTCGCCCCCGATCTCGCGCAGCAGGGCGAGGCTGCTGTGGTGGCCGGGTACCCCAACGGGGGCGGGCTGGACACCGGCAATGCCCGGGTGCGCTCCACCAACGAGCTGCTCGGACTGGACATCTACGGGCGCGGTGAGGTGCTGCGGACCGTGGTCGGGTTCCGTGGTCAGGTCAGCCCGGGCAACTCCGGTGGGCCGCTGCTGTCCGACGCCGGCCAGATGCTGGGCTTGGTGTTCGCCGCCTCGCTCACCGACCCTGACACTGCTTACGCGTTGGCCCCGGACGAGCTCGCCGATGCCGTCTCCGTTGCCTCGGCGGGGACGGTGACCGCGGTGCCCACCGGGGCGTGCGTCTGAGTCAGCGGGGACGACCGGTCGTGCGGGGCGCAAGCCCGTCCAGCCAGTCCCGCAGCACCGCGCAGACCTCGTCTGGTACCTCCTCCTGGGGGAAGTGCCCGGACTCCGGCAGCAGTGCCCAGGTGTAGGGCCCGCGGACCTGCTCGCGGGACGCCGCAGCCGTGGTGGGGAGCACCGCGGTGTCCCGAGCGCCGTGCAGCTGCAGCACGGGGACGTCGATGGGTGGATGCATCTTTGCGGCGAAGCGCCGTCCGTCCGGGCGCAGCATCGAGCGGAACGCCCATCGGTGGTACTCCAGCGAGCAGTGCGGGGCGGGCCAGATGGCCAGCGCGTCGCGGTAGCGTCGGGACGTCTGGGGATCGGGAAAGCCGGAACCCGGCGCCGCCCACGAACGCAGGATCCGCTCCACCTGCGCCCCGTCGTCGGCGATCAGCGCCCGCTCCGGCCGCCACGGCAGCTGCATGCTCAGTGCGTGCCGGGCGGCGCCGCGTTGGCCCGGCGCCAGCATCCCCCGCCGCATCGCCAGCGGATGACCCATGGACAGCACCGCCAGAGCCTCGACGCGGCCGGGCCGCAGGGCGGCCGTGGCCCAGGAGAAGAACGCCCCCCAGCCGTGGCCCACGAGCACCGCTGACTGCCGGCCCAGCGCCCGCACCACGCCGGTGATGTCCGCGGACACCGTGTACGGGTCGTAGCCGCGCGGGGTCTTGTCGCTGCCGCCGTAGCCGCGCAGGTCCATCGCTGCTGCTCGGTAGCCCGCCGCGGCCATCGCGGGGAGCACATGACGCCAGGTCCACCAGAACTCCGGGAACCCGTGCAGGAAGAGCACGAGCGGACCGGTGCCCATCTCGGTGACGTGGAACTGGGCACCGTTCGCGGCCACCTTGATGTGGGACCACGGCCCCGGGACCTCGATGACCTCACGCAGGGAGTGCGGGTGCGGCGCGGGCACGCCTGTCCTGGGGCGGCTAGGTTGCGGTGCGGGGGGTGATGGCCGCCTTGGCCTCCTCCAGCGTCGCCTGGACGTTGGCCTGGGTGCGCTCCAGGCCCTTGATCCGGTCCAGCTCGCGCTTGCCGAGGAAGCCGAGCAGCCCTGCGGTCAGCAGGTACACCACGGCGACGATGAGCATCCCTGCCCAGACGGGCAGTCCCGCGGCCACCAGCCCGAAAGCTGCCGCGAAGGTGAGCAGGAACCAGGCCGTGAACGCGAGAAACGCGGCAGCGCCGAACATCCCCGCTCCCTTGCCTGCCCGCTGGGCGGACTGGCGCATCTCGGCCTTCGCCAGCTCGATCTCGCCGCGCACGATCGTCGCGCTGTCCTGCGCGGCGCTTCGCACCAGGTCCACGATGGTGGGCCGCGCCTCACTCACCTCGATGGCGCTGGTCCTCGGCTGCACGTCGGTCATCGGCGTCCTCCCTGGTCGGCGACGGCAGAGAGCCTAGACCCGGCTCCGTGCGCGCGGCCTGGTCGGTGGTAGTCGGGACCCGGGGCTGACCACGACGGGGGAGTCGGGTGTCGTCGAGGACGTAGTCGGGTATCTCGCCGCGATTGTCCAGCCGAAGCCGCTTGTACAGGGAGTTGCGGCGGGTGAGCGCGATGGAGGCCACGAAGGCGGCCATGATGGACGCCACCAGCACAGCCGTCTTGGACAGCTCGACCAGGTCCTCGTCGCCCTCGAAGGCCAGGCTGGCGATGAGCAGCGACACGGTGAAGCCGATGCCCGCCAGCATGCTGACCGCACCCACGTCCGCCCAGGTCAGCCCCCGCGCGAGCGTGGCGCGAGTCCAGCGCACCGCTGCCCAGGTACCCACGGAGATACCGATGGTCTTGCCCACCACGAGACCGGCCACGATCCCCAGGCCTATGGGCTCGGTGAACACCGACAGCAGCGTCTGCCCATTGACGGTCACCCCGGCGGCGAACAGCGCGAACAGCGGAACCGCGACGGCCGCCGACACCGGTCGGATCGCGTGCTCGTAGGCCTCGGCCGGCGACTCGTGCTCCCCCGGGTCGGTGGTGGCCCGCGTCGCCAGGCCAATGGCGACCGCGGCGATCGTGGCATGAACGCCGCTCTCGTGCATGAAGCCCCAGGCGACCAGCCAGATGGGAGCGTAGAGCCACAGGTTGCCTATCCGGCGCTTCTGCAGGAACCAGTACAGACCGATGACCCCGAGCGACACCATGAGAGCGACGAAGTCCAGGGTGTCGGTGAACACGATCGCGATGATGAGGATGGCCAGCAGGTCGTCGACCACCGCCAGGGTGAGCAGAAAGGCCCGCAGGGCCGTCGGCAGCGCCGAGCCGATCACCGCCAGCACTGCCAGCGCGAAGGCGATGTCGGTGGCTGCCGGGATGGCCCAGCCGCGCAGGTCGCCGTCGGTGAGCAGGTCGTTGACCAGGACGTACACCAGGGCCGGCACCGCCATGCCGCCCACCGCGGCCAGCATGGGCACGATGGCCTCGGTCGGGTTGCGCAGCTCACCGGAGACGAACTCGCGCTTGAGCTCGAGCCCGACAACCAGGAAGAAGACCGCCAGCAGGCCGTCCTTCGCCCAGGTCGCGACGGACAGGTCGAGGTTGAGCGCGGCGGGACCGAAGGTGAACGAGGTGACCGACTCGTAGTTGCTCGGCGCGAGGTTGGCCCACAGCAGGGCGATCGCCGCTCCTGCCAGCAGGAGGAAGCCTCCGGTGGTCTCCAGGCGGAAGATGTCCAGCAGTGCTCGCCGCTCCCGCTCCGGGAGCCGGTGGAACGCCTCGGGCGACTGCTGGCTCACCTGCTCAAGCCTACGGGCGGCCCGTGCCGCTGGGACGAGCCAACGCGACAGCGCGCTCCGCGACACCGCGCCGAGGGTGTGACGCTCACGCTCAGGTGAAGTAGCGCAGGTAGAGGTAGGGCCAGCACATGGTGACGGTGACGGCGGCGACGATCAGGCCGTAGCGGGTGAACTGCCAGAACGAGATGGGGTAGCCGTTGCGGGCGGCGATGCCCAGGACGACGACGTTGGCGCTCGCCCCGACCGCGGTGGCGTTGCCGCCGAGGTCGGCCCCGAGGGCGAGGGCCCACCACAGCGAATTGGCCTGCGCGGTGTCACCGCCGGCCTCGACGAGGTCGGCGACCAGCGGGGTGAGGGTGGCGACGAACGGGATGTTGTCCACGAACGCCGAGAGAACCGCCGAGCCGAACAGCAGTGTGGTCATCGCGGCCAGGTAGTCCGCGCCCACCGTCTCGACCATCCACTCGCCGATCGCCTCGATCACTCCGACGTTGACCAGGGCGCCGACCATGACGAACAGCCCGGCGAAGAACACCAGGGTGGGCCACTCGACCTCCTCGAGGTAGTCCTGCGAGGACACCCGGCTGACCACGATCATGGCGCCGGCCCCGAGCAGGGCCACAATGCTCACCTCGGTGTCGATGGCGCCGTGCACGATGAACCCGAGAACGGTCAGGCCGAGGACGATGAGCGAGCGGCGCAGCAGCACCGGGTCACGGATGGCGCGCTTCTCGTCCAACCCCATCAGGGCCTCGACCCGTTCGGGGTGGTAGACGAACACGCGGCGGAACAGCCAGCGGGCCATCACCAAGAACACCACCATGATCACCACGATGATCGGGCCGAGGTTGACCACGAAGTCCACGAAGCTCAGCCCGGCCCGGCTGCCGATGATGATGTTGGGGGGGTCGCCGATCAGCGTCGAGGTGCCGCCGATGTTGCTGGCCAGCACCTCCGCGATGAGGAACGGCTCCGGGCGCACCCCGATCGTGGTGCACACCAGCAGGGTCACCGGCGCCATCAACAGCACGGTGGTCACGTTGTCCAGGAGCGCCGAGGCCGCCGCGGTGATCACGCACAGCAGCACCAGGACCCGGTACGGTCGTCCCTTGGCGGCCTTGGCGGCCGAGATCGCCAGGTACTCGAACAGGCCGGTCTGCTTGACGACCGACACAATGATCATCATCCCGAGCAGCAGGAAGATGACGTTCCAGTCGACCGCGGTCTCCTCGTCGTAGAACGCCGCCTCCGCGTCGGTGGCGCCGACCAGCGCCATCAGCGCCGCCCCACCCAGCGCAGCGGCGACACGGTGCACCCGCTCGGTCGCGATCAGGATGTAGGCACCCACGAAGATCGCGATCGTCAGGACCACCTGGATGTCGTTCACCGGGGCAGCGTCGCCTTCATCAGCGCGTGAGCCCCGACGGCTCCGATCACCCGGTGGCGGTCCACGACTGCGACGATGGCCGTGAAGTGCACGGCCATCAGCGCAGCGACCTCCAACAAGGTGGCCTCCGGCGCCACGGTGACAATGGTCTGTCGCGGCCGGGGCATCACCTCGTAAACCGTGCGTCCGCGCAGCGACTCGGCGAAGGTGTCCGCATCTCGCTCGGAGTAGACCGAGGCCAGTGAGACATCGTCCTCGATGTAGTCCGGCAGTGCCAGCCGCAGCACCTGGGCCAACGAGACGGTGGCCAGCGGCGCCATCGCCTCGTCCACGATGACCAGCCCGTCCCAGTGCTCGGCCACGAGCGAGGTGACGACCTCCAGCGCCTCAGCGTCCTGGTGGACGACCGGTCCGGTGTCGAGGAGATCGCGCGCCTGCACGGGGGGCACACTATTGGTGCACTCAAGGGCAGCGGGAGAGCCATGCGTCGAGCGCGCAGCGAGCGTGCGACGAGCGGCGAGGGGGAGTCGAGGAGCGGATGAGCGAGCGTCGGGGCTACAAGTCGGGACTGGTCCTGGCGATCGACCAGGGCACGACGAGCAGCCGGGCCATACTGTTCGGCCACGACGGGCTGCCGGTGGCCTCCGCGCAGCAGGAGTTCGGCCAGCACTTCCCCCGTCCGGGCTGGGTCGAGCACGACTCGGACGAGATCTGGGAGTCGGTGCGTGAGGTCGTCGCACAGGTGCTGGCCCGCGCGGATGTCACCGCTGGTGATGTCGTCGCGGTCGGGCTGACCAATCAACGTGAGACGACCGTGGTCTGGGACCGGGCGACGGGACGGCCGGTGGCACCGGCGATCGTCTGGCAGGACACCCGCACCGAGGCGCTGTGTGACCGGCTGGCCGCCCTCGGCGGTGGCAGCCGCCGCTACGCCGAGCGCACCGGGCTGCCGCTGGCCACCTACTTCTCCGGGCCCAAGCTGATGTGGGTTCTGGAGAACGTGTCGGGCGCTCGTGCCAGGGCCGACGCTGGTGAGCTCGCGTTCGGCACCATCGACAGCTGGGTGCTGTGGAACGCCACCGGCGGCACGGAAGGCGGAGTGCACGTCACCGACGTCACCAACGCCTCACGCACGATGCTCATGAACCTGCACAGCCTGGACTGGGACGTCGAGATCTGCGCCGAGATGGGCATCCCTGTCTCGATGCTGCCGCAGATCCGCTCCTGCTCGGAGGTCTACGGTCAGGGTCGACCGGATGGCCTCCTTGCGGGGGTGCCGTTCGCCGGCATCCTCGGCGACCAGCAGGCTGCCACGTTCGGGCAGGCCTGCTTCCAGGTAGGGGAGGCGAAGAACACCTACGGCACCGGCAGCTTCATGCTCCTCAACACCGGGATGGAACCGGTGCCCAGTCAGCACGGTCTGCTGACAACGGTGGCCTACCGCCTCGGGGACCAGCCGCCGGTCTACGCCCTGGAGGGCTCGATTGCGGTGACCGGGTCGCTGGTGCAATGGCTGCGCGACAACCTGGGCATCATCTCCTCGGCCGCCGAGGTGGAGGCCTTGGCTACGCAGGTGCCCGACAACGGCGGCGTCTACGTGGTGCCGGCGTTCTCCGGGCTCTTCGCCCCGTACTGGCGCCCGGACGCCCGCGGCGTGGTGGCGGGCCTGACCCGCTTCGCGACGAAGGCGCATCTGGCCCGGGCGGCGTTGGAGGCGGTGGCCCTGCAGACCCGCGAGGTCGCCGACGCGATGGCCGCAGACTCGGGTGTCACGCTGACCGAGCTTCGCGTCGACGGGGGGATGACTGCCAACGACCTGCTCATGCAGATGCAGGCCGACGTGCTCGGCGTGGACGTCGTGCGTCCGGTGGTGGCGGAGACGACCGCCCTGGGGGCCGCGTACGCCGCTGGACTGGCGGTGGGCTACTGGTCCTCGCCGGAGGACATCGTCGCCAACTGGGCCGAGGACCGACGGTGGGTGCCGCAGCAGGGCCAGCAGTGGCGCGACCGTGAGCTGCGGCGTTGGCGCAAGGCCGTCGCGCGCTCCCTGGACTGGGTGGACGCCGACGAGCGCGCGGCAGCGGAGGGCGAGGGCGCCGCGGTCACGCGCGCTGCAGGTTCGTGAGGAGGATGTGATGGATGCCCGACTCGGTCCGCACGAGCACCACCGAGCGTGGCGGCAGCTGGCCGACGACCACCTGGACGTCCTGGTCGTCGGGGGCGGGGTCACCGGTGCCGGAGCAGCGCTCGACGCGGCCACCCGCGGGCTGAACGTTGCCCTGGTGGAGGCCCGCGACCTTGCCTCGGGTACCTCGTCCCGCTCGAGCAAACTCTTCCACGGCGGGCTGCGCTACCTCGAGCAGCTGGACTTCTCGCTGGTCCGTGAGGCGCTGCGGGAACGCGAGCTGATGCTCACCCGGCTGGCTCCCCATCTGGTCAAGCCGGTCCCGTTCCTGTACCCGCTGCGCGGTTGGGCCTGGGAGCGACCCTACGTCGGCGCCGGCCTGGCGATCTACGACAACCTGGGCGGCGCCAACACGCTCCCGCGGCAGCGTCATCTGTCCCGCCGCGGAGCCCGTTCGCTGTGCCCGGCGCTGCGACCTGACGCGCTCGTCGGTGCGGTGCAGTACTGGGACGCGCAGGCCGACGACGCCAGGCACACCCTCACCGTGGCCCGGACCGCGGCGCGCTACGGGGCGGTGGTGCGCACCTCGACCGAGGTGGTGGGCCTGGAGCGCGACGCCGGCCGGGTCGTGGGTGCGCGACTGCGCGACGTGGAGACCGGGGAGCTGGCAACCGCGCACGCCGACGTCGTGGTGGCGTGCACCGGGGTGTGGACCGATGACCTCGAGGAGCTGTCCAGCAGCCGGGGACGTTTCAACGTCCGCGCGTCCAAGGGGGTGCACCTCGTCGTGCCCCGAGACCGCATCGCCTCGGAGACGGGCATCATCCGGCGAACCCCGAGCTCGGTGCTGCTGGTCATCCCGTGGGGGCAGCACTGGCTGATCGGGACCACCGACACGGACTGGAACCTCGACCGGGCGCATCCCGCGGCGAGCCGGGCCGACATCGACTACCTGCTGGGCCAGCTCAACCCCGTGCTGGTGCGTCCGCTGACCAGGCAGGACATCGTCGGGGTGTATGCGGGCCTACGCCCGCTGCTGTCCGGGGAGTCGGAGGAGACCTCCCAGCTCTCCCGGGAGCACGCGGTGGCGCGACCGCTGCCGGGACTGGTCACCATCGCCGGCGGCAAGTACACGACGTACCGCGTGATGGCCGAGGACGCCATCGACGCCGCGGTCGCCGACGTGCGCCGGGCCCCCGGGCACTCGGTGACCGCGGACATCCCGCTCATCGGCGCGGACGGGTACGCCGCCCTGGTCAACCAGGCTGACCGGCTGGCCATCGAGTACCGCCTGCCGGTGTGGCGGGTGCAGCACCTGCTCGATCGCTACGGGTCGATGATCGGCGAGGTGCTCGCGCCTGCAGCAGACGACGAGTCCCTACTCGAGGCGCTGCCGGGCGCGGACGGGTATCTGAAGGCGGAGATCCGCTACGGAGCCACCCACGAGGCTTCGCTGCACCTTGACGACCTGCTCGCCCGCCGCACCCGCATCTCGATCGAGACCCCGCACCGGGGAACGGAGTCCGCACTGGCCGCCGCGACCCTGGTGGCCGACACGCTGGGCTGGTCGCCCGCGCGGGTACAGGCCGAGGTTGAGGTGTACCGCGCGCGGGTAGCCGCTGAGCGTGCCTCGCAGGAGGAGCCCGACGACCTGGCCGCCGACGCCGCCCGCCTGCTCGCTCCGGACACCCGCCGGGTCGGCGTGGGTCGCGCTCTGGACGACTGACGCGAGGCCCAACTCGTTGCCGGCCGCCGTTCGGCACGGGCACCGTGCTGCGGCGGCATCGTCCGGCGTGGGCGTCGTCCTGGGTGGACGCTGGACGACGCTTCGCCAGGCCAACCTCCACCCCGGCCGGCGCACGTCACCCCCGCCAGCGACTGCGCGACGCACCCCGCCAGCCGCTGCGCGACGCACCCCGCCAGCCGACCCACCCCCACACCGTGGCAGGGAGCCGAGTGCCCCTGGCTCGGCGGCCGCACCGCCGGGGACGATCAGGGCGCCGTGGGTGTGCTGAAGCAAGATCGAGGCGCCATCGGTGCGGGTGGAGCTTGATCAAGGCGCCATCGGTGCGCCGCCGCCGACGATCAGGGTGCTCTGCGTGTGGCTGAGGCTTGATCAGGGCTCCCCAGATGTTGCTGAGGCTCGATCAAGGCGCCGCAGGTGTCGCTGGAGCCCAACCGCAGTGGGCCTGACCCGCACCAGGAGCCCC
>Ga0114939_10002203_pt1 | contig 14733 bp, 15 predicted proteins | sample AshMeaCrysSpring_FD_87196 | JGI IMG/M metagenome (GOLD analysis project Ga0114939, IMG submission 87196) | Groundwater microbial communities from Big Spring, Nevada to study Microbial Dark Matter (Phase II) - Ash Meadows Crystal Spring | ecosystem: Environmental > Aquatic > Deep subsurface >... | reverse complement strand
TCTACGAGCCCATGGCGTCTCCGCTGGTCCAGCGTCGGCTGCGGTTGCTGACGCCGATGTACGACACACCGCCCGTCTAACCCGGATTACTCACGAGCCGATGTGATTGGGGCGAAATAGAAACGCCTCCGCGTGGTAGAAAGGCCTTGCTGAAGGGACCCTATCGCCACACGGAGGCGTCACGTTGAAGGATCTTACGGTACCACAGTCTGTGCGTGCCGGGGCGACCCTTGCACTGACGCGTGGGGCCGTCGCCCTGGAAAGGAAGGGAGTGCACTGCGGCGCGGTTGCGCGCCAGTCCGAACGGCGGCCGGGGCGGAGTAGATCCACTGGAACTCGCCGAACACGAACAGGCACGCACATCCCCAGGCACTGGAACAGGTGTTTGGCCTGCGTACGGAACAGCATCACGGGCCCTCACCGTGAAATCCGCCAGGATGGCGTCGACAATATGCAACTGCTCGGACGTCAGGGAGCTTGCTCATGGACCGCGCTCCACTTGGGCCAACCAATAGCTCGTACTCCGCCCGCCCGCCGTGTCCTTCTCTAACACACCGAGATCCACGAGTTGCTGGATGTCCCTCAGGGCTGAGTCCTGCGAGGTCTTCGTCATCGTCGCCCACTTCGACGAGGTGAGCTTGCCCTCGAAGCCCTCGAGCAGGCGGTTGAGCATCAGCCGCTGACGCTCGTTCAGCGAGACGTCGCGCAGCTTCTCCCAGAACCGCGTTCGCGCGATCACGCCTGCTAGCTCGCGTTCGGCGCTCTGAACGGCTCGCGTCAGGCACTCCAGGAACCAGACGACCCACGGCGTCACGTCGAGCGAGCCACGCTGCGTCTGCTCGAGCACCCGGTAGTAGTCCGCCCGCTCCTCGCGGATTCGTGCTGAGAGGCTATAGAACCGCTGCGGACTCCGTTCCGACCTCGCGAGCGCCAGCTCCGTGATCGCGCGCGCGATTCGCCCGTTCCCATCGTCGAACGGGTGCACGGTGACGAACCACAAGTGCGAATGCGCCGCCTTCAGCACAGGCTCGGTCCCCTCCTCGGCGTTGAACCAGTCCAGGAAACGGCGCATTTCGCTCTTCAGCCGCTTCGCTGGCGGCGCGACGAAGTGCACCCACTCGCGACCGACGGGACCCGACACGACCTCCATAGGCCCCGACCGGTCATCCCGCCAGCCGCCGGTCTTCACCCGCTGCGTGCCGCTGCGCCCGGTGGGAAACAGGGCGGCGTGCCAGCCGAACAGGCGTTCCGCGGTCAGCGGCTTGTCGTACTGCTGCGTCGCGTCGAGCATCATCTCCACGATGCCGTCGACGTAGCGGTCCGCGCGCTTCAGGCCGGCGACCTCGAGCCCCAAGCGCGTGGCCACCGACGAGCGCACCTGGTCGACGTCGAGCCGCTCGCCCTCGATCTCGCTGCTCTTCACGACCTCGTCGGTGATGGCCCGCAGCACCGCGTCGTCGCGGACCTCGAAGCCGAGGGCTTCCAGTTGCCCGATCAGGCGCCCCTGCTCAAGCCGCGCAGTGGCGAGCGGCGCCGCCACCCGCGCGTGCTTCCATCGCAGGTTCGGCCAGCCGTCGAGTTCGTGGATGAACGTTGTCATTCGACGCGTCCGGTGCGGTGATTATAGCGCCTTATCTCCGCATCGGCAGTACGCCGTCTCAGGCGCCCATCCCGGCCACCGCCGGACGCCCGGGCGTCGCGAGTGCCGCAGGCGTACCGCTCGAACCACGCGTCGATCCACTCCCGCTTCATCCTGATCGTTCGGCGTCCGCCGATGCGGATGTGGTAGAACTCGCGGCGCTCGCACGCCGTGTATATGGTGTCGACGCAGACGCCAGCGTACTCGGCGGCGTCCTTCACGTTCAGCCACAGCCTCATGGTCGCACTCCTTCGAGTCCGGAACCAGCCTCCAGCGCGGCCGTCATCACGCCAAGGACACCGACAGCCCCGTGGTCGCTCGCGACCTGGCGCTTCACCGACCAGTCCATGTAGTAACCCCGCTCCGCCGATGGGAATCGCGCGGGGGCCTCGAAGACCAGGAAGGCCACGATGCTGCCGGCGACGTCGAGGCCCTGGTAGTCGTCGTAGCCGAACTCCGGAGCGCTCACGCCGAACCCCACGAACACGACCGGCGCGCGCACGGAACCCTGCGGAGCCTGGTGGGTGTTGAAGAACAAGACGTCGGCGGGATGACCCAACTGGACCGTTTTCGCCCCGGCGCTGAGCGTCACGGCCGTCGCCTCGGGCACCACGTGGGTGAGGCGCAGCGGAACCTCTTGGAAGTAGTTCCCTTCCTGCGCGCCTCCCTTCAGGCCGAGGGAGGTGAATTGGGTCGCCATGTACTTGGCGGCGAGGTCGTACCCCCGGGTTCCCGTGAGCCGTCCCTCGAGCGCATCGTCCGCCAGGAACTCGAGATGTGCCCGCAGGGCCGCGGGCGAGACACCGGCGCCGAAGCTGCCGGTGTGACGGCTGCCGCAAGCCCAGAGGCCGAGGGACAAGGCGAGCACGCCGGCTACCGCGACAGCAACGCAAGAGCGGACGCCCATGGACGCCGGCCTTATCTGGGGCACTGCGAACTGTAGCGCCGTTTCGTCCCTGGTGGAAGCGGTGATGAGGCGTGTGGGCCTTCGCCCTCGGCACGGGCTCGCCCAACGAGCCCGGCCGCGCACGAGCACGCAAAGGCCGAGTTGGCTACCATAGGGGCGTGAAGCAGGACGTCGCGATTATCGGCGGGGGAGTTATCGGCGCGGCCTGCGCCGTGGAACTGGCGCGGCGTGGCGCCCAGGTCACGGTGCTCGAGCGGCATCGGGTGGGGCACGGGTGTTCCTACGGCAATGCGGGCTGGCTGACGCCATCGCAGGCCGTCCCGCTCGCCAATCCGGCGATGCTGCTCAAGTCGTTCAAGTGGATGCTCGATCCGGAGAGCCCGCTCTACATCCAGCCCCGGCCCGACCCGGCCTTCATCCGCTGGCTGATCGAGTTCCTCCTCGCGTCCCGCAAGGAGAAGTTCGAGCGCGGGGCGGCGGCGCTCGTCGAGCTGTGCCGCGTGAGCGTGGACCTGTGGGAGGACGTCGCTAGGCGGTCGGCGGAGCCGTTCGGCTTCGAGCGTCACGGCCTGCTCGCCGTCTACGAGCACGCCGCCTCGCTCGAGGCCGCCAAGCCGGCCGTCGAGCGCGTCCGCCGGTTGGGCGTGCGCGCGGAACGGTGGACGGCCGAGGAGGTCCGCGAGAGAGAGCCCGCCGTCGTGGGCCGTCAGGTCGGCGCGTACTTCTACCCCGACGACGCGCACTGCGAACCGTACGGGGCGGTGAAGGCCCTCGAGGCGGAAGGTCGCGCGCTCGGCGTCCGGTTCCTCGAAGGGACCGAGGTCTTCCGCATCTCGAAGGAGGCCGCGGGGCGCCGGCTGCGGACCACGCGCGGCGATCTCAGCGCTGGCCAGATCGTCGTCGCGACCGGCCCCTGGTCGGAGGCGCTCGGCGAGATGCTCGGGTTCCGCCTGCCGGTCATCGGCGCGAAGGGGTACGCGGTCGTGCTGCCGCGGCTCGACCCGCACCCGACGCGGTCCATCTATTTGATCGAGCGCAAGGTCGCGGTGAACCCGCATCGAGACGCACTGCGGATCGCGGGCACGCTCGAGCTCGTGCGCAACGACTTCTCGATCAACGCGCGTCGCCTCGACGTGATCGTGCGCGGCGCGAAGGACATGCTCGCCATCCCCGAGAACCACGCGACGGGCGAGATCTGGCGCGGGCTGCGGCCGTGCACACCCGACGGGATGCCGGTCATCGGCCGTGCCCGCGGGCGCGGCGACGTGTGGCTCGCCACGGGACACCAGATGACCGGCCTCAAGACCGCCACGGGGACGGGCCTGCTGCTGGCCCAGCTCATGGCCGGCGAGACGCCGCGGTTCGATCCGGAGCCGTTCCGCGCCGACCGCTACTGAGCCGTCGCGAAGGACGACTTCTTCGGCTGCCCCACGCTCTGGGCGAAGACCACGAGCTGCGCGGGCGCGATCGCGAGGGCCCTGGCGGGCGTCGCGCGCTCGACGCTGGCCCGTCGCCAGGCCCTCGGACGCGCACGAGGCGTCCGATGGGCCCACCCGGGCCGGTGGATGTCCGCGCCGACCGCCTGACGCTCACGCACGGTGTTCAAGGGGCCTGGACGCGATTCCGTTCGAGGGTCCTCGATGACCGAGACGGAGCGACTGCTGCGTCGGCAGGCCGAGTGGCAGCACGAGCGACAGAAGCTCTCGTGGCCGGCACGCGAGGCGCCGAGTACGGTGCCGAACACCACCATTCGACGCCACGCCCCATCCGCAGCGACCCGCGGCCCCCGGTCACCGGGGCGCGCTGAATGCGAGGACGTGGGGCCGATGACTGGCTCGAAAGGACCGTCGCCGACAGCAGTCGCGGCTTCCGAAGCGGTTACCCGATGCGGAGAGCGCTCGGCCTCATCGTAACGGCACTCACCATCCTGCTGCTCTGGCGATTGGTCGGTGTGTCACGTCAGGACCGTTGGGCGGTGCCGTCGAAGGCCCTGAGACAGACGCGTCACGTGCTCGTCCATCCGCCTGATGTCAGCAACGTCGGTCCTCACGGCTTTCCGATCTTGGTGTTGCTCGACGGCGGGGACCAGCGACAGTGGTCCGGAGAGCGACCGCTCTACTCGCGGTCCGTCGCCACGCTCTCGGCGCTCGAGTCGGTCGGCCTGCCACCAGTCATCCTCGTCGGAGTCGAGAACCGCAATCGGGTTGAAGACATGACGCCGATCGAACGGCCGGACCTCTACGTCGGTGGTGGAGGGGCGCAGACGTTCATCCGGTACCTCGAGACGGAACTCGTGCCGTTCTCCGAGGCGCGATGGCCGGTCGGCCAGCGGAGGATTCTCTACGGGGAGTCCTACGGGGGCTTGCTCGTGTTGGACGCACTCGCACGCGGCGGCGGCGTCTTCACCGACTACATCGCCGTCAGTCCCGCCGTGGGGGTGTGGCCGGACCGACTGGCCGCCGCACTGCGTCACCGGATGGCGGAGGGGGCGACCACCGCGCCCCACGGCAAGACAGTTGATGCGCCACTCAACGTGTTTGTCGTCTACGGCGAGCGGGACGCGCCACTGGTGACCGAGTTCATACCGCCGGTGATCCACCTGATCGCGACCGGGCGCCCGCCGGCCTGGCGACTGGGCGCCGAGGTTCTGCCGGGTGCAGGCCACAATCCGCCAGACAGCCTCGAGCGAGGGCTGCGATTCGTCTTCGAGCTCCACCAGCCGGAGAGGCCGCCGATTCGCTAGGTCCGCCCTGAACATGAGCGGCGGTGGGCGTCGGACGCGGCTGATAGATATCGCCTGCGATATCGTGGCGAGCATCCAGCACCGCGGTTACGTCCTCGACCGACGCCCCGGCCCTCGTTGCGGCCGGACTAATCCAGGTGGTCAAGGGCTGGGCTGGCAATGACGGCCGCAGGAGAAGATCGTCGACGTGGCCTGGAGCGAAGCGCAGCGCCGCAGGCTCGTCAACGGGGCTGTCGCCGGCCAGGTGACGGCGAGGATCCGTCGGGGCGGCTACTGCCTGACGAGCTCCACTCGCCGGTTCTGTGCCCGTCCCTGCAGCGTCTCGTTGGGCCCGATCGGCTTGGTCGATCCCAGGCCGGCGGTAGTGAGGCGCGTCGCGTCGATGGCGAACTGCGAGACGAGCACCGCCTTCACGGCATCGGCGCGCCGCGCTGAGAGCGCCATGTTGTGCGCGGCACCGCCGCTCGCGTCGGTGTGCCCCTCGATGAGCAGCTTCAGTCCGGGACTGGCCTGGAGCGCTTTCGCGATGGCCTGGATGGCGGCCGCCGAGTCGGGCCTGATCCGGTCGCTGTCGGTGTCGAAGAGGATCCCGTGCGTCACGTACCGCCCCGTCGAGGCGATCACCTGGCCAAGGTCGGGCGTGCTCTCCGCGAAGCGCACCGTGCGCAGCCCGATGGCGACGCCGGCACCGGTCGGCGCGCCCCGCAGCTCCACCCTGTCGATGGCCGGCACGTCGTCCAGTTGGTTGACGTCGAGCTGTTTCTCGCCGTTGACGAACACGCGGAGCCGGCCTTCCTGCAGCCAGAGCGCCAGGCGCACCGGCTGGCCGATGTCCACGGGGAGGCGCTTGCGGGCGAGGTCCTCGTACGTCGGCAGCTTTCGCTGCAGGTGCACGTCGAAGGTGTTCGACCTGACATACGTGCCCAGGATCAGCGCGTCCTTGTCCTTCGAGAGCAGCAGCAGGTAGAGCTGCGCGTTCCCTACCGGAGCGTCGAACTTCACGTCGGCCTCGTAGGTGAAGTTCTTCGGCAACCCGGTCAGGTTGGGGTACAGCGAGCCGCTCGCCACGAAGGTGAGCTGCCGCACCTCGCCGGCGGCCCTGAGCTCGGGGGCCGCACCCCGCACCTTCCAGTGGGGCGGCGGATCACCCGGTGTCATGTCGGAGAAGTCGTCGTAGAAGATCGTCCGGTCTCCCGGCACGAAGTCGGCCTTGAGCGTGGTGAACTGCGGCTGCGCCGAGGCCGCGGTCTGCGCGTGGCCGACCGGGACCAGGCTGGCGCCGAGGAACAGCACGGCGCCGGCGAGCAACGCCCTTTCGAGTACCTTCACGGAAGCCTCCGGGATGATGTGCCGCGGAACGGCGTGACTGCGGGGGCGCGCCGGACACCGGCGCGGCAACCCGACTCATCTACCGCCATGGCCCCGCCGGCGTCAATACCCGAATCAGCACCGAATCAGCGTCGTCCCGACGTCCTGGTCAGGTCAGTACCGCCGCCTGCTCGAGCACCCGTGCGAACAGGCCGGGCCCGTGCTCCAGGTCACGGGTCCGGTCGAGGAGCGCCCAGGCGAATCGTTCCATCTTCCTGGCCGCCGGGAAGCGCAGGTACCCAGGGTCCAGGTCATCGATCCGCACCCGGTCGAGCGCGTCGGCGTCCTTCAGCAGCGCCGTCAGCACGCGGTGCGGGTCATCGCCCGGGATCTCCTGCGGTCTGCTGTGCGCGGTGACCGCCGTCCTGATGGCCGGCCAGTCGGCTCTCGTGACGCCGCCGGCGGCGAGATGCGCCTGCAGGTCCGGATCGCGCGCAAAACGTGCCCACGCCCAGCGCCCGTGCTCGTGGCAGCGGCCGTCGTGCCGGCGCTCCAGGTCGTGCAGGTAGACGGCCCCCCACAGGCGCGCCGCGTGGTCCGCGAGGCCAGTCGCCACGACGAGGCGGAACGCGTGGACCATGACGCGGGCGACGTGATCCTGGCCGTGCAGGTTGCTGCGGGTCCTGAACAGGCCCGGCAGCGGCACCAGTTGTTCGAGCGGAAGCGTGAGCTGCGGGGGGATCACGGGAGGTCAGCGACCGCTTGCGCCTCGATGGTCCACGACACCTGCCACTCCCCGTCCGGACTGTCGTCGTCCTCGATGACGAGGCCCTGCGAGCGCGCCCGCTGTCGCTCGGCCTCCGCGTGACGTGCGGCGGCGTGTTGTTGCAGGAACACGCCCGCAACCGAGGTATCGACGAAACCGTGCTCGTTCTGGTCTTCGCGGATGAGCACGTAGACGGTCATCATTCAGTACTCCGATCGCATCTGGTTACGAGGCGGTCCAGGTATAGTCTCCGCTACCGGAGAGACTCATGGTCAAGGATGCGTCCTTCGTTCGGCTCACCGAAATCATCGCCCAGGCCGCCGACTATCCGGAGGGCGGTCCCAAGAACTCGAAGATCAAGGACGTGCTCGGGGCCCTGTTCGGCAGCCGGTACCACTTGAAGAGCCTGCCCAAGGAGGCCTTCCGGGATGCGTACGGCCTGAAGGACGAAGGCGTCCCGTATGCCGGCATCATCGCCCCGGAGAATCCGCCGTCGGGTGCCTACGGAGGTGCCAGCCTGGCCTGGTTTCCATGCGACGACGGTACGTTGATGACCCTTGTCGTGGGCACCAAGGGCCTCGCACCCGACGAGGGTCTGCTGACCAGACACGGCCACCGCCGGCGGGTTTTGGCTCTCAGGAGCTACCTGGCCCGACATGGCATCGCTTCGTGGTCCAAAGCCGACCCTGCGGCGATCTCCACCCCAATCCCGGAGTCGGCACGCCGGACCTTCTCCTCTTGCGACGCGGTCTTCAAGCGATATGGAGAGGTCATCTACGCGGCCTCGTGGGTCAGCAAGGGCGACACGGTTACAGCCGGAACGGTGACGCGGGCGTACCTCGACTTGTACGCGCGGGAGCGTGGGTGGTCGGTTCTGAAGCCAGCGGAAGACGAGTACAACGGCCTCTTCACGGCGCTTCACGAGTACCTGTTCCCGGCGGTCACGCCGGCTGCCGTGAACGCTCTCCTCAGGGGGCGACGCTTCGTCGTACTCCAGGGCCCGCCGGGGACCGGCAAGACCCGAATGGCGGACATGGTGCGGACTGACTTCTTCAAGGGCCGCGGGAAGACCGTTCAATTCCATCCAGCGGTGACCTACGAGGATTTCGTGGTCGGGCTCGCGCCCGACCCGGTCGACGCCGGTCTCCGGTTCACGGCGAAGCCGGGTTGGCTGTTGCAGGCGGCCGCGGAGGCGGCAGACGCGCCCTACGTGCTGGTGATCGACGAGATCAATCGGGGCGACCTGGGAAAAATACTCGGCGAGGCCATTTACCTTTTCGAACCGGGAGAGGTTGGTGGCCCCGGTGCGCGCGCGGTGTCGTTGCCGCACCCGGTGAACGGAACATCGACCTTCAAGATGCCCGCCAACCTGTACGTCCTCGGCACCATGAACACGGCCGATCGCAGCATCGCCGGCATCGACCTCGCGGTCCGGCGACGGTTCGCGTTCGTCACCTTGATGCCCGACCCGCGGGTCATCGAACTCGACGCGGCGCGGAAGACGTTCGACGCGCTCACCGACATCTTCGTCGAGCATGCCTCCGACGACATGCTGCACCTGTTGCCCGGCCACTCGTACTTTCTCGCGCAAAACGATGCGCAGTTGAGGGAGCGCTACCATTACGAGCTGTTGCCCTTGCTCGACGAATACCTGAGACAGGGCCTGCTGGGTCCCGCCACATCGGATCTCCACGCGGTGCGCGAGCGGATCGCCGACTTCGTGGCTCAAGATCCGTCCTAGGGGAATCGTGGCGAAGAGGCCCGGTCCGACCTGGACGTGGCGACCCCGTACCCTCGCCCCGCAGACACGGCTGTATCGAGCCGTCGACAACGGCCCTGCGCCCGAATTGCATCCGGCACTCTTCGGCGGCAACCGGGAAGAGGGCTGGGGACGCGCCTACGAGTCGTTCCGGCGCCTGAACCAGGAGGCCTTCGACGCACTCGGCCTGATCGCGGGGTTCGAGAGCACGAACCGTGGGCCCGTCCTGATGGTGCGCCCTGGTGGCCGGGCCGGCGCCATCCCGCTCCGCTCCGGCACAACGGGCCGGGTCGTCGCGGGCTACGTCGTCCAGCCTAGGTTCGGCTGGGCCGGTGTCGGCTCCATCCTGACCGAGACGGGCTGGTCTTCTGCCCCGAACATCCTCGAGATGCCGCTCGTGCCGGGAAGCGGTCGCGAAGTACCGCCATGGGTGCTGGCCGGTCCGGTGATCACGCGACTACAGGCACTGCTCGAACAACTGAAGCGCGGCTTCGAGTTCCGCGAGGATGTGCGGCAGACGCCGCGTGGGACGATTCGCTGGTCAGAGTACCTCCGCACGTCCCTTCCGCACGGCCAGTGGCACCATGTGCCGTGCCGCTATCCGGATCTGTCGATCGATCCGGTGCTGCGCGGCGCCATCCGCTGGACCCTTGAACGGGTTCTCGAGGAACTTGTGGTCGTCTCCGGCGAGGATCGCGTGGCCCTGGGCCTGCAGGCCGCCGCACGCCGGCTGCTCGGGGTGCTCCGTGACGTCACGGGGGTGTACCCGCGGCCGGAGATCATCAACCGGCTCGCCGGGGGGGATCCGCTGCTGGCACACGCGGTGCGCTCGGGCCTCGAAGCAATCGGGTGGGTGCGGGACGAACGCGGGCTTGGAGGGGGTCGCCAGATGGATGGCGTCGCCTGGTGCCTGCCGCTCGATAGACTCTGGGAGGACTACGTTTCCGCCCAAGTCCGGGATCGGGTCAGGCAGGAAGGCGGGGTTCTGCGGCTGGGACGCCGCGGGGAGACGGTGACACCACTACACTGGTCGGATCCCACGCACCGGTCCATCGGGCACCTCGTGCCGGACATCGTGGTCACCCGGAGCTCGTCCGTCTGGATCGTCGACGCGAAGTACAAGGCCCACTTCGCCGAGATTGACGAGAACGGCTGGCGGCAGATGGCCGGCGACATCCGCGAGAGCCACCGCGCGGACGTCCACCAGATTCTGAGCTACAGCGCCCTGTTTGACACCCCGGAAATCACGGCGACGCTGGCGTATCCGCTGAGGCGTTCGACGTGGGAGGCGCTCCGACACCGCGGCATGGATCGGTCCGCTGCGGACCTGTACAGCGGAACGCGGCACCTGCGGCTCGAGTTGTGGGGACTCCCGTTCGGCACGGCCAGGTTGACGCACGCGGAGGTGTGAGTCGCCGGGACGGCTGCCCTCTGGGCCCGTCTCGGCTCTCCGGGATTCGGTCACGCCATCGCCCGGGCGCGGCGGTTCAACGCACGCGCTCGAGCACTCGCGTCCACGTCTTGCCGTCGCCGATGACGAGGCGATCCCCGTTCAACGTGAACGGCCGCGGCTGGTCGGTGCCGGTGTAGGTGTTTCTCACGTCGCTCTGCACGTGGTGAACCACCACCCCGGCGCTCGCATCGACGGTGTAGGTGCCCCAGTAGGCGACGTAGCCCTCCAGCCGCGCGCGGGCCTGCTCCGGCGTGCAGGCGGGGAGTGTCGTCGCGTCCCTCGGTGCCGGAATAGCACAGGCCGCCTGGTCGGGTCTGGCAATCTGGATGGCGACGTGGCCGTCCGCGGTATAGATGAAGAGCCCGAGCGGCCTCTCCCCGTACCGGTGGACCGTCTTCCCGTTCTCCACGTCCTCGAACGAGACGAGGCGCCACGTCCCGACCAGAGCGTCACGAGCTGATGCCGTCGTGGCCGATTGGGGCCACGCCGGGACGGCCGAGATGAGTAGGCCCGCGACGGCAGCGCCAGCGAGTAATCGCATGTTCTTCCTCCCCCTCGGGATGTGAGCCGGGGTGCCGGAGTCTAGCACTCCCGGCCTCCACTGGGGTCGCCGCCCGGAACTTGCGCGATCAGGCGCGGGCCACTATGGGCCCTCACCACCGAAGGTGTAGCACCACGCCTCGCCTTCGAGCACCGTCTCGGCCGGCGCCTCGCGCGTCACGCGGACCTTCAGCGGCGTCACCGGCCAGGTCTCGTGCACGTGCACCGCCTCGGCCTCCGCCACGATCGTGTCGCCGATCAACACGGGCGCGGTGAACTCCACCGTCAGGACATCGCCGCGCTTGCCGCCCGGGTAGTCTCCGGGTGCCTCGTGAACCTCCGTCACCTCGCTGTCTGGAAACGTGGCGGCGTAGAAGCGCGCCGCCTCCTGCGCGTCCTTGTCGAACCACAGACAGATCGCGTTCTTTGCGGTCATGCCCGTGTGCTCCTTCTGCTCCCCCCTTGCGAACCCCACGGTGGTCCCTCACACGCGTCGGCCGAATCGCCGGCCGGCGCGAATCCGCAGACGTGGTGATGCGGGCAGCGTTGCCGTGCATCATCCATCATCGGGGGCCCGGACGTCATGCGGCGCGGATGAGTCGGGCGCAGGTCCTCTCGTCTGCAGGGCCGCTGAGGTCCGGCCAATGGGCGCGGCGCGTGGCGTGTGACGACGAGGAGCCCCCCGCGAAGGTAGTCACAGTGGGCGGATGCGGGTCATCGTGATATCATCAGACCTGGTGTGTTGATATCATGACGCCATCTCGCACCACCCGGCGCCGCCCGTCGGGGCGATTCCTCCTCAGGCTCGACCCCGCGCTCCACGCCTCCCTCAAGTCTGCGGCCGCGGCCGCGGGCGTCTCGCTCAACGACCACTGCGCGCGCAAGCTGGCGCTGCCCCTCGACCCGACCGCCCTGGCCGGTGACGCGCACGAGGTGGTGCGCCGTGCGGCCGAGCTGTACCGATCGCTCCTCGCTGGCGTGGTGGTGTTCGGTTCCTGGGCACGCGGGGAGGCGGGAGCCGGCTCCGACGTGGACGTCCTCGTCGTGCTGGATCCGCGCCTGCCGCTCACGCGTTCGTTGTATGTGCCCTGGGACGCCGCCCCGGTCATCTGGGACGGCCGCCCCGTGGAGGTGCACCTGGCGCACCTGCCGGCGCGCGGCGAGGCGGCCTCGGGCATCTGGGGCGAGGTGGCCCTCGACGGCCTCGTCGTCTACGAGCAGCCGCACCGCGTCTCGGCCCGCCTTGCGGAGGTGCGCCGGGAGATCGCCGCGGGCCGCTTCGTCCGCAACGTCATCCAGGGGCAACCCTACTGGACGAGGGTGGCCTGACGTGCGCAACCAGGACCTGGCGAGAGACTACGTCACCCGCGCGGCGGGACGCCTGCGGGCGCTGGACGTGTTGTACGAAGACGGCCACTGGGCCGACGTGGTCCGCGAGTCACAGGAGGTGGTGGAACTGGCGCTGAAGGCGCTGCTGCGGTCGCACGGCGTGGACCCGCCGCGGCTCCACGACGTGTCCGACGTCCTCGTTGCCGAACGCGACCGGCTGCCGGCGGCCGTCACCGCGGAATTGGAGACGCTGATCGGGATCTCGCGCGCACTCAGGCGCGATCGCGAACTGGCCTTCTACGGGGCCGAGGACCTCACGCCGTCGGGTTTCTACTCGCGGGACGATGCAAGGAAGGCGCGCGAAGGGGCGCGGTTCACCGTGACGGTGGTGCGCCCCCACGTGTGAACGCGGGCGCCGTTCCGAGGCTGTCCCAGCCAAGCTCTTCTCTGGCTCACCGACGTCCGTGAGGCGGCGCGCGGTGATCCTGATCGCCTGCGCCAGCGACTGAGGGCACGGCTGCGCGCGACGGGTGGGACATCACCGGATCCGACTTGATCCGACTGGAGAATGATGTCGACGCTTCCTCCCACCGACGCGACTCGCGCCGACGCGCGCCACGAGGCGGGCGGGCCGGCACCCGTCCTCCCCGACCCAAAGCCGGACCCGCCGCGGAGGTCGGGAGGGTTCCTGGATTGGGTGGAGCGGACGGGCAACCGGCTTCCGGACCCCGCTCTCCACTTCCTCATCGCGCTGGTGCTGGTGTGGGTCGCCTCCGCGGCACTCTCCTGGGTCGATTTCGGCCTCGTGGACCCGCGCACCGGGCAGCCGCTGCGCGTCATCAACCAGCTGACACCCCAGGCGCTCACTCGCATGCTCGAGGGTGTCGTCACCACGTTCACCGGGTTTCCTCCGCTCGGCATCGTGCTCGTGATGGCACTGGGCGTCGGCGTCGCGGAGCAGTCGGGTCTCGTCGGGGCGGGCCTGCGGCGGATGCTGGACGTGGCGCCACGTCGCCTGCTGACGCCCATGCTGGTGTTCGTCACCATCCTGGGCTCGGTGGGCGGGGACGCGACGTTGCTGGTGATGGCGCCGCTCGGCGGGGTGGCCTTCTTCGCGGCGGGCCGCCATCCAGTGGCCGGCATCCTGGCGGCGTTCGCCGCGAACAACTTCCTCGTGGCCGGTGTCGCGCCCACCGGCCTCGACATGATCATGCAGGGCTTCACGCAGAAGGCCGCCCAGGTCCTGGATCCGTCGCGCACGGTGAATCCGCTCTGCAACTGGGGCTTCGCCGTGACGGCCAGCGTCACGACCACGCTGGCCTGCTGGCTGGCGATCGACCGGATCGTGGAACGGCGCCTGTCGCGGATCGCCGTGGACGGCGACGAGGCCGACCTGCCGCGCGTCGAGGAGCCGTCGGCCCGCGAGCGCCGCGCGTTGGTGTGGGCGGTGGTCGCGGCCTTCGCGCTCGTGGCGGTGATTGCGCTGGCAGCGGCGCCGCACGCCTCACCCTTGCGCGCCGCCGACGGCGGCCTCCTCGCATCGGACGCCTCGCTGATGAAAGGGCTCGTGCCGCTGCTCTTCCTGCTGGCTGTCGTTCCGGGGCTGGTCTTCGGCTACCGGTCGGGACGCTTCACCAGCCACAAGGACGTCATCGGCGCGATGAGCCGGACGATGTCCCAAATGGGTTACTTCATGGTCCTGGTGTTCTTCGCCGCGCAGTTCATCCGCGCCTTCGGCGAGTCGAACCTCGGGGCCCTGCTGGCGCTAAAGGGGGGGCTCGCCCTGAAGGCGCTGGCGCTGCCGCCGCTCGTGACGCTGGGCGGGCTCATCGGTCTCAGCAGCCTCATCAACCTGCTGGTGGCGTCGGCCTCCGCGAAATGGGCGATGCTGGCGTCGATCTTCGTGCCGATGCTGATGACGGCCGGCATCTCGCCCGAGGCCACGCAGCTCGCCTACCGCATCGGCGACTCGGCCACCAACATCCTCACGCCGCTCAACTACCAGTTCCCGCTCGTGATCGCCTTCTGCGCCCGGTACGTGCGCGGCATCGGGATCGGCACGCTCATCTCGCTGTGCCTCCCGATTGCCGCGGCGGCCACCGTGGCATTCGGGCTCCAGCTGGCGGTGTTCTGGCTGCTCGGGATCCCGATGGGTCTCGAGGCGCCGTATCTGTATCCGTGAGCAGCCGTCGCCGTGAGACCGCTCCGGGCGCCAGCGGCGGCGTCCGCAGCATAGGGTAGCGTGGCGCGCATGGCCCTGCCACCCGGCACCCGGATCGGCCCGTACGA
>Ga0114939_10002202_pt1 | contig 14738 bp, 14 predicted proteins | sample AshMeaCrysSpring_FD_87196 | JGI IMG/M metagenome (GOLD analysis project Ga0114939, IMG submission 87196) | Groundwater microbial communities from Big Spring, Nevada to study Microbial Dark Matter (Phase II) - Ash Meadows Crystal Spring | ecosystem: Environmental > Aquatic > Deep subsurface >... | reverse complement strand
CGCCGCCCGACGCGGCCGAGCCGACGCGCATCGTCGCGGCCTATCCGCCGCCCGCCGGCGACGACCCGGCGGCGCGCGACGGCGTGCGCGTGCGCCGCTGCGCGCTCGTCCTGGCGGAGCAGCCGCGCCTCGCGGGCGTGAAGACGCTGAACCGCCTGGAGAACGTGCTTGCGCGCGCGGAATGGCGCGACCCGGCCATCCGCGAGGGGCTGCTCGGCGACGCGCGCGGCCGGCTTGTCGAGGGCACCATGAGCAACGTCTTCCTGGCGACGGGTGGGCGCCTGGTGACGCCCGACCTGTCCCGCTGCGGCGTGGCCGGCGCGCAGCGCGAGCGCGTCGTGGACCTCGCGGATGCCGCCGGCATCGCCTGCGAGATCCGCGACGTCGACTTTGCCGAGTTGCACGATGCCGAAGAGGTGTTTCTCACCAACAGCGTGATCGGGCTGTGGCCCGTGGTCGCGCTCGACGCGCAGCGCTGGCAGCCGGGCCCGCTCGCGCGGCGCCTGCAGGCCCTGATCGGGGAAGCCGATGCTCGCGGCGATTAGGCGCCTGGTCGTCCTCGCCTCGCTGGCGGCCCTGGCGGCGGCGTGCTGGATATCGTTCTTCTCGATGTTTCCGCTCGTGCCGCCACGCGTGCCCTTCGACTTCACCGTTCGCAGCGGCGCCAACCTCAAATCGGTGTCCGCGCAGCTGGCCGAGGAGGGCCTGTTTCCCGACCGCCACACCTTCTGGATACTGGGCCGGCTCGCGGGCAAGGCGGCGGTCATCCGGGCCGGGACGTACCGCGTCGAGGTGGCCATCACGCCGCTCGACCTGCTCGAAAAGCTCGCCACGGGGGACGCCCTGCCGATCGAGATCGCCTTCATCGAGGGCACGACGCTTCGCCAGTGGCTGGCGCAGATGCAGCATCACCCCTACATCCGCGCGACGCTCGCCGGCAAGCCGGAGGGCGAGATTCGGGCTGCGCTGGGCGTGCGGGAGGAATTCCTCGAGGGGCTCTTCTTCCCGGACACGTACCGGTTCCTCGCCGGCACGAGCGACGTGGAAATCCTGCGCCGGGCCTACGCCGCCATGGGCAGGCGCCTCGCGCAGGCCTGGGCGTCGCGCGACCCGTCGCTGCCGCTCGCCACGCCCCACGAGGCCCTCATCCTCGCGTCCATCGTGGAAAAGGAGACGGGACAGGCCAGCGAGCGCCCGGTGATCGCCTCCGTCTTCGTGAACCGGTTGCGGCTGGGCATGCGCCTGCAGACCGACCCCACCGTGATCTACGGGCTCGGGCCGGCGTTCGACGGCAACATCCGCCGCAGCGACCTGCTGGCCGACACGCCGTGGAACACCTACACGCGCGGCGGCCTGCCGCCCACGCCCATCGCCATGCCCGGCGCGGCATCGCTCGCCGCCGTGCTGAACCCGGCGAAGACCGACTACCTCTACTTCGTCGGGCGCGGCGACGGCACGCACCAGTTCTCGCGCACGCTCGAGGAGCACAACCGCGCGGTGGCCAAGTGGCAGCTGGGCCTGTCATGAGCAGCGGCCGCTTCCTCACCGTCGAGGGCATCGATGGCGCGGGCAAGTCCTCGCACCTGGACTACCTGGCCGGCGCCATCCGCGCCCGCGGCGCCGAGTGCGTCGTCACGCGCGAGCCCGGGGGGACGCCGCTGGGGGAGAAGCTTCGCGAGCTCGTCCTGCACGAGGCGATGGATGGCACGACGGAGGCGCTGGTGATGTTCGCCGCGCGGCGCGAACACCTCGTGCGCGTCATCGAGCCTGCGCTCGCGCGTGGCGCGTGGGTCCTGTCGGACCGCTTCAGCGATGCCACCTTCGCCTACCAATGCGGCGGTCGCGGGCTCGACCGCGACGTCTTCCGGTCGCTGGAGGCGCTGGTGCACCCGCACCGGCAGCCGGACGCCACGTTCCTCTTCGACCTCGATCCCGCGATCGCCTGCGAACGCCAGCGGGCGCAGAGCCGCACGCCCGACAAGTTCGAGCGCGAGGCGGCGGCGTTCTTCCGCAGGGTCCGCGACGCCTATCTCGAGCGCGCGCGCGCGGCGCCGCAGCGGGTGCGGGTGGTCGACGCCTCTGGAACGCTCGATGAAGTCCGCGTCCGGCTGGGCGAGGCCTTCGCGAGGGCGTTTCCGTGAGCGCGCTTCCCTGGCACCGCGAGGAACTGCAGCGGCTGCTCGCGCGGCGCGAGCGCATGCCGCACGCGCTGCTGGTGACGGGGCCCGCCGGGATCGGCAAGGCGGCGTTCGCCAAGGAACTCGCGCGCAGCCTCCTGTGCGAGTCCCCGCAGGACGGCCTCGCCTGCGGGAAGTGCCCGTCCTGCCACTGGTTCGACCAGTCGAACCATCCGGACTATCGCGAGATCGTGCCGGAGGCGGCCGAGGAGGCCGAGCCGGAGGCGGCCGACGGCGAGGGCGCCCGGGAAGCGGGCAAGAAGAGCCTCGTCATCAAGGTCGACCAGGTCCGCGCCATCGGCGATTTCGTGGCCCTCACCACCCACCGCGCGGGATTCCGCGTCCTCGTCCTGCGGCCGGCGGAGACGCTGCAGGCCGCCGCCGCCAACGCCCTGCTGAAGACGCTGGAGGAGCCGCCGCCCGCGACGGTCATCGTGCTGGTGAGCGACCGGCCGGCGCGCCTGCTGCCCACGATCCGCAGCCGCTGCCAGGTCCTCCGGCTGCGCGCGCCGGCGAGGGACGTAGCGCTGGCGTGGCTCCGGGAGGCGGGGGCGGCGGACGCCGCGGCATCGCTCGCACTGGCGGGCGGCGCACCGCTGCTCGCCCTGGCGCTGGCGCAGCCCGAGGAGCGCGACTGGCGCATCCGGGTCGTCGGGGAACTGTCGCGGCCCGACGGGGCGCACGCGCTGCCTTTCGCGGCGGGAATGGACCGCGTGCAGCTCGAGCGGATGGTGTTCGTGATGCAGGCCTGGGTCCACGACCTCGTGCGCGTGAAGAGCGGCGGCGGGCCCCGCCATCATGTCGAGGCGGTGGCGCCGTTGCGGGCAAAGGCGAGGCGCGCGCCGCTGGACCGGCTGCTTGCCCTCGATCGCGAGCTGCTCGAGGCGCGCCGCCTGGCCTCCCACCCGCTGAACGCCCGGCTCATGGCCGAGCACTTGCTCGTGGCCTACAATCGCGCCACACTGGGCTGAAAGATGAACGACCTCGCCAGCGATACCGCGATCAACCGACCGGGCGTCTTCTCCCTGGTGATCCGCTCGAAGGCCGCGTTGTACGCGGCGTGGATGCCGCTGCTGCGCGGCGGCGGGCTCTTCGTGCCCAGCAACCGCGAGCTTCGGCTGGGCGACGAGGTGCTGATCGTCCTCACGCTGCTCGAGGAGAGCGCGCGCGTTCCCATCCAGGGCAAGGTGGCCTGGATCAACCCCGCGCACGCGGCCAACAACCGCCCGCAGGGCATCGGCGTACAACTGCCCGACGACGACGCCTGCCGGGAACTCAAGCGCAAGGTGGAGGGCCTGCTGGGCGGTGCCCTGCAGTCCTCTCGCCCGACCCTGACGCTCTAGCGCCGGCCGCGAGCCGCGGGGCGGCCGGTAGAATGCCGCCCATGCTCGTCGATTCCCACTGCCACCTCGACTTTCCCGAACTGCGCGTGCAGCTGCCGGCCGTTCTCGGGCGCATGGCGGCGGCGGGCGTGACCCACGCGCTCACCATCTCCACCACGCTCGCGGGATTTCCCCAAGTGCTGGCGGTGGCGGAATCGCAGCCCAATCTCTGGTGCACGGCGGGGGTGCATCCCGACGAGCGCGGCGACGGCCGCGAGACTACGGTCGACGAGCTGGCGTCCCTCGCGAGCCACCCCAAGGTGGTGGCCATCGGCGAGACCGGCCTCGACTACTACCGCATCGAGGGCGATGCCGGGTGGCAGCGCGAGCGCTTCCGCGTGCACGTGCGCGCCGCGCGCGCCTGCGGCAAGCCGCTGGTGATCCACACCCGCGAGGCGGCCGCGGACACCCTGCGCATCCTCGAGGAGGAGGGCGCCGCCGAGGTCGGCGGCGTGATGCACTGCTTCACGGAGACGGCGGAGGTCGCCGCGGCCGCGATGGGCCTGGGCTTCCTCATCTCCTTCTCGGGCATCGTCACCTTCAAGAACGCCCGCGAGCTCAAGGAAGTCGCGCGGCAGGTGCCGCTCGAGCGGATGCTGGTGGAAACCGACGCGCCGTTCCTCGCGCCGGTGCCGCACCGCGGAAAGACCAACGAGCCGGGCTTCGTCCGCCACGTCGCCGAGGAGATCGCCCTTCTCAAGGGCGTGAGCCTCGCGGCCGTCGCCGAGGCGACGACGGAAAACTTCTTCGCCCTGTTCCGCGGCGCCCGGGCGGCCGGCTGAACGGCGCGGCGGTACGATGGCGCCCGCCAACCTGCTGGTCTATTGCCGGGCGGGCTTCGAGAAGGAGTGCGCGCAGGAACTGACGGCCTGCGCAGGCGCGGCCGGCGTGGCGGGCTATGTGAAGGCGAAGCCCGACGGTGCCTTCGCCGTCTTCCATCCCCACGACGCGGTGGCCGGCGCCGCCTGGAGCGCGCGCGTAGACGTTGCGGACCTGGTGTTCGCACGGCAGGCCGTTCACGCCGGCCCGCTGCTCTCGGGGCTGCCCGTGGGCGATCGCGCGACGCGGATCGCCGCCGCCGCGCGGGAACGGGGAACGCGATTCTGCGAGCTGTTTCTCGAGACGCCCGACACCAACGACGGCAAGGCGCTCGCCGCGCTCATCCGACCCCTGGCGCCGCACCTCGCGCGTGCGCTCGCCCTCGCCGGGGTCGCGACGGACGATGCCGCGGCGGTCGAGCGCCTGCACGTCTTCTTCCTCGGCGGCACCGCCTGCCATGTCGGCGTGTCGCACCGGGGCCGGAGCGCGCCCTGGCCGCTCGGGATCCCCCGCTTGCGCATGCCGGCCGGCGCCCCGTCCCGCTCCACGCTCAAGCTGGCGGAGGCGCTGGCGCTTTTCATCGGCGCAGAGGCCCTGGGCGAGCGCCTGGCGCCGGGGATGCGCGCGGTGGATCTCGGCGCCTCGCCCGGCGGGTGGACCTGGCAGCTCGTCCGCCACGGGCTCATGGTCACGGCCGTCGACAACGGCCCGATGGACGCGGCGCTCCTCGAGACCGGGCAGGTGAGACACCGCCGCGAGGACGGCTTCCGCTTCCGGCCCGCCGAGCCCGTGGACTGGATGGTGTGCGACATGGTGGAGAGCCCGTCGCGTGTCTGCGCGCTGGCCGCGCGCTGGGTCGCGGAAGGCTGGTGCCGCGAGGCGATCTTCAACCTCAAGCTGCCGATGAAGAAGCGCTGGGAGGAAGTCGAGCGGGCGCGCGCGATCGTGGCGGAATCGCTCGGCACCCGGCGGCACCGGCTGCGCCTGAAGCAGCTCTACCACGACCGCGAGGAAGTCACGGCCTGGCTGGCCGCCGGCCGCCGGTGAAGTGCGTGCTAGACTCGGCGCGGTCCCGCCTGCGCACCGACACGCCGCCCATGCAGCAGATTGTCATCACGGAAAACATGGATGCGCCCGCCGTTGCCCTGCTCGCGCGGGAGTTCCGCGTGGACTACCGTCCGGGACTGGTGGACGATCCGCCGGCGATGCTGAAGGCGCTCGCGCTGGCCGACGCGTGGATCGTGCGCAACCGGACGCAGGTCCGAGGCGAGGCGCTGGCGGCCGCCGCGCGCCTGCGGGTGGTGGGAAGGCTGGGAGTCGGGCTCGACAACATCGACACCGAAGCGTGCCGCGCGCGCGGCATCGCGGTCATTCCGGCCACCGGGGCCAACGCCGAATCCGTCGCGGAGTACGTCGTGGGCATGGCGATGATCCTGCTGCGCGGCGCCGCGTACCTGTCGACGGCGGCGGTCGCGGCCGGGCGCTGGCCGCGGCAGATTCTCTCGCAGGGCCGCGAGACTTCCGGGAAGACGCTCGGGCTGGTGGGGTTCGGCAGCATCGGCCGGGTCACCGCGGGCAAGGCGCGCGCGCTTGGCATGCACGTGGTCGGCGCCGATCCCGCGCTGGCCGGCGACGACCCGGCGTGGCGGGAAGCCGGCGTCGAGCCCCTCGGACTCGACGAACTCCTCGCCAGATCCGACGTGGTCTCGCTGCATCTGCCCCTGCTTGCCGCGACCCGCGGGCTCATCGGCGCCGAGCGCCTCGCGCGCATGAAGCCCGGCGCGATCCTGGTGAACGCCGCGCGCGGCGGCATCGTCGACGAAACGGCGCTGGCCCGGGCGCTCAAGGAGGGACGGCTCGCGGGCGCGGCCCTCGACGTCTTCGACCGGGAGCCGCTCGCGGCGGGCAGCGTTCTCGCGGACGCCCCCAACCTGATCCTCACGCCGCATGTTGCGGGCGTCACCGCAGAGGCGAACGTGCGCGTGAGCCGCCTGATCGCCGAGCGCGTCGCGGACTGCCTGCGCGGCTAGTCCGGCACCGCCCGCGGCGGGCGGGCGCGTCCTAGTGGCGCCAGACCTGCAGCAGGTTGTTGTAGGCGTCGGTCCACAGCCGCCAGCCGGGCTGCGGCGCCACGGGCTCCGTGGCCGCGACGATCTCGGGGCGAAGCAGCAGCGGCTTGTGGCGCGTCAGCAGCACCCAGTCGCTGGTGGTCGAGCCGTCGTCGCTCGTTTCGTGGACGAAGGCGTACTCGAGGCCGTGCCGCTCGGCAATGGCCAGCAGGACGGGCTTCAGGTCGAGGAAGCGGTTCGACACGTGGAAGGCGATGACGCCGGCGGGCTTCATGTGGCGCAGGTAGGCGCCTACGGCTTCCAGCGTGATGAGGTGAACCGGAATGGAGTCGCCGGAGAAGGCGTCGACCGCGAGGACGTCGAACCCCTGCGGCGCCTCGCGCTCCAACGCCAGCCGGGCGTCTCCGAGCACGACCTCGATCGTCGCCGCGCTGTCGCCGAGGTAGGTGAACTGCTCGCGGGCGATGCGCGGCACGGCCGGGTTGATGTCGTAGAAGCGGTAGACGTCGTCCGCGTCGCCATAGGCGGCGAGCGTGCCGGCACCCAACCCGATGACGCCCACCTTGATGGGCAGGCCCTCGTGGGCGAGGATCGCCTTGCCGATGCCGGACGAGGTCTTGTAGTAGGTGGTCGCCGAGCGCCGGTACTTCTCGTCCAGCCATTGCTCGCCGTGCAGGATGGCGCCGTGCACCAGCGACCGGTACCGCGTCTCGGGGTCCGCATCCCGGGCGAGGCTCTCCTTCACGCGCAGCACGCCGTAGAAGTTGCGCTCCACGAGGACCGTCTCCTCGGTGAACTTCTCCACGCGGTAGGCGAGGGCGCCGGTGGCGAACACCGCCACGAAGGCGAACATGCCGATGATCGGCTTCGGGCGGTCGAGGTTGAGGTAGAGCGCGAGGAGGGCAACAACGACCAGGGCGATCTCGAGCTCGAGGTACCCCGGCAAGGTGAGGGGGGCGACGATGCCCACCAGTACGCCGCCGACCACGCCGCCCAGCGAGACGATCAGGTAGAAGAGCGTCAGGTGGCGGGGACCGGGGCGCAGGCGCGCCAGCTCGCCGTGGCAGAACATGCAGACGATGAACAGGCCCGCCGCGAAGACGGCGACTTGCCACAAAAGCTCGAACTGCAGGCGCTTGTCGGCGAGGAACCAGGCCATGACGCACACGATCCAGACCAGGAAACCGAGGTAGGCGTCGCGCTTGTACCAGCGCGTGCCCTCGAAGCAGAGGATGAAGGTGAGCAGGTAGATCGCGAGCGGGATCACCCAGAGGAGCGGAATGGACGAGACGTTCTGGGTGAGGTGGTTCGAGACGGCGAGGAGGGTGACCGAACCGAGGGTCGCGAGCGCCAGCCACACGACGATGGCGCGCGCGCGCGGCGGGGGCTCGCCGGCCTGCGCGGCCGACGGGGCGGCGTGCTCCAGCGGCGGCAACCGGCGGCTGCGCCAGGCGAGCCCCGCGCAGGCGGCCACGAAGAGCGCGTAGCCGCCCGACCACGCCCAGGACTGCTGCGGGCTCGCGAGCCAGGGCTCGAACAGGAAGGGGTAGCCCAGGAGCGCCAGCATCGAGGCGAAGTTCGAGAGCGCGAACAGGCGGTAGGGGCTCGACCCCGGGAACTCGCGCGCAAACCACGCCTGGATAAGCGGGCTGGTGGTCGAGAGCAGGAAGTACGGCAGCCCGATGGTGGCGAACAGGAGCAGCAGGATCCTCACCACGGGGTTCTCGTCGCCCAGAGGCTTCCACGACTCGCCCGGCAGGATGGGCAGGAAGGCGAGGCTCGCCACCAGCAGGCCGATGTGGATCCGGTTCTGGCGCGGCGAGTCCACCCGCGTGGTGATCCAGTGGGAATAGGCGTAGCCCAGCAGCAGGACGAACTGGAAGAACACCATGCAGGTGGTCCAGACGACGGCCGCACCGCCGTACCAAGGCAGGATCTGCTTGGCGAGGACCGGCTGGACGAGGAAGAGCAGGAAGGCGCTCAGGAAGATCGTCGCGGCGTGCAGCGGCATGGCGTTCCGGCGGGAGGGCGGGAGGGCGGGGGGCGGCGGGAAAAGCCGCGAATGGTAGCACGCGAGGGCGGCCGCACGGGGGTTGCTTTACACTCGGCCCATGCTCTCCCGCCACGTTCGCCTGGGGCTTCTCGTGGAACTCGCCGCCTGGGTGGCGATCGGGTCCTGGCTGGTCCTTGCAAGGCGCTGGGACGCGGCTTCGGCGGTGGCGCTGGCCGTCGCGGTCGTGCTGGGCGCGCGGCTGGCGGTCGTGGCCACCTCGTTCGCGATGTCCACGGTGGCGCGCTCGCGCCGCGAGACGCAACACCGTCTCGGGCCCGCGGCCACGGTGCGGCTGGTCGCCGGGGAGTGGCGGGCGATGCTCGCCAACAATTTCTACTGGCTTCCCTTCGAGAAGCAGGCGCTGCGGCCGGATCCGCCGCTCGAACCGGCAGGCCTCATGCCCGTGGTACTCGTGCACGGATACCTGTCGAACCGGGGCACCCTGTGCCGCCTCGCCCGGGCGCTCGACGCGGCGGGCGCCGGCCCCGTCTTCGTGCCCACGCTGCCCGCCATCTTCCAGCCGATCGAGCGGTTCGAGGAGCACCTCTGCGCGGCGATCGAAGCGATCTGCCGCGCCACCGGCCAGCCGAAGGTCGTCCTCGTGGCGCACAGCATGGGCGGCCTCGTCTCTCGCCAGTTCCTGATGCGGCGCGGCAACGCCCGCGTGGCCCGGCTGGTCACCCTGGGCAGTCCGCATCACGGCACGGCAATCGCGCCGCTGGGACTGGGCGCCAATGCCGTGCAGATGCGGATCGGCAGCGACTTCCTGGCCGGGCTCGCGAAACGCGAGGGCGAGTCGGGGCCTGGCATTCCGGCGCTCTCGGTATGGACGGCACACGACAACCTCGTCGCGCCGCAGGACTCGAGCCGGCTGGCGTGGGCGCGGGCAGCCCCGATCCACGGCGTGGCCCACCTCGCCATGCTGGACGATTCGCGCGTTCACCGCCTGGTGCTCGCGGAGATCGCCGCGGCGCGCGCCGGCTAGAGCAGCGCGAGCACTTCCTCGGCGTGGTTGGCCACGTCCGGGCTGTCGATGACGTGGGCGATGCGCCCCTTCTCGTCGATGATGAAGGTCACCCGGTCGGCCATGCCGACGAGCGCCTTCGCGGCCGCGAAGAGGCCGGCGCCGCCGATGACGCCGTAGGCGCGTCCGACCTTGCCGCCGCTGTCGGCGAGCAGGGGGAAGTTCAGCTTGTGCTTGGCGGTGAAGCGCTGGTGCGAGGCCTGGTCCTGCGTGGACACCCCGAGGATGGCCGCGCCCTTCGCGGCGATGTCGGCGTTGTGGTCGCGCAGCGAGCAGGCCTGCTTCGTGCACCCCGGCGTGTCGTCCATCGGGTAGAAGTAGACGACCAGCTTGCGCCCGCGGTAGTCCGCCAGGCGCACCGTCTTTCCGTCGGTCGTCGTGCCTTCGAAATCGGGGGCGGCGTCGCCCGGCTGCGGAAGCTTGGCCATTTACCAGTGGATCCCTTGCGTGAGTTGCGCGAATGCGACCTGCTCCGGGGAGAGCTCGACGTCCTTGCCCCCTTCCTTGCGGCCCTGCGCGGCCGTCGAGTCCGGGAACATCCGGAAGGCCGTGTTGAGGATGATGTGCGTGGCCTTGGGGGCCACGGCGTGCAGCAGCGCGCCGAACACCCCGAGGCGCGTGGCGATGCGCACCGGCTTGTACACGATCGCCTCCACCACCAGGTCCGCGGCCTGTTCCGGAGTGAGCGTCGGCACGTGGTTGTAGAGCTTGGTGGGCGCGATCATGGGCGTCTTCACGAGCGGCATGTTGATGGTCGTGAAGGCGATGTTGTTGTCGTTGAACTCGCTCGCGGCGCAGCCGGTGAAGGCGTCGAGGGCCGCCTTCGAGGCCACGTAGGCCGAGAAGCGGGGCGCCTGGGTGAGCACGCCGATCGAGGAGATGTTGATGATATGGCCCCGGTTCTGCTTCATCATCGCCGGCAGGAAGCCCATGATGAGGCGCAGGCTCCCGAAGTAGTTGAGCTGCATCGTGCGCTCGAAGTCGTGGTAGCGGTCGAAGGACGAGGCGATGCCGCGGCGGATCGAGCGGCCGGCGTTGTTCACCAGGTAGTCGCAGCGGCCGAATTCCTTGAGCACGGTCGCCACCAGCCGGTCGCAATCGGCGGGTTCGGCCAGGTCGCAGGCGACGAAGCGCCCCGTGCCGCCCATGGCGGCGATCTTGGCCATGACCGGCGCGGCCTTCGCGGGGTCGCGCGCGACGACCACCACCTGCGCGCCCGCCTCCGCCATCTTGTAGGCGGTCGCCTCGCCGATGCCCGAGGTGCCGCCGGTGACGACGATGACCTTGCCCTTCACCTTGCCCGCGAGCGAGCGGTCGATGAAGAGGTCCGGGTCCAGGTGCCGCTCCCAGTAGTCCCAGAGGCGCCAGGCGTAGTCCTCGAGCGGGGGGACGGCGATGCCGGATCCCTTCAGAGCCTTGGCGCACTCGCGGTTGTCGAAGCGCGTCGGGTAGTTCACGAACTTGAACATGTCCTGGGGGATGCCCAGGTCCGCGAGGACCTGCTTCTGGATGCGCCGGACGGGCGCCAGCGACATCGCCGAGTCGATGACGAAGTCCGGGATGAAGCCGAACATCTTGGCGTTGAGCCGCATCGTCATCTGCGGCGCGTGCGCCGCCTTGGCGAACAGGTTCAGGATCTCGCCGATGCGGCGCGGTTCCGGATCCGTCAGGTGGAAGCAGCCGCCGTCCAGCCCCTTCTTGTGGGCGATGTGGTCCATGGCGTCGACCACGAAATCCACCGGCACGATGTTGATGCGCCCGCCCTCGATGCCCACCGTCGGCATCCACTGCGGCAGGGTCCTGCGCAGCTTCTGGATCAGCTTGAAGAAGTAGTACGGGCCGTCGACCTTGTCGATCTCGCCGGTCTTCGAGTGGCCCACGACGATGGCCGGGCGGTAGACCCGCCAGGGCCGCCTGCACTCGCTGCGGACGATGCCCTCGGAATCGTGCTTGGTGCGGAAGTAGGGATGGTCGAGTTCCTCGGCCTCGTCGAACATGTCCTCGCGGAAGACGCCGTCGTAGAGGCCCGCCGCGGCGATGGAGCTCACGTGGTGGAAGCAGCCGGCCTGCACCGCCTCGGCGAACTGCACCGCGTGGCGGGTGCCCTCGATGTTCGCCTTCTCCTGGCTGTCGGCGTCGGCGGCGAGGTCGTAGAGGGCGGCCAGGTGGAAGCAGTGCTTCACCTTGCCCTTCAGCTTCGCCAGGTCGGCCGCGGAGATCCCGAGCTTCGGCTTGGCGAGGTCGCCGACCACGGCGACGACGCGCCTGCCCGCGGCACCCCAGCGCGGGCGCAGGGCGTCCAGCTTCTTGAGGGAGCCCTTGCGGACGAGCACGAACACGGTGCCGTCGCGCTGGAGCAGGCGGTCGATCAGGAAACGGCCGATGAAGCCGGTGCCACCGGTGACGAAGTACGACATGCCTGCCTCCTCCGAAGCGCTCTCGATCTGGCGTGCGGCCCCACCCCGGAGCCGGACTCTTGCGGTCCGGCGAATGATACACGCGAGCATCGGCGTGGCGGCCGCGCCGGCGCCCGGGAATTTAGTGTGCGCCCTCTAATCCTTTGCCCTAGCCTTGCATCAGAAACGGGGCGGCGTTGCGCCCCGAAGCCCGCGAAGCCGCAAGGCGGCGCGGCCCTCAACCGGCAAGGACGAAAGGAAGGATCATGGTACGCACAACCCCCCGCAGCAGACGCATCCGCAAGGCTCCCGCGCCGGCGGTCTCTCCGGCACGGGCGTTCCGCACTCTCCGCGCCTCGGCCGAGAAGGCGCTGCACGCCGGCGTGCAGGCGGCGACCGGTGTGCGGGAGTCGGCCGTCGGCGCGTTCGACGCCCTGGTGAAGCAGGGCGCCGCGATCGAGTCACGGAGCCGGCACGCCGCGATGGCGCGCGCGGAGAAGGCCCGCGACGCGGCCGTCGCCCGCGCGCAGATGGCGAGGACGAAGACGGTGGAGGCGGTCACGCACCTCGAGCGGGTCTTCGAGCGGCGCGTCTCGCGCGCCATCTCCAAGCTCGGCGTGCCGACTTCCGGCGACATCCGTGCGCTGTCCCGCCAGGTCGCGCAGCTGCAGGCAAACGTCGAGAAGCTCCACCGCGTCCGGACCCGCGTGGCGCGATAGCGCATGAGCGGCCGTCCCGCCCCGCGGCGCAACGCGGTGGCGGGGCCCGGAGGGGCCCCGCGCGGGGCGGGACGTGCTCGGCCGAAGGACCGCGTGGGCTTGGCGCTGGCCGGCGGCGGTCCCTTCGGTGCGGTCTATGAAATCGGCACCCTCCTGGCACTCGAGGAGTCGATCGAGGGGCTCGATTTCCGCGACTTGGACGTGTATGTCGGCGTAAGTGCCGGCAGCTTCCTCGCCGCGGCGTTGGCCAACGGCATCGCGGTGCCCGAGATCTACGGCCTCTTCATCGAGAACGCGGCGTCCGAAGGGGCGCTGGCGCCGGAGGTGTTCATGCGGCCGGCGTTCCGCGAGTACCTGGCGCGCGCGAAATCGGTCCCGCCGCTCCTGCTGCATTCCCTGTGGCAGTACGCCTCGCAGCCGTTTTCGCGCGGTGCCCTCGAGTCCTTCGCGGTCCTCGGGCGGGCGATCCCGACAGGCGTCTTCGACAACGACACCATCCACCAGTCGCTGCATGCGGTGTTCACGCAGCCGGGGCGCACGGACGATTTCCGCGCGCTGCGGCGCAGCCTGTACCTCGTGGCCACCGACCTGGACAGCGGCGAGAGCGTGAGCTTCGGCCGTCCGGGGCACGACCACGTGCCGATCTCCAAGGCGGTGCAGGCGAGCGCGGCGTTGCCGGTACTCTTCCCCCCCGTCGAGATCGACGGACGGCACTACGTCGACGGGGCGCTCAAGAAGACGCTGCACGCCTCGGAGGCGCTGGACGACGGGGCGCGCCTCGTCTTCTGCGTGAACCCCATCGTCCCGTACGACGCCCGCGTCGCCGCCGAGAAGGGGCGGGGGCGCCACCGCCGGCTGGTCGAAGGGGGGCTGCCCATCGTCCTGTCGCAGACCTTCCGCGCCATCATCCACTCGCGCATGGCGGCGGGCATCGCCAAGTACCGCTCGCTGTACAAGGACGCCGATGTCCTGCTCTTCGAGCCCGACGCGGACGACAGCGAGATCTTCTTCACCAACATCTTCAGTTACGCGACGCGCTTCGGCCTCTGCGAGCACGCCTACCAGCGCGCCCGCCGCGACCTGCTGCGGCGGCGTTACGAGCTGGTGCCCGTCCTCGCGCGCCACGGCATGCGGCTGCGGCTGGACGTGCTGAAGGACGAGAGCCGGCGGCTGGGGCATCGGCTTCGCCGGCCGGCGCGGCGCCTGCCCGCGCCGTGGCGGTTGCCCGGTACCGCCGCGGACCTGCGCGACACGCTCGTCGACCTGCGCCGCTGGCTTGCCGCCGGGAACCGACCCGCGGCGTGATACGCTTCCCGGCCATGGCGAATGCGACCGCCGGCCGGCCCGCCCTCGACGGCAACGCCGTGCGCACCCAGCGCACGCGCGAGCGCATCCTCGCGGCGAGCCTGGCGCTCTTCAACACGCGGGGCGAGGCCAACGTCACCACCGGCATCATCGCCGACGAGCTGAACATCAGCCCCGGCAACCTGTACTACCACTTCCGCAACAAGGACCAGATCGTCGAGCGGCTCTTCGAGCGGTTCGAGGCGCGCATCTCGCTCCCGCCGCCCGCGCCGGCGGCGGGGCCGGAGGCGATCGAGGATCTCTGGCTCTACCTGCACCTCATGTTCGAGGCCATCTGGGACTACCGCTTCCTCTACCGAAACCTGGACGACATCGTCGGGCGCAACCGCCGCCTGCGGGAGCACTTCAACCGCATCGTGGACGCCAAGGTCGCCGCCGTGACCGGGCTCTGCGGCCAGCTGGCGGCGGCCGGGCTGATGCGCGCGAGCCCCGCGGAGATCCGGGCGCTGGCCGAGAACGTCCTCGTGGTCGCCACCTACTGGTTCAACTACCAGGCCATCCGCGCCCGCCGGGGACGCTCCGAGGCGGGAGATCCCGGCGGCGGCGCCTTCCAGGTGATGGCCCTCTTCGGCCCCTATCTGGTGGGCGAGGCGCGCCGTCACCTGGAAGGCCTCGGGCGGCAGTACATCGACTAGGGCGTGTTAACACTACGCATAGCTTCGAAGATCAAGGCGAGATTGATGAAGGCGATGAACATTACGTCGAGTTTTTCGAACCGCGAGAAGATGCGGCGG
>Ga0114939_10002201_pt1 | contig 14741 bp, 11 predicted proteins | sample AshMeaCrysSpring_FD_87196 | JGI IMG/M metagenome (GOLD analysis project Ga0114939, IMG submission 87196) | Groundwater microbial communities from Big Spring, Nevada to study Microbial Dark Matter (Phase II) - Ash Meadows Crystal Spring | ecosystem: Environmental > Aquatic > Deep subsurface >... | reverse complement strand
GTTTTTGTGTCACGTGCTGCCAGTTTAAAAAGCTTGTTTAATAAGGGTTTTGAGCTTTATGACTGAACACAACATTCTGATGAGCGATTAATACCTAAATTATAACAAAATCAACACCCTAGTAGGGTGCTTGACCACCCTACATAAAGACCATTAGCCATTCTTCTATTAGCAATTAGCAATTAGCAATTAGCCATTAACCATTAACTATTCAGCCGTTACTTTTTTCTTAGCTTTCTCAAACCTTTCCTCAGCAGTAGACATGACATCTTGCATATTTTCCACTATTTCACCGGGGTAATTTTCAAAAACCTTAGTAGAAAGAGCAACACGACCTTTACTAGAATCTAAATCAAGAATGATAGCCTTAATAGTCTGACCGACTTGAAAAACTTTTTCTAAATTGTCAATAAATTTTTGGCTGACTTGCTTGATATGGAGTAAAGCACTGGCACCATTAACATCAACAAAAACGCCAAAAGGTCTAATACCCGTCACCTTTCCAGATACTAATTCTCCTAATTCAAGCATACTAAAACTAGCAGAATTTACAGCCAAACGCTGAGAAAGAATTAATTTGTTGTTACTGCGGTCTATTTCTAAAAATGCTGTAGTTAAAGTTTGTCCCTTTAAAGCTTCTAAATCATCTTTATCTACAAGATGCGATCGCGGAATAAAGCCTCGCAATCCAAGAATATCTACTGTTACCCCACCTTTATTTGTATTTGTAACTCGGACTTGAACAGTTTGGGAGGCTTCTTGCATTTGCACTAATTTTTCCCAAATGTTTCTAATTTCTAACTGTCGGCGAGAAAGGGTAACTTGACCTTCCGCATCCTGTTCTCTAATAATCAAAAACTCTAATTTCTCATTCAGAGGTAACAGGTCAGATAAATTAGATACATATCCCAAGGAAGCCTCATCGCGAGGAATAAATGCAGCGGATTTACCCCCTACATCAACATAGGCACCATCAGAGTCGATTTGGAAAACTTTGCCATGTACGACTTGTCCTTTTTGAAACTGATAGTCGTGCTTTTCTAAAGCTTTGGCAAAATCATCCATCGTAAATGGTGAGGAGGCTTTTTGAGAAATATTTGCTTCTGAAGTCATGGCTTTTGAAGTTTAATTGTTATTTACTAATGGTTAACAGCTATCAACTATTAGCCATCAGCCATTAGCTATTAGCCAACTAGCTATTAGCTATTAGCTATTTAGCTACTGAGATGTTGTGAAAATAGTTGTTTTACTTGCTCCCAAGCATCAACTGTAGCTTTAGGATTATAACTGGCTCGATGGTCACAAAAAAATCCGTGGTCGGCTCCATCATATCTAAATACACGATGGGATATTCTATTCTTACTTAACTCCGATTCTATTTCATCTACCTGTATGCCAGGAATACTCCCATCATCAATCCCAAAAAATGCATAAAGCGTGCCTTTTATCTCAGATGTCCGAGTTATTGTAGGTAAACCGCCACCAGGGATGTCATTTACTATTCCTGCACCATAAAATGAAGCTGTGGCTTTTATATCTGGTAGAGTTGCAGCAAGATATGCCACATGGCCACCAAAACAAAAGCCTATACAACCAAAGCCCTCTTTTTTTACCTGAGATAGAGTTTTTAGATAGTTAATTGCTATCTGAATATCACTTAGTAATTCAGAAGCTTTTGTTCCGGCTTTATATTTTCTGCCTAGCTGCACATCCTCCGGACTATAGCCAATGGCAAAATCTGAAACTTGCCTTTGGAAAAGTGCTGGTGCAATTGCAACATACCCCTGTTTTGCAATTTTCTCCGTCACTTCTTTGATGTGCTTATTAACACCGAAAATTTCCTGTAGTACCACAACTCCGGGATAATTTCCTTCCCTAGGCTTTGCCAAATAAGCATTTATCACTAAGTTATCTTGCGAAAGGTTAATATCTGTGGTATCAATTGCTAACTCTGCCATAATAAATCTTACCAATGTCCTTTAACTTTTTTAAACAGTTATGTCGCCCTTTGCAAAGCTACCGACTATCAATTTACTAATTCATGCCCCCAAAGTTGGCAAAAATTTCTCAGATAGAAAATTTGTATATTCAAATATTTAACCAGTAGCCGCTCTTCGCCGCCAGGAGATTTGGTGATGCTTCAATTTCGGATTCAGCCTGATAGCGAAATTCCCGCATCAGCCCAATTGTTTAATCAAATTCGTTTTGCCATTGCCTCTAGACAATATCCACCCGGTTATAAATTGCCTTCGACCCGTGCTTTGGCAATGCAAACCGGTTTACATAGAAATACCATAAGTAAAGTTTACCGCCAACTGGAAGATGAAGGCTTTGTAGAAAGTCTTGCTGGTTCTGGTATCTATGTTCGCGCCCAAGGTCATGAAGGTGGTAGCCGACTCCAATCCCCTATTCTTAAGGAGCATCCCCAAGCATATAAAACCGTTCAAGAAGCTTTGGATAAATTATTAGGCCAAGGTTGTTCCCTTAGTCAAGCAAGGGAAATATTTTTAGCTGAAATTGACTGGCGCCTACGATGTAGTGCAAGAGTATTGGTCGCAGCACCAGCCCAGGACATTGGTGCTGGGGAATTAATGATGCATGAATTAGAGCAGTCTCTGAAAATCCCGGTTCAATTGGTAGCAATGGAAGAGTTAGCTGGTGTCATTGACCAAACCTCCTCGGCTACAGTTGTCACCAGTCGTTATTTTATTGGAGAAGTTGAAGCTATTGCTGCCCCAAAATCAGTCAGAGTTATTCCGGTAGATATTTACGACTATGCCAAAGAAACCAGTTTAGCTAAAACTCTTCCCAAAGATAGTTGTGTGGGTATTGTGAGTTTAAGTTCAGGAATTGCCCGTGCTGCAGAAGTTATTCTTCATGGTTTACGAGGTGATGAATTACTGGTTATGACAGCCCAACCTAAAGACCCCTATAAACTTCAGGCGATGGTCAAGCGTTCCCAAGTAATTTTTGCCACTGACCAATTTAGCTATCAAGCAGTTCAAAATAGTTTGCAAAGTTTACATGAGGATATTATTCGTCTACCAAAGTTGGTTCGCTGTGATAATTACATTGGCGAGAAGTCTATTAATTTACTCAAACGCGAACTTGGTTTAGGGTAAGCCAACAGAATAATTACCATAAATCCCATACATATTTATCTCATTGGTATGAGTATGGGATGAATGGTAAAAACACAAAGTAGCCATGCTTATTAAGGCAGCCGATTAATTAACTAAGGCTTGCTGAAAAGTCCACAAAACAAATTTACATGGGAGACGGCACTAAAAATTGTAGTTTTGGAGGTTGCTTTCCAAATTTATCTCACAATTTTTCACTCCCAATGCAAGGATTTTGGATGTATAAACGCCTGGAACCTTGAACCTGTTTGTTATAAAAATGGTTGAAAAGCTTGGTTGAAAAGCTTGGTTGAAAAGCTGATTTGGAATCTTGTATAGCTTTATTCAGCAACACCGGATTAACTTAGGACTTACGTAACTGGCACATTTAAAATTCTTTCTTTGTGTGACACTTTGAACAAAATAAAAGGAATTAATAGGCTTTTTAGCCTCATTCACCAATAAAAGATTGTGACAATAATAACGCGCTCCGCTATCGCTCCGCTATCGTAAGTCCTGTAACTAATTAACTGATTAACTAATTAATTGAGTATTAAGTACATTTATTTGATTGTTGCTGGGAATATCAAACAAGTGTATTTTTCAATCATTTGGTTTGGATGGCTTTATTCTAAAAATCTCCAAACTCTTTCCAAATAAGTCTCTGAATCTTCCAACATGGGAAAATGGGCAGTCTGAGAAATCAGACTAAATTCTACAGAATTATTTAACAATGCTGCATTTTTACCTAACTTAGCGGGAATAATTTGGTCAAATTCCCCAGATATTAGTAAAGTTGGTACTTTGATTTGAGCATATTCAGAGGGCATTGATTCTGCCTGCTGCTTACTTACACAGGTAAAAATAGTACCTAAAGCAGCATCATAATCAGCTATTAAAAAATCTTCTAAAAAATCTTGGCGATCGCTTTTTGGTATTGGCCGATGTAAAAAACGTGCCATAAACATTTGGTCTGCAAAGGGTATTTTACTTAGCCACTTAGGTCTAAATTTGACTACGTAACCACCAAATTTATAAAAAGCTTCAAATGCTTTCTTGTCGTATTCAAAAATACCAGCACAAGTTAATATTGCTTTTTTTACTCTCTGTGGGTACCTATTTAAGAAGAGAGTAACAATAGATGTACCCATTGAATGAGCATTAATATATACTTCGCCTAGCTGTAGTTCATCAATTAAAACAGCTAAATCATGGGCATATTCTTCTAATTCGTAGGTAGCATTTGATGAGGGTGAAAGTGACTGTGATTTGGAGAGCGATCGCCCAAAGCCCCTCATATCATAAAGCAAACAATCAAACTTATGTGATAAGGCTTTTGCTGTACTTTGCCAATATCTACCAGAACCCGCCCAACCATGAACAAATACCATCACAGCCTTTTTCTGAGAATCTGATGGTGTTTTTATCCACTCATAATAATGGTCTACGCCACGGACTGAAAGATAAGCCATAAAAAATAAGGTAAAAGTTAAAAGTTAAAAATCAAAAACTAGAAGTCAAAAGTGTAAAAAATATTAATAAAATATGATTTTATTATTTTTATTATTTTTACAACCAACTTCTCACTTCTAATTATTAACTCCTAACTTCATCTTTTAATTTTTCTAATTTTCTAAGCTGATTCTGGTTTTGGTAAAGAAGAAGGATGCATCAGTAACTCGGCAGTAGAACGTTTTTCTACCATTTCCGGCGTTACAGTACAGCGAGTTACATCCTTACGAGAAGGTAACTCATACATCACATCTAACATTAATTCTTCTACAATACCACGTAATGCCCTAGCACCAGTCTTACGACGATAAGCTTCCTGGGCTATAGCTCGTAAGGCATCTTGCTTAAATTCTAATTGGACATTATCCATCTTCAGCAGTTTTTGATACTGCTTAACTAAAGCGCTACGTGGCTGAGTCAGAATTGCCATTAAAGCTTCTTCATCTAACGGGTCTAATACAGCAACCATTGGCATACGACCAATGAATTCTGGAATCATCCCAAATCTCACTAAGTCATCTGGTTCCAAATGACGTAGAGTATTAGCAGCCCGTTTTTCCTTGGTTTGACTTTCTCCTGGTTGGACAAAGCCCATTGACTTTTTTCCGACTCTTTGGTCAACGACTTTCTCCAAACCGACAAAGGCACCGCCACAGACAAATAGAATGTTACTGGTGTCAATTTGGATACAGTCTTGATAGGGGTGCTTTCTTCCACCTTGGGGCGGTACGTTAGCTATCGTTCCCTCTAACATTTTGAGCAAAGCTTGCTGCACACCTTCCCCAGAAACATCACGGGTAATTGAAGGGTTTTCGCTTTTACGGGCTATTTTATCAATTTCATCAATGTAGATAATTCCTCTTTGGGCTTCTTCTACATCTAAATCAGCAACCTGCAATAGACGTAATAATATATTTTCTACGTCTTCACCTACATACCCTGCTTCTGTAAGAGTAGTAGCATCAGCGACAGCAAAGGGCACGTCTAGTATCTTGGCAAGAGTTTGAGCTAATAGAGTTTTTCCACATCCTGTTGGGCCGATTAACAGGATATTGGATTTCTGTAATTCTACTGAGTCATCTAAACCTTTACCTGTGCCTTTTGCTTGAGTAATCGCTAATCTCTTGTAATGGTTATAAACTGCTACGGAAAGTACTTTCTTAGCTTCGTCTTGCCCTATCACATGCTCATCTAAATATTTTTTAATTTCCCGTGGTTTGGGAATCTGATTAAATGAAATATTAGAGGAACGGGTACGACGTTTTTGAGGCTGTTCTGACCGTGGTGCCGGTTGTGACGCTGCTGCTGTATTTGTGTCGAGCAACTCCTCATCTAAGATTTCATTACACAAGTCTACACATTCATCGCAGATGTAGACTCCCGGCCCTGCGATGAGCTTACGCACCTGCTCTTGAGACTTGCCACAAAACGAACATTTTAAATGGGAGTCGTACTTAGACATACCAGCCTCTTATTTCAGAATGGTAAAGTTTTCCCCAGGGGAGGGGGCTTTTAGGGTGAAAATCACCTGGTCAATTAAGCCATATTCTTTAGCATCAACAGCGGACATAAAGAAATCTCTTTCTGTATCCGCTTCGATTTTTTCTAATGTTTGACCAGTATGTTGGGCAAGTAACTGATTCAACTTAGACTTATGGTAAAGAATTTCTTTTGCTTGTATCTCGATATCTACTGCTTGACCCTGGGCACCACCCAAAGGTTGGTGAATCATAATCCGGGAATCAGGCAAAGACATCCTCTTACCTTTTGCTCCAGCTGATAGCAAAAAGGCGCCCATACTAGCAGCTAATCCAAAGCAGATTGTAACAACATCAGGGCGAATTTGCTGAATAGTATCATAAATTGCCATCCCTGCCGTAACTGAACCACCAGGAGAATTTATATATAACTGAATATCTTTTTCTGGGTCTTCTGCATCAAGGAATAACAGCTGAGCGACAATGGAGTTAGCTACTACATCATCAACTGGGGTTCCCAAAAAAATAATTCTTTCTCGCAAAAGGCGCGAGTAAATGTCAAAAGCCCTTTCTCCCACGCCAGATTGTTCCACAACCATCGGGACGATATTATTCGGGCTGCCGAGTGTGTTTAGTTCAAATCGATTTAAACTGCTTATTGGGTAGTTTCCCGATTGAGATACAAGCATAGAAGAACGTTTGACAATATAAAGAACTGGTGATTTGACTATAGCGCCGCTAATTTACTTAATTTTATTTGTATCTTAGCTATGTGCTAACCATTATGCCATATCCATCAGTGGGTAGGGGGAGGAGAAAACCCTCCTTTGGGGGACAAGAGAAAATAACTAAAAAATATTTTTCAGATATTTTTTTCTTGTAACTCCCCTAATTACCTTGTTCTAGCCTTCTTCTTCTCCTTCAACTTCCCCAATTTCTTCAATTTCTTCAATTTCTTCAACTTTATCTTTAGCTAAACTACCTTCTGGAAGTAATTCTACAGTTGAATGTTGCAAAAGCCAGTCAAATATTCTTTCTGTCAGCATTTCATTTTCCACAGCTTCTATGAGCTTATCTGGATGGACATCCTGACCTTTATACTGCTCCATCAATTCTTGGACTTTTGGGGTTACTTCTTCCTGGGTGAGTTTGATAGATTCCTTTGTTGCAACTTCTCGTAATACTAAGGAACGCTTGATTCTATCAATTGCTTCACCGCGAGAGCGTGAGCGTAATTGACCAATAATATCCTTTGTAAATAGCTGACGAACATCAAGACCTTGCTGAGATAGGCGTGTAGCAGTTTGCATCAATATGGCATCAACTTCTTGCTGAACCATAGTATCAGGCAAATCAACAGTTAACTGCTCCACTAAAGCCTTCAACAACGCTTCTTTCTTATTAGTCTTTGTTTTATCCTCTGCTTCCTTCTTAAATTTCTCTTCCAATGAGCCTTGTAACTCAGCTAAAGTCTTATACTCGCTGGCTTCTTGGGCAAAGTCATCATTTAACTCAGGTAATTCCTTTTCCTTAAGCTCTTTGAGAGTAATAGTAAACTGTGCTGGCTTACCAGCTAATTCTTCATTTGCATAGGGGTCAGGAAACTGGGCTGAAACTTCTTTTGTTTCCCCTGGGTTCATCCCCACAATCCCAATTATAAAACCAGGGATAAATCTATCTTCCTGTAAATCTATTTGAAAATCACTGGCTTCACCACCCTCAATGGGTTCTGGTTCTCCTTCCCCTTCTGGTAAAACAACGCCTTTAAAATCAACAATGGCCACATCGCCAAGTTGTGCGGCACGTCCTTCCACAGGAATTAAAGTCGCCATTTCCCGACGATTTTCTTCCAAAGCCTTATCTACCCGCTCAGCGTCGTATTTTACTTCTTCTGCTTGAAATGTTAACCCAGAATATTGAGCTAAAGTCACTTCTGGCTCCACATCTACTGCAGCAGAAAAGGTCAGAGGCTTGCCCGGTTCGTAAGTACTTATCAAGTCGTCAAAGGAGGTACGTAATTGAGGCTGACCAATAGGAGAAATCTCTACTTGTTTTACAGCCTCCTGAATACCATCTTGAATAATTTCTTCTAAAGCCGTTGCTTTAACACGAAGGGTACCTAAGCGCTGTAGTAAAATTGGACGGGGAACTTTACCTTTACGGAACCCAGGAATATTAGCAGTCTTTGATAAATTTTGAATCACCTTTTCATAGGTCTTCTTGGTGGTTTCTGGGTTAATCTCTATTTCCAAGCCGATTTGACTGGCGGGAAGTTTCTCCTGGGTAACTTTCATGATTTCTGTTTGGTTACGTAGAACTATAGAACTATTGTTGATTGGATAACTTTTTAGTTAAGGATGCTTGTCTACACAAGCAAATATCCAGTTTACTGCCAATGCTAAAATACTAGACGGTTTCCTAAAAAAAGCTTATTGTCACATGTGGATATGGTGAAAACCGACGTTCTCAACTCCTAATGACCGATAGACAACCACATTGTGAATGGCCACATTGTGATATCCTTGTTTTAACTAATAGTTACAACTGGTAATAAAGTGGCAATTTACTTTTGTCATTTGCTAGACTCCTTATAAAGAGTCCAATGAAACAGAACCTAACAAAAGGTTCCTAAGATTAGAGGCTAACTTATTAGCCCTCCTAATTTAGTCTATATTGTCGCTTTTATCTAAAAATTGAGATGAAGTGAAATATTTTTTCGCGCCGAAAATATCCCCAATTGCATCATAGTGTATCTCTTTGTCCCGGCAACTCATTCGATTTTTGGCAGATTAATTTGTTCGTCATTCTTATAAGAATCTGCTGTATAATGTATATTTTAAGCCTGATTGTATCTTCTAAAACTTTCTTATATTACTTACATTTTTCGTAAATTTTACAGAAATGATAATTTAGTTAAAATATTTTAAATAATAAATTATGTTAAGGGATGTTAAGAACTAAGTTTTATCAGCAAAATTATTGAAATATATCAATAAATTAAGAAATATTGATATACATCAACTTTTTATTTAAATTTAACTTTTGTCCGAGCTATTTTTTATGGATATTTTTTAATTCTCTCAAACAAAAATTTTTGATTATTATTATATAGAGTTTCTAAGGAGGAAGCCTGTTTGTCTAAGTCTTATAGTGTGGCAATTTTAGGGGCTACGGGTGCTGTTGGTACAGAATTAATGGAATTGCTTGGGAGCAGAAATTTTCCCTTGTCTGATTTAAAGCTTTTAGCATCGCCCCGCAGTGCAGGAAAAACTTTGCAGTTTAAGGGAGAAAATCTGACTGTAGAGACTGTTACAGAAGAAGCTTTTAAAAATATTGATATAGTATTAGCTAGTGCTGGTGGTTCTACATCTAAAGCATGGGCTGCCAAGGCAACAGGAAAAGGTGCTGTAGTAATAGATAACTCCAGTGCTTTTCGTATGAACCCTGAGGTACCTTTGATTGTTCCAGAGGTAAATCCAGAAGCTGCTACAGGACATAAAGGAATCATTGCCAATCCTAACTGCACCACTATATTAATGAGTGTCGCTATTTATCCACTGCATAAGATAAAACCAATACAACGGATAGTAGCTGCAACTTATCAATCAGCTAGCGGCGCTGGTGCCAGGGCCATGGAAGAAGTAAAAATTCAAAGCCAAGCCCTATTAGATGGGAAAGAAGCTGTTACTGATATTTTCCCCTACCCATTGGCTTTTAATTTATTTCCCCATAACTCAGCTTTAAATGATATGGGTTATTGCGAGGAAGAAATGAAAATGGTCAATGAAACTCGTAAAATATTTAATTCCCAACAAATAAGAGTGACCGCGACTTGTGTACGGGTTCCCGTACTGCGGGCCCATTCTGAAGCTATTAATTTAGAATTTGCCACCCCCTTCAACCCAGATGAAGCGAGACAAATTTTAAGCCAAGCACCAGGAGTTAGATTGGTAGAAGATTGGCAAGCTAATTATTTCCCAATGCCAATAGATGCGACTGGAAAAGATGAAGTTTTAGTGGGCAGAATTCGCCAAGATATTTCTCATCCCTGTGGATTAGACTTATGGTTATGTGGCGATCAAATCCGTAAAGGTGCCGCATTAAACGCAGTCCAAATTGCCGAATTGTTGGTGAATAAAGAATTATTAAAGCCTTCTGTTGCCTTTGCTTCTGCCTAGAATAAATACCTAATTAGGTAGAAAAATTAAGACAGATAAAAAGTACTAACTAATCACGAATAAATGTGCTAACTACCTTTGAAAGGAAAATATAAATAAGTTATGACAAATAAAGACCACCAAATAGAAAAAATTGAAGTGGGTTATCAGGAGTGAAAATAGGGTGGTAGATTTTGGTAGAGTTTTAACAGCTATGGTTACACCGTTCGATGAGGACGGTAATGTTAATTACAATGTTGCAGCAAAGTTAGCAACACACTTGGCAAGTAATGGTACTGATACAATAGTCGTATGTGGCACAACAGGAGAATCCCCTACCCTGACTTGGGAAGAGGAATATCAACTGTTTAAGTCTGTACAAGAAGCTGTAGATGGGAAAGCACTTGTAATGGCAGGTACAGGTTCTAATTCTACACGGGAAGCCATTGAAGCTACTAAAAAAGCTGCGAAAATGGGAGTTGATGGTTCTTTACAAGTAGTGCCCTACTATAATAAACCTCCACAAGCTGCCATGTATCAACATTTTTCGGCTATTGCTAAAGCTTGTCCGGATTTACCATTGTTGTTATACAACGTTCCCGGTCGTACTGGTCAAAATTTGCTCCCAGAGACGGTAGCTAAACTTTCTGAAATTAACAGTATTATTGGAGTTAAAGAAGCGAGTGGTAATTTAGACCAAGTAAGTGAAATCCGTCGCTTGACGCCTAAACAATTCCAGATTTATTCTGGTGACGATTCTTTAACACTGCCGATGTTAGCTGTTGGGGCTAAGGGTGTTGTAAGCGTAGCTTCCCACTTGGTGGGAAATCATCTACAAGAAATGATTGCAGCTTTTGAACTGGGTAAAGTTCAATTGGCAAGTGAGATTCACCTCCAACTATATCCATTATGTAAAGCTTTATTCCTAACTACTAACCCGATTCCTGTTAAAGCTGCACTAAATCTTCTTGGCTGGAAAGTGGGTTCCACCCGACCCCCTTTATGTGAAGAAGTACCGAAAGACGTAATGATAAAGTTAGAAGATTCCCTTAAGAATCTAGCTTTAATTTAAATTTATAGCGCCCTTGATTTTTCGGGGTTCCTATAAATTTAAATTAATTACAATTTACCTACGTATTTTAACTATGTAGCAGGATAAATTTTTTGCTATTAATTAACGTTATACTATGATTTCTTCTGACTAACTTTCAATTTACTTAATTAAGACAATTGAAATAGGATAAAAATTTATCAACTTACAGACTGACTTTATAGACTTTTAACTTTCAAATTTTAAATACAAAATCACAATAAGTAGGCAAAAATGAGTAAAAGCGAAACAAGCGCCGCCCTGAAAATTATTCCTTTGGGCGGTCTACATGAGATTGGCAAAAATACCTGTGTTTTTGAATACGATGATGAAATATTTATTCTAGATGCTGGTTTAGCATTTCCTACCGATGGAATGCATGGGGTAAATATAGTTTTGCCAGATACGCAGTATCTAAGGGAAAATCGCCATAAAATTAAAGGAATGATAGTTACCCACGGTCATGAAGACCATATTGGGGGTATTGCCTTTCATTTAAAACAATTTGATGTTCCTGTTATTTATGGTCCTCGCCTTGCCTTGGCGATGTTAGAGGGAAAATTAGAAGAAGCCGGAGTCCGCGATCGCACTGAATTAAGGTCTGTCCAACCCCGTGATATGGTTCGCTTGGGTAAATCTTTTGTTATTGAGTATATTCGTAATACCCACTCTATAGCTGATAGTTATACAGTAGCTATTTATACTCCTATTGGTGTTGTTATTCACACTGGAGATTTTAAATTTGACCATACACCTGTTGATGGAGAAAATTTTGACCTTCAGCGTTTAGCTGAACATGGTGAAAAAGGTGTATTGGCACTGCTTTCAGATTCTACTAACTCAGAAGTTCCTGGTTTTACACCTTCAGAGCGCTCAGTGTACCCCAATTTAGAGCGAATTTTTATGCAAACTGGTGGGCGCCTTTTTGTAACTACCTTTGCTTCTAGTGTCCATCGTATTAATATGATTTTACAGTTGGCCCAGAAGTATAACCGGGTAGTTACGGTGGTTGGGCGCTCAATGTTAAATTTAATCGCCCATGCGCGATCGCTAGGTTATATAAAATGTGAGGACAACTTACTGCAGCCCTTACATGTAGTGAGAAATATGCCAGAGGAGAAAATACTAATTCTGACAACAGGTTCTCAAGGCGAGCCAATGTCAGCTATGACACGTATTGCGAATCAAGAACACCCCCATATAAAAATTCGCCAAGGCGATACGGTAGTATTTTCTGCTAACCCCATTCCTGGAAATACTATTGCTGTAGTAAATACTATAGATAAATTAATGATGCAGGGGGCAAATGTTGTCTATGGTAGGGATAAGGGAGTTCACGTTTCTGGTCATGGCTGTCAGGAAGACCAAAAATTAATGATAGCCTTAACTCGCCCTAAATTCTTTGTCCCAGTTCATGGCGAACACCGGATGTTGGTTAAGCACTCCCAAACAGCACAAAGTATGGGTATTCCTCCAGAAAATATGGTGCTTATTAATAATGGGAATATTGTAGAACTAACTCAAAATTCTATTCGTATTAGCGGTAAGGTGGCTTCTGGTTTAGAACTGGTAGATACTTCTAGTGCTGGCATGGTTAGCGATAAGGTTCTACAGGAAAGACAGAAAATGGCATCGGAAGGTATTGTCACTATAGCTGCTGCCATTGATTGGAATGGTAAGCTAATGGCTAAGCCTGAAATTCACCTTCGTGGTGTTGTTACATCCATTGAGCGATCGCTACTGCAAAAATGGGTAGAACAAAAAATCGAGGAAGTATTAAACGCTCGCTGGTCAGATTTTGCCAATGAAGAAGGGGAAGAAATTCAAGTTGATTGGGGTGGACTACAAGCAAATCTTGAAAGAGAATTAGCTAGGTCTATTCGCCGCGAATTACAATGTCAACCTTCTTTGACTTTGCTAATGCAAAGCCCTGGTGAAGCACCTGTAAAAGTTTCTCCTGCAAATACCGTGCCTGCTGATGGGAGAAGAAGACGCACCCGCACCGCAGCTCAAGTAGCTAGTTAACTGCTTTTTGACATTCTGTCTTGGGAATTAACATCAATAAAAATTTATACACTTTTCAAGAGACAGTCTATGAGGCTGTCTCTTGAAAATTCTAATTGATTACTAGTCCTGGCGACGCTTATGTCCACGCCAGCTACCAACGGCGCTCTTAACCCGCCAACGGTGCTTGCTTGCCTATACAAACCTGAGTTCGATATAACCTGGAAGCCTTAATTTCCTGTAGCAAGTCAAAGACTAAAATCCTTATTCTTTCGTTGAGAATCCTCTTATATCCAACTCAGGTTATACAAACAAAACCCACCTCGGTGGTTTAAAAATATTGCTTTTTTCTTAGTCCAAAAGTACCATTTTGACTGCCGTCTCGCATCTAAATTTGTTTTGTGTATTTTTTCAGCAATTCCTAAGTATAAATACATCTATGTAGATATTACATAAAAATCAAGCAAAATCAACATAAAATACCTATCATAAGATAGATGACTTTACTAAAATTTAAATTAAGTCAACTTATAACAAGTTATTAAAAAGATTGCACTACCACGGTTCCGATTTTCGGGAAATTGAAGTTAACTGAACGTAGAAATCAAATAGGCAACTTTTCCAACATGGAAAGTAATCATCAGATGCATCTGACACCAAATCTGAAATTAAGTTAAATTTTGTCCGGTAGTCCTCGTTGCCAAGTTGTAAATCAGAAAAATACAGGTGACGACCCTCAAGTATACAGAGGAGTAAAAAATGAAGGTATTCAATAATACCACACAAAAGATTTTTTTTGCAAGCTGGGTATCAGTAAATAACTCAGAAAAAGCTGAAGAAAACTCATCTCCACTTCAAGGACCAAAACACAATCCTCATTGTGATGTTTTCCAGCCCCTTCGTCATTGGGTAGATAATATTCAAGTTAGTAACCGTCAGGTAGCCCATCGCCTTTGTCAAATTATTCCTTCCCAATGTCCCTTTGAAAGGGATGTTAATTTATTCGGTAAAACTTTATTTCACATTCCTCCTATGTGCAAACTAAATCCTTTATATGAGGAAGTAGTGGGTTTGCGTTTTAGGGCTTTATGTTATCTAGCGGATGAATGTGGAGAAGATGTATCGCAGTATTGTTAGTGGCTAATTGCTAATGGCTAATGGCTAATGGCTAGTTGCTAATGGCTAATGGCTAGTTGCTAATGGCTAGTTGCTAATGGCTAATGGCTAGTTGCTAATGGCTAATGGCTAGTTGCTAATGGCTAATGGCTAATGGCTAGTTGCTAATGGCTAATGGCTAGTTGCTAATGGCTAATGGCTAGTTGCTAATGGCTAATGGCTAGTTGCTAATGGCTAATGGCTAGTTGCTAATGGCTAGGCTGTT
>Ga0114939_10002200_pt1 | contig 14742 bp, 11 predicted proteins | sample AshMeaCrysSpring_FD_87196 | JGI IMG/M metagenome (GOLD analysis project Ga0114939, IMG submission 87196) | Groundwater microbial communities from Big Spring, Nevada to study Microbial Dark Matter (Phase II) - Ash Meadows Crystal Spring | ecosystem: Environmental > Aquatic > Deep subsurface >... | reverse complement strand
GGCGCCACGCGACTTCAGCCAGTCCAGCACCGCCTGCTCGCGCTCGCGCTTGATGCCCGCGGCGCCCATGCGCGTGAAGCCTTCCATCTGCCCGTCGTAGTTCTTCAGGGTGTTCTCCCAGCCCTGCATCGACGCGGCGTACTTCACCGCGATGTCCGGGTTCCTGGCGCCGGCGGCATCGACCATCGCCACCAGCTCCTTGAAGCGCCTGCTGGTGGTCGGATAGGTCCAGGTGCTGGTGGCGTCGAAGTCGGCGGCCAGCGCGTAGCGCGCGGTGCTGCCCGGGTAGCCGGCGACCATCACGAAGTCGCCCTCGCGCAGCGGCGTGTCGGCGACCGTCAGCCAGCGCTTGGGCACGAACGGAACATTGTCCATGCTGTACGCGGCCGGCTTGCCGTCCTTGCCGACATAGGCGCGGTAGAACGCGAAGTCGCCGGTGTGGCGTGGCCACATCCAGTTGTCGATCTCCCCGCCGTAATTGCCCACGCTGCCCGGGGGCGCGTAGGCCAGACGCACGTCCTTGATCTCGATGTTCTTGAACAGGCGGTAGGTGTTGCCACCCATGAAGCTGTACAGGCGGCAGCGATAGCCGGCCTCGGCTTCGCAGGCGGCGACCAGCGACTTCTCCAGGTCCTCCACCGCGCGGGTGCGCTCCAGCGGACCCGGTGCGGCGGCGATCGCTGCCTTCACCTGCGCGGTGACGTCGGTGATCTCGTCCAGCACGAAGATGCGCGCATTCGGGCCGGCCGAGGGTTCATCCGCCATCGTCGCGGCATTGAAGCCCTTCTCGAGCAGGTTGTTCTCCGCGGTCGAGTTGAGCTGGATCGCGCCCGCCGCGCAGTGGTGGTTGGTCACCACCAGGCCCTGCGGCGACACGAAGCTCGCCGTGCAGCCACCCAGCGAGACCACCGCACCCATCGGGTCGCCGGTGAGGTCGGCCAGTTGCTTCGGATCGAGCTTCAGGCCCGCCTGCTTCAGCGGGCCGGCGATTTCCGGCAACTGCTGCGGCACCCACATGCCCTCGCCCGCGCTTGCCAGCTGCGCGCTGCCCAGGGTCGCCGCGGCAATGCCGGCGGCCAACATTGTCTTGCGTAACGTCATCGTCTTGTTCCCGTCAGTGGATCGGTGGAGTGTTGGCAGGCGGCGCGGACGCACCCTCCTGCCGATGGATCATTCGGCTGGCAAACTCATTTCCTTCAGCAGGTGCGGCGCCGGGTAGACCTTGGCCAGCAGCCAGCGCAGGTAGCGCATGTCGACATGGATCGCGCGCTTGTAGCGCGGGTCGAACATCCAGCTGGCGCTGACTGCTTCCCAGTTGCTGTCGAAGTTCAGGCCGATCAGCTTGCCCTCGGCATCCAGCACCGGCGAACCGGAATTGCCGCCGGTGGTATCGAGGTTGGTCAGGAAATCGACCGTCTGCGTCTTCAGCGTGGGATCGATGGTGCTGCCGAAGTCGCCAGCGGCAATCGCATCGAGCAACGGCTTCGGCACATCGAAGGGTTCCACCCCGGTGTTCTTCTCGACGATGCCGGCCACCGTGGTCAGCGGGCGGTAGTCCATGCCATCGCGCGGGCTGAGCGGACTCACCTCGCCGTAGCTCACGCGCAGGGTGGAATTCGCATCCGGATACACCGCCTTGCCCTGCGAATTGCGGTAACCAATCAGCGCCTGCATGTACGCCGGGCGCAGGCGCATCAGCTCGCCGCCGCGCTGCTTCCCTTCTTCCTCCAGCCGCAGCAATGCCGGCTGCAATGCAGCCGCGAGCTTCATCAGCGGATCGGTCGATGCCAGCACGGTGTCGGGCGACGCTTTCATCAGCGCCAGCCGGTTGGCTTCGACGCCGAGACTGGTGCCGCGATAGATCGCATCGAGGTTGGCGCCGGCGATCGCCTCGTCTGCACCGAACGCCGCATCGAACTCGGCAACGTGCTGCGACGCCGGCAATGCGTAGTAGCGCTTCAGCGCGTAGCGCAGGGTAGCCTTCTCGACTTCCGGATCGTAGCGACGCTGCAGTTGCTTCAGGCCGCCTTCGATCAGCACTTCATCGCGCTGCTGGAAACCGGACTCGCGCTGCGCGTCCGGCTTGCCGCGCTCCATCGCCAGCCGGCGCAGGCTGATCGCGGCGCCCAGCAGGCCCGGCCGCAGGAACGGCAGCAGGAAATCGCGTTCGCGCGTGGCCTGCCCGGCATCCAGTTGCGCCTGCATCGCGCGGATGTCGGCCTGCAAGGCAGCGGCATCCGGCTGCTTCGCCAGCCACGCCAGCATCGCGGCCTCGTCGGCGGCGCGCACGCGCACCGCGTCGCTGCGGAGCAGGCCGTCCAGCTCGCCCTGCGCGCGCTTGAGGGTGTTCTTCTGGCCGGCCACGGTGGAGGCGTACAGCACCTCCCTGGCCTTGTCGCCCGCCGTCGCGGCCTCGATGGTCTCGATCAGGCCGCCGACCACGTCGACGCGAGTCGGCAACAGCCAGTCGATCTGGTTGGCGAATTCCGATGCGGTGCGGTGGCGGAAGGTGGTGCCCGGATACCCCGCGACCATCGCGAAGTCGCCGGACTTCACCGGCGCGGTGGACACCGTCAGGTGCGCGGGCGGCGCGTACGGCACGTTGTCGGGGCTGTACGCCGCGGGCTTGCCGTCCCTGCCCACGTAGGCGCGGTAGAAGGTGAAGTCGCCGGTGTGGCGCGGCCACATGAAGTTGTCGATCTCGTCGCCGTAGTTGCCGATCGCGCGCGGCGGCGCATACACGAGGCGGATGTCCTTCAACTCCAACTGCTTGATCAGGTAATAGGCACGGCCGTAGTACATGTTGGCCACGCTGCAGCGATGCCCGGCGTCCTGTTCGCAGGCCGCGACCGCGGCCTTCTGCGCGGACTCGACGGCGTCGTAATGGGCGCGCCCGGTCTTGCCCTTGGCATCGGCGAGGATGCGCGCGGTGACGTCGTCGAAGCCGACCGTGACCCACACCCGCGCGGTGGGCCCGGCCGACGGCTCGTCGGCCATGCGCGCGGCGATGAAGCCGTCGTCGATGAGGTTGCGCTCGGCGGTCGAGTTCAGCTGGATCGCGCCCAGCGCGCAGTGGTGGTTGGTGACCACCAGGCCTTGCGGCGACACGAAGCTCGCCGTGCAGCCGCCCAGCGACACCACCGCGCTCATCGGATGCCGGGTCAGGTTGGCAAGGTCAGCCGGATTGCCCTTGAAGCCCGCGGCCTTCAGTTCCTTCGCCAATTGCGGCAGCTGCGACGGCATCCACATGCCTTCGTCGGCGTGGGCAACGCCACCGGCCAGGGCCAGCGCAAGGGTCAGGAGGGCGGGGCGCAAGCGCATTCAGGTTTCCTCGATCCAGGGCAGTCGCGTATTACAGCATCGCCCCGCCTTGAGGCGCGTGTGCCGGCGGTCATGGCGCGGGCCCCGCCTTGGCGCGGCGGTAGAATGGCGCCCTTTCCCGCAAGGTGGACGGCCCATGTCGAAGGCGACGATGAAAGCACTGGTCAAGCGCGAGGCGACCAGGGGCATCTGGATGGAACAGGTGCCGGTGCCGACCCCCGGCCCCAACGAAGTGCTGATCAAGCTGGAGAAGACCGCGATCTGCGGCACCGACCTGCACATCTACCTGTGGGACGACTGGAGCCAGCGCACCATCAAGCCGGGCCTGGTGATCGGCCATGAATTCGTTGGCCGCATCGTGGAGATCGGCCCGGGCGTCTCCGGCTACCAGCTGGGCCAGCGCGTCAGTGCCGAGGGCCACATCGTCTGCGGGCACTGCCGCAACTGCCGCGCCGGCAAGCAGCACCTGTGCCCGAACACGGTCGGCATCGGCGTGAACCGCGACGGAGCGTTCGCCGAATACATCGTGATGCCGGCATCGAACCTGTGGCCGATCCCGGACCAGATCCCGAGCGAGCTGGCCGCGTTCTTCGATCCCTATGGCAACGCCGCGCACTGCGCGCTGGAATTCGACGTGGTCGGCGAGGACGTGCTGATCACCGGCGCCGGTCCGATCGGGGTGATCGCCGCCGGCATCTGCAAGCACATCGGCGCACGCAACGTGGTGGTCACCGACGTCAACGACTACCGCCTGAAGCTGGCCGCCGACATGGGCGCCACCCGCGTGGTCAACGTCGCCAACACCTCGCTGAAGGACGTGATGGCCGACCTGCACATGGAAGGCTTCGACGTGGGCCTGGAGATGAGCGGCAACCCGCGCGCGTTCAACGACATGCTCGACTGCATGTACAACGGCGGCAAGATCGCGATGCTCGGGATCATGCCGAAGGGCGCGGGCGTGGACTGGGACAAGGTCATCTTCAAGGGCCTCACCCTGCAGGGTATCTACGGCCGGCGCATGTACGAGACCTGGTACAAGATGACCCAGCTGGTCCTGAGCGGCTTCCCGCTGGGCAAGGTCCTGACGCATCAATTGCCGATCGACGACTTCCAGAAGGGCTTCGACCTGATGGAAGGCGGCAAATCGGGCAAGGTGGTGCTGAGCTGGAACTGACAAGCGAATTCGATGTGCGCCGGGTGCCGAGTAGCGGCTCTCAGCGCGCGACACGCCGTGAATACGTCCATGTAGGCTCTTCGGCGACATCCATGCCGCCGAAGGTCGCTCACTGAGAGCCGCTACCCGGCACCCGTCACCCGATACCCGGAGCCATCATGTCGCTGACCCAACGCTACGCAGACACCCTCGACGAGATCCGTGCCGCCGGGCTGTTCAAGTCCGAGCGCATCATCACCTCACCGCAGTCGGCCGAGATCGAACTCGCCGATGGCCGGACGGTGCTGAACTTCTGCGCCAACAATTACCTGGGCCTGGCCGACCACCCGGACATCATCGCCGCGGCGAAGGGCGCGCTGGACACGCACGGCTTCGGCATGGCCTCGGTGCGCTTCATCTGCGGCACCCAGGACCTGCACAAGCAGTTGGAAAAGGCGATCGCCGATTTCTTCGGCACCGAGGACACGATCCTCTACGCGGCGTGCTTCGACGCCAACGGCGGCCTGTTCGAGCCGCTGCTGGACGAACACGACGCGATCATCTCCGATGCGCTGAACCACGCCTCGATCATCGACGGCGTGCGCCTGTGCAAGGCCAAGCGGTATCGCTACGCGAACTGCGACATGGCCGACCTCGAGGCGCAGCTGCAGCAGGCGCAGGCCGACGGCGCACGCACCATCCTGGTCACCACCGATGGCGTGTTCTCGATGGACGGCTTCATCGCGCCACTCGACGAGATCACTGCGCTGGCGAAGCAGTACGGCGCGCTGGTGCACATCGATGAATGCCATGCCACCGGGTTCCTCGGCGCCACCGGCCGCGGCAGCGCCGAGGTCAAGGGCGCGATGGACCGGATCGACATCTTCACCGGCACCCTTGGCAAGGCCATGGGCGGTGCGCTGGGCGGCTTCACCACCGCGAAGAAGGAAGTCATCGAACTGTTGCGCCAGCGCTCGCGCCCGTACCTGTTCTCCAACTCGCTGCCCCCGCACGTGGTCGCCGCCGGCATCAAGGCCTTCGAGATGCTGTCGTCCGCCGGCGAGTTGCGCGAACGGCTGCGCGACAACACGGCGCACTTCCGCGCGCGCATGACCGCCGCCGGCTTCGACATCCGGCCGGGCGTACACCCCATCAGCCCGGTGATGCTGTACGACGCGCCGCTGGCGCAGCGCTTCGCCGAGCGCCTGCTCGAGGAAGGCATCTATGCGATCGGATTCTTCTTCCCCGTGGTGCCCAAGGGCCAGGCGCGGATCCGCACGCAGATCTCGGCTGCGCACACGCGCGAACAGCTCGATCGCGCGATCGATGCGTTCATCCGCATCGGCCACGAACTGGGCGTGCTGAAGGGTTGAGGCTCAACCGCCGCCCAGCGCGGCGACTTCCCCGGCGGTCAATTCCCGCCACCGTCCCTTCGGCAGGTCGCCGAGGACCAGCGTGCCGATCGACACCCGCACCAGCCGCAGCACGTCGATGCCGAGTGCCGCCAGCAACCGCCGGATCTGGCGGTTGCGCCCTTCGTCCAGGACGATCTCCAGCCAGGCGTTCCTCGCACCGGCACGCAGCAGGGTCGCCGACTTCGCGCGCAAGAGGATGCCGTCGGATTCGATGCCATCGCACATCGCGCGCAGTTGCGCGGCATCGGGAATGCCATCCACCTGCACGTGGTAGGTCTTGTCGGGCCCGCGCGCTGGGTCGGTAATGCCCGCGGACCAAGCGGGATCGTTCGAGAACAGCAGCAGGCCCTCGCTGGCCTTGTCGAGGCGGCCGACCGGCGCGATCCACCCGAGCCCGGCGCCTTCGAAGCAGCGATAGACCGTCTCGCGCGCATGCTCGTCGCGCGCGGTGGTGACGAGGCCGCGGGGCTTGTTCAAGGCGAGGTAGCGCCGCGGACCGGCGATGGCATCGACCGGCCCGGCATCGACCTGCAGGCGGTGCACGCCGTCGACGGTCGGGAATTCGGGATCGGTCACCACGCGTCCGTCGACGCGCACCCGGCCAGCGCGGATCCATTTCGCGGCCTCGGTGCGCGAAGCGATGCCGAGCTTCGACAATGCACGCGCCAGGCCGATGCGCCGCGGCCGGCCATCCCGGCTGGCGGGCTTCGGCATCGGTTACTGCTTCGGCCGCTCCGCCGCTGGCGTGGCGGCTGCCGCCGGCGCCGCAGAGGGCGGTTCCTTGCGGCCCACCACCCGCACGCCCTTGGACTTCATCCAGGCGTCGAATTCATCCGCGGTCATGCGCTTCCCGTTCTGGGTCATGTTGAAGCGCCAGGGCGTGTTGTCGAATTCGGTCTTCGGTTTGTAGGCTGCGGGATCGTTCGGGTTCACCACACCGCCGCCCGGCGCACTCGCCACTGCCCTGCACCCATCCTGGCGGATGCGCAGCAGCACGTTATCGACAGAGAGCGCTTCGTCGAACGCTTCCGATAACACCCCATTCGCACCACCCAACTGGGTCGTCGCCGGCGCCAGCTCGATCGCAACCGGAGCGACCAGTACCGGTCGCACAGGCGTCGCCACCATCAGTTCCGTGCCGCAGGTCGCCCTTGCTTGCGCCCACGACGTCGCAGGCGCGGTACACAACAGCAGCACAGGCAGTAGACGACGCGTCGACATGGAATTCCCCGCTGGACGCGCGGAGTGTAGGCCGGCGTGCACTTAGCCTGCAATCCTCAAGCATGGATAAACGAAGCCCGGCACAAGGCCGGGCTTCGCTGTTGCCGCTACCACCACCCGCTGTTACTGGGTATTCAGCTCGGTACGGCGGTTGGTCTCGCTCTTGCAGCCCGGGAAGGCCTGGCCCTTGTCCTCGAGCGGACGGCTCTCGCCGTAGCCGTTCGGACCCGCCATGCGACCGGCATCAACGCCGTTGCTGGTCAGGTAGTCGTACACGGCCTTGGCGCGACGCTCGGACAGACCCTGGTTGTAGCTGTCCTTACCGCACTGGTCGGTGTGGCCAGCCACTTCGACACGCAGTTCCGGATAGCGCTTCAGGATCTCGACGGCCTCGTTCAGGATCGCGATCGCGTCTGGACGCAGCGTCGACTTGTCGAAGTCGAAGTTGACGCCCTTCAGGTCGATCGAGACCGGCACCGGGCAGCCGTCCGGACCAATCGTCTGGCCAGCCTGCGAACCCGGGCACTTGTCGTTGCAGTTGTTGACGCCGTCACCGTCGTCATCCATGTCGGCGCAGTTCGGAGCCACCGGAGCCGGGGCGACCGGTGCAACCGGCTCCGGACCCAGGGCCACGGTCAGGCCGACCGATGCCAGCAGGTCATTGAAGTAGTCTTCCTGCGAACCAATGCGAGCCTGCTCATCATCGAAATCGACGCGGGTACCGATTTCCGTGCGGAGATCAACACGGCCGAAGTCGAACTGCAGGCCGGCACCCAGGTTCAGCGCCAGATTCGACGCTTCATGCTGACCCGGGGAGATCGGGTTCGGGAAGGCGTCGTATTCTTCTTCATGGCGCTGCCAGCCGATGCCGCCGCGCACGTAGGGCCACCACTTGGAGTCCACGCTGCGGAAGTGGTAACGACCGTCAATGGAAACGCCGTACTGGCTCCACCACAGGTTCGGGTTGACGCTCTTGTCCGGGTTCTGGTAGTTCAATTCCGCTTCGAGCGAGACGTTCGGGGTCAGGAACTTGCCGAAGCCGAGGGTTCCAAACAGCGAGTCCTGGGTATCGCGCTCCTTGTCCTGGAAGTTCACCCCGGTCGAACCGGCGACATACCAGCGATCATCAAACTCCTGGGCGGACGCAGCCTGCGCCAAACCCAGACTACCCAGAAGGGCAGCGCAGAGGAGTTTCTTATTCATGTTCAGCTCCTTGATCAGTAAAGAAACCTGTGACGCAACATACTCATATGGACGGCTGTGTCCGCACGCCATCCAACATAGAGTAGCGTCGGGCGCGTGAAAGCCATGTTAACGCTACCATAACAGTTCAAGCCGTGCAAAGCCGTTCAGCAGCCTGACTGGGATCATAACGCAAGTTTGCGTGCGCGCCATGCACCGCAATGAGCGTTCCACTGGCGTTGCTGGGGTTCGTGGCTCGCGTCGCATAGTCATGATTTCCCCGCCCTGCCCGACTGGGAGCGCCAGTCACCGCATGCACGCCATGCGCACCCCACTGTGGAGCACCTGATGCAACGCTTCGTGGCCCTCGGCGCAGCCGGCGGCGGTGCCAGCGCACGCCCCTGCGTGCGTCGCGTGCACATGGCTCGCTCGCCCGTGACACCTTTGCCTTCCATTGACAGGTGCGCGCAACCGTACGCGTCAGTATGCTTGCGCGATGAACGCGCCCTCGCCCTACCCGCACCTGTTCCGTCCCCTCGACCTGGGCTTCACCACCCTGCGCAACCGGGTGCTGATGGGCTCGATGCACACCGGGCTGGAAGACCGCAGCGCGGACTTCCCGAAACTCGCGGCGTATTTCGCGGAACGTGCCGCCGGCGGTACCGGTCTCATGGTCACCGGTGGCTTCGCGCCGAACATGCTGGGCTGGCTGAAGCCGTTCGCCGGGCGCATGAGCTGGCCGTGGCATGTACGCCGGCACCGGCAGGTCACCTCCGCGGTGCATGCCAACGACGGCAAGATCTGCCTGCAGCTGCTGCATGCCGGCCGCTATGCCTACCACCCCTTGTCGGTGTCGGCCTCGAAGCAGAAGGCGCCGATCAATCCGTTCACCCCGCACGCGCTGTCCGCGCGCGGCGTCGAGCGCCAGATCCGCGATTTCGCCAACGCCGCCAAGCTCGCGCGCGAGGCCGGCTACGACGGCGTCGAGATCATGGGTTCGGAAGGCTACCTGCTGAACCAGTTCACCGTCGGCCGCACCAACAAGCGCAGCGATGCATGGGGTGGAAACACGGCTAAGCGCATGCGCTTCGCGGTGGAGATCGTGCGCCGCGTTCGCGAGGCCTGCGGGCCGGACTTCATCCTGGTCTACCGCCTGTCCATGCTCGACCTGGTCGAGGGTGGCAACCAGTGGGAAGAAATCGTCGCGCAGGCGAAAGCGGTCGAGGCCGCGGGCGCGACCATCATCAACACCGGCATCGGCTGGCACGAGGCGCGGGTGCCGACCATCGCCACCTCGGTGCCGCGCGCGGCCTTCGCCGGCGTCACCGCCAAGCTCAAGCCGCACGTGCGACTGCCGCTGGTCGCCACCAACCGCATCAACATGCCCGACGTCGCCGAGGCGGTGCTCGCGGCCGGCGGCGCGGACCTGGTGTCGATGGCGCGTCCGCTGTTGGCCGATCCGCAATGGGTGAACAAGGCCCGCGCCGGCCGCAGCCATACGATCAATACCTGCATCGCCTGCAACCAGGCCTGCCTCGACCACGTCTTCGAGAACAAGGCTGCGAGTTGCCTGGTCAATCCGCGTGCCTGCGCCGAGACCGAACTGAACTACCCCAAGGTCACCACGCCCAGGTCGATCGCCGTGGTCGGCGCCGGCCCAGCCGGCTTGGCCTGCGCCACCGTGGCCGCCGAGCGCGGACATCGCGTGGTCCTGTTCGATGCGGCCAGCGATATCGGAGGCCAGTTCAACCTGGCCAAGCGGATCCCGGGCAAGGAAGAGTTCCACGAAACCCTGCGCTACTTCCGCACGCGTATCGAGGACACCGGCGTCGAATTGCGGCTGGACACGCGCGTCGATGCCAACGCGCTGTCCGCGTTCGATGAAGTGGTGGTCGCCACGGGCGTCACCCCCCGCGCGGTCGATTTCCCCGGCGCGGACGATGCAAAGGTCGTTGGCTATCTCGACGTCCTGCAGGGACGCGTGGTACCGGGCAGGAAGGTCGCGATCATCGGCGCCGGCGGGATCGGGTTCGACGTCGCCGAATTCCTGGTGGAGCACGGCGAATCGTGTGCGCTCGATGCCCGCCGCTGGATGGCGGAATGGGGCGTCGACCCGTCGTTCGAGTCGGCGGGCGGGTTGGCGCCACCTCGACCGGAACCGCCCGCCCGCAAGCTGTGGCTGCTGCAACGCAGTCCTGGCAAGCCGGGCGCGCGGTTGGGCAAGACCACCGGCTGGATCCATCGCGCCACGCTGAAGGCGAAAGGCGTGAAGATGCTCGGCGGTGTGGAATACCTCGGCGTGGACGAGGCTGGCCTGCACGTCCGCGTGGACGGCAGCGAGCAGGTGCTGGACGTGGACCACGTGGTGGTCTGCGCCGGCCAGGAATCGCGTCGCGACCTGTTCGACGCCTTGCAGGCGGACGGTCGCAAGGCGCACCTGATCGGCGGTGCCGACCTGGCCGCCGAACTCGATGCCAAGCGCGCGATCAGCCAGGGCAGCCGCCTCGCAGCTACCCTCTGAGCGCTTTTGCTCCGAGCAAAAACTCCAGTCGAATCAGAAACTTCTGAGCTACTCGTTCAGGAACCGTTAGGTATCCGCCACCTAAGGTGCGCGGACTTTCGACCCGCCTTCTGCGCGGCGTCCACAGGCAACCGGCACGCCGCCCGCACCTTCTCCACGGAACGGCGCGCCCGGGCAAAGGCCGCCATAGAGCTGCCGCCCTCCCCAGTACGCCATGACGCCTGCTTTTGCATCGGCACCTGCCGACGCCGTGGCCTGCGCCGCAACGGAGCAAGGAGTACGACATGAAACTCGCGTGGATCCTCTGGCTGTCGAGCAATGTATTGCCGCAGCCGGCAGCTGACTCGCTCTGCCTGTCCACCACCGTCTACCTCGAGGCGCGCGACCAGTCCGTGCGCGGCCAGCAGGCGGTGGCCGAGGTCGCACTGCGCCGCCGCGACAGCGGCCTGTGGGGCAGGAACCTTTGCCAGGTGGTGACGGCGCGCAAGCAGTTCGCGCCGACCATCGTCTCGCCGCAGACCCGCCTGTCCAACAGCGAGGCCTGGGCGGAAGCGGTGACCATCGCGCTGGAGTCGGAGCGCAACTGGGCGTTGCCGAAGGGCCAGCGGCGCGAGATCGTGCCTGGCGCCAGCCACTTCATGGCGCATGCCATCGCCAGCCCGAGCTGGCGCAATGCCTACCAGGTGGCGACCATCGGCGACCACACCTTCCTGCAGGTGCAGAAGCTCAAGCCACGCCGCGGCGAGGCCTGATTCCATCTCGCCGATGCCATGAAAAACGCCGCGCAATGCGCGGCGTTTTCAATTGCGCAGACGGTCGCTCACGGCCTTCGATCGTCGGTCCACAGCCGCGACATCTCGAGGTAGGTGAACGAGGCCGACCAAGTGATCATCAGGAAGCCGGTGAGCGCTTCCATCCCCGACACCAGCCGCACGGCGCCGACCGGCGCGAGGTCGCCGATGCCCAGCGTGGTGTAGGTGGTCGCGGACAGATAGATGGCGTCGAACAGGGTGTCCGAGCCGTGCGCGCCATGCACGAACCCGGCGTTCGGCACCTGCAGCAGTCCCCAGTAGGCCAGGCCAAAGCACCAGATCTCGACGATGTGCAGGCCCAGCAGGGCGAAGATGATCTTCAGGATCGCGCGACGGTCGGACGCCCGCTCGGGGGTACGCCGCGAATAGCGCTGGGCCAACCAGTGCACCCCCTCGTAATGGACCAGGACCGCCAGCGCCGAAGCGATCGCGGCCACAACTGCGACCAGCGCGTGCTCGGCGAACAGTCCGTCCGGGATCAGCCAGTCCACGCCGTACTCCGCGCGCTGCTCAACGCTGGTCGATCGGCACGAAGGCCTGGTCCTCCGGGCCGATGTAGTTCGCGCTCGGGCGGATGATCTTGCCGTCGATGCGTTGCTCGATCACGTGCGCGCTCCAGCCGCTGGCGCGCGCGATCACGAACAGCGGGGTGAACATCGCGGTGGGCACGCCCATCATGTGGTAGCTGACCGCGCTGAACCAGTCGAGGTTGGGGAACATCTTCTTGATGTCCCACATCACCGATTCCAGGCGCTCGGCGATATCGTACATCTTCATGTTCGACTGCTCGGCCGACAGCCGCCGCGCGACTTCCTTGATGACCTTGTTGCGCGGATCGGACACCGTGTACACCGGGTGGCCGAAGCCGATCACCACTTCCTTGCGCTCGACGCGCGCCTTGATGTCGGCCTCCGCCTCGTCCGGGTTCTCGTAGCGCTTCTGCACTTCGAACGCCACTTCATTCGCGCCGCCATGCTTCGGGCCGCGCAGCGCGCCGATGGCCCCGGCGATGCACGAATGCATGTCGCTGCCGGTGCCGGCGATCACCCGCGCGGTGAACGTCGACGCATTGAACTCGTGTTCGGCGTACAGGATCAGGCTGGTGTGCATCGCCCGCACCCAGCTCTCCGGCGCCGGGTTGCCGTGCAGCAGGTGCAGGAAGTGCCCGCCGATCGAGTCGTCGTCGGTCTCGACGTCGATCGCGCGTCCGTTGTGGCTCCAGTGGTACCAGTACAGCAGCATCGAGCCGAGGCAGGCCATCAGCTTGTCGGCGATGTCGCGCGCGCCCGGATGGTTGTGGTCGTCCTTCTCCGGCGACACGCACCCCAGCACCGACACGCCGGTGCGCATCACGTCCATCGGGTGCGCGGACGGCGGCAGTTCCTCCAGCGCGGCCTTGACCGCGGCCGGGATGCCACGCAACGACTTCAGCTTCGCCTTGTAGGCGGCCAGCTCGGCGCGGTTCGGCAGCTTGCCGTGGACCAGCAGGTGGGCGATCTCCTCGAACTCGCTGGTCGTCGCCAGGTCGAGGATGTCGTAGCCGCGGTAAGCAAGGTCGTTGCCGGTGCGGCCCACCGTGCACAGCGCGGTGTTGCCGGCGGCGGTGCCGCTGAGGGCGACGGACTTCTTCGGCTTGAACGCACCGGGCGCGGGAGTTTGTTCGCTCATCGTGGTTCCTTCGATTACTTTTTCTGTGCAAACAGCGCGTCGAGCTTGTCTTCGTAGGCGTGGTAGCCCAGGAAGTCGTAGAGCTCGGCGCGGGTCTGCAGGGTGTCGATGATGTGCTTCTGGGTGCCGTCTCGGCGCACGGCCTCGTAGAAGCCCAGCGCGGCCTTGTTCATCGCGCGGTAGGCGCCGCAGCAGTACAGAGCGATGTCGACGCCGGCATCGCGCAGCTCGTCGGTGGTGTAGAACGGCGTGCTGCCGAATTCCGTGAGGTTGGCCAGGATCGGCACCTGCACCGCGGCCTTGACCTTGCGGTAATCGTCGAGCGAGGTCATCGCCTCCGGGAACACCATGTCGGCGCCGGCTTCGACATAGGCCACCGCACGCTCGATCGCGCTGTCGAGGCCTTCCACCGCGGCGGCATCGGTGCGCGCCATGATCACGAAGTCGCGATCGGTGCGCGCGTCGACCGCCGCCTTGATCCTGTCGACCATCTCGTCCTTCGTCACCACTTCCTTGCCGGGACGATGGCCGCAGCGCTTCTGCCCGACCTGGTCTTCCATGTGCACGGCGGCGACGCCGATGCGCTCGAAGTTGCGGATGGTGCGGCCGATGTTGAACGCCCCGCCCCAGCCGGTGTCGATGTCGACCAGCAGCGGCATGCCGGTGGCGTCCACGATCCGGCGCGCATCGGTCAGCACGTCTTCCATCGTGCTGATGCCGAGGTCCGGCATGCCCAGCGAATTGGCGGCGACGCCGCCGCCGGACAGGTACAGCGCCTTGTACCCGGTGCGCCGGGCCATCAGGCCGGCATAGGCGGTGATCGCGCCCATGACCTGCAGCGGGGTTTCGGCGGCGAGCGCGGCGCGGAACTTCGCACCTGCGGACTGGCGGTCGCCCATGGAGCCTCCGGTAAAAACCGTCATTTTAGCCGATCACCCCGCCCGGCCGCCGCGTGCGCCGGCCGGCACTTGCCGACGCCCTGACCCGTCCCTACATCATGATCAGACAATCAAGCCCGCCTCCCAGGGAACCCGGCCATGGCCAACACCTACAGCAAGACCCCTGAAGCGCTCGCGCGGCTCACGCCCGAGCAGTACCGGGTGACCCAGCAATCCGGCACCGAGCGCCCTTTCGAGAACGCGTTCCATGACAGCACGGTGCCAGGCCTGTACGTGGATATCGTGTCCGGCGAGCCGCTGTTCACCTCGCTCGACAAGTTCGACAGCGGCTGCGGCTGGCCCAGCTTCACCCGCCCGGTCGAAGCCGCGCACGTGGTCGAACGCGACGACCGCAGCCACGGCATGCACCGTACCGAAGTCCGTTCGGCGCACGGCGACAGCCATCTCGGCCACGTCTTCCCCGATGGCCCGCGCGACGCCGGCGGGTTGCGCTACTGCATCAACTCGGCGGCGCTGCGCTTCATCCCGGTGGACGCGCTGGACGCCGAAG
>Ga0114939_10002198_pt1 | contig 14744 bp, 13 predicted proteins | sample AshMeaCrysSpring_FD_87196 | JGI IMG/M metagenome (GOLD analysis project Ga0114939, IMG submission 87196) | Groundwater microbial communities from Big Spring, Nevada to study Microbial Dark Matter (Phase II) - Ash Meadows Crystal Spring | ecosystem: Environmental > Aquatic > Deep subsurface >... | reverse complement strand
CATCGCATTGTTTACGGTTACATCCGTCATCCCCAGACAAAACAACTGGTGGATGAAGCGTTGCTGTTAATTATGCTTTCCCCCCGTTCCTACACTCGTGAGGATGTGGTGGAATTTCACTGTCATGGTGGTATCATGGCGGTGCAGCAGGTGTTGCAATTGTGTTTGGAGAATGGCGCCAGACTCGCCCAACCAGGAGAATTTACCCTGCGAGCATTTTTGAATGGACGCCTTGATTTAACCCAAGCTGAAAGTATTGCAGATTTGGTGGGTTCCCGCTCTCCCCAAGCAGCACAAGCAGCATTAGCTGGTTTACAAGGTAAATTAGCCCATCCCATCCGCCAGTTACGCAATAACTGTATGGATATTTTGGCAGAAATTGAGGCTCGGATTGATTTTGAGGAAGATTTACCACCTCTCGATGAAGCGGGAATAGTCAACCAAATTCATGAAATCTCTTACCAATTGCAAAAGATTCTCAATACAGCAGACAAGGGGGAATTGCTGCGGACAGGATTGAAAGTAGCGATAGTCGGGCGTCCCAATGTGGGAAAATCGAGTTTGTTGAATGCTTGGAGTCAGAGCGATCGCGCCATTGTCACAGACTTACCTGGAACTACCCGCGATGTAGTGGAATCTCAATTAGTTGTAAGTGGAATCCCCGTACAAGTACTGGATACGGCTGGTATCAGAGAAACTCAAGACCAAGTGGAAAAAATCGGTGTTGAACGTTCCCGCAATGCCGCCCAAGCCGCAGATTTAGTATTATTTACCATAGACGCCACTGCAGGCTGGACGGAGGCTGACCAAGAAATTTACACTCAGGTAAAGCAACGTCCATTGATTTTGGTAATTAACAAAATCGACCTGACATCACCAGATAAAATACAATATCCCAGCAGTATTACCCAAATTGTCACTACCGCTGCCGCCCAAAATCAGGGTATAGATGGATTAGAGAAAGTAATTTTAGAGACAGTGCAAGCTGGGAAAACCCAAGCAGCAGATATGGACTTAGCGATTAACCAACGCCAAGCTGCGGCACTGATACAAGCAAAAACATCCCTTGAACAGGTGCAAGCCACAATTGAGCAGCAACTACCCTTTGATTTCTGGACAATTGACCTGCGGGGAGCGATTCAAGCCCTAAGTGAAATTACGGGAGAAGAGGTAACAGAATCGGTGCTAGATAGAATTTTCAGCCGGTTTTGTATTGGGAAATAAGCGCCAGAAGACTATCTAAATTTAATCCAAATCAGGAGTATTTTATGCTAACAGTAACTGTAACTAACGAAGGATATACAATCATTCCACCAGAAATTATGAAATTGCTGAACCTACAACCAGGCGATCGCATTGATTTTATTGTGACAGAAGATGGCAAAGTTTATATGCAGCCTGTCAAAGTTAATGTAGAAACCTTAAAAGGTATTCTCTACAAACCAGAGAGAAAAGCTGTATCAATTGAGGAAATGGAGGAAGCGATACTCAAGAATGGTGGACAGATGCCATGAAAGGCATAGATACAAATATCCTAGTACGCTACCTAGTGCAAGACGATCCAATTCAAGGGGAATTAGCAGCAGCATACATTAGCGAAATCAAAACTAGTGGGGAAAGCTGCTTTATTAACAATATTGTTCTGTGTGAACTTGTATGGGTGTTGAAATCTGCTTATAAGTTGAGCAGGAGTCAGATTATTTCTAATTTAGAACTAATTCTACAAGTGGATATTTTTGAATTTGAAGATAAAAGTGCAGCTTGGTGGGCAGTTGAACAAATGAAACAGGGAAAAGCAGATTTTTCTGATTACTTGATTGGTAAAATTAATCAACAAGCAGGATGCAGAGAAACAGCTTCCTTTGATGCGAAATTAAACAACGCAGAAGGATTTACTTTACTTTAAGTTATATGACAACAGTCGCAGCGGATGTGGCAGCGGATGGGTAACAGATGTAACGGATAAGTTACTGGCAATACAACACATCACCTATCCGCGACCTCCGCTACAAAATCCGTTGCCACCGTTGCCGCTATCTCGGTCTTCCCAGGGTAGTAATGTATAAAACAGCCTCATCTGTAGGAATACCCAAGACTTCATTCACCTGGTCGTCAAAGAAGCCACCGATGCCACTGACGCCGACATTCAGGCGAATCGCAGCTAGATTTAGCCTTTGCCCCAAATGACCAGCATCCATGTGCAGGTAACGGTAAACTCTATCACCATACTTGGCAATGGCGGTTTTCAAATCTGCTGTGTGGAATAGCACAGCCCCTGCATCCCGCCCTAATTCTTGTCCCAAACAGAGGTAATGTAATTCACGACGGAAGTTCTTGAAGCGAATTTGTCTTAATTCTTGTGCTTTGGGTGCGTAGTAATAACAGCCTTCCTCCAGCCCTGTGACACCAGATACGGCGATAAATGTCTCAATTAAATCTAAATCAAAGTAGTCAGGGGAAGCATCAAAACCTTGGTCGATGTAATTTTGCGGCTGGTAAGTAAAATCGAGTAAGGCTTTGAGTTCATCGAAAGTTAAATTTGCACCACTGTAAGCACGGGTAGAACGCCGCTTGAGAATGGTAGTTTCCAGTCCTTCTAAATATTCTCCCCAGTTGATGGGTTTGGTTGCGGTCGGAACCTTCAAGCAAAAGGGAAAATTGTATTTGTCGTCTGGTGATTGTTCTGATTTAACTTCTGGCTTCTTTTGCTGACTAGTTGTACCCGGTTTAATCTGCGTTGCTTGATGGAAATATCTCAGCAGTTCCCCATCGGGAATTTGGGGGAATTCCGTTTGGGTACCAGAAGGTAAAGCAGTGGTTGCTAGGGGTAAATTTTGGTTAATATCTAACAGGTCTGCTACAGCCATAACTGCGATCGCCCCCTCGTTTTGCGGGTCAATATACAGCAGTTCATTAACAGCCTCATCCACAAACCCACCAATTAAATGAGGGCGATAGTCGCTAATTGCACCAGCTAACTCGATATTACCTAGCAAATGACCCGTATCAAGAAAAATCCGGCGGTAAGCCCTATCTTGATATCGCCATGCGGAACGGTAGAAAATTGCCGTGGTGATAATTGCCAATTGGGTATTCTCTAGTGCAGGATGCCAGAAACAAGCATCTTGCAGAGCTTGCCAAACATCACTTTCCCAATACAGCATCAAGGAATGGGTCAGAGGCTGGTAATTATACAGTCCTGCTGGTAACAATGATGTCCCACGAGAAACTATGTACACCTCCGCCGGGTATAAACCACCTGCACTAGGGGCAGCCCGCAGGTATACTGCACTACCCATTTTTGCCGTCAGTCCGTAACTGCAAAACAGCAACCGCGATAACCTCTGCCACCATAAAGCTGATGGGTTATTAACAAATGTCTCTGGGTCGTCTTGGATGTAGGGTTTTAAGTCAAACGAAGTACCAATTTTGTACTCTTTAAACGGTACAGGCTGTTTAGCCCAGTCTAAGCCTTGACTTTTCGTCGCCAAAGTCTGGGGGTCATATTTCGTCCGTTCGTGGTAGTGCTGGGCAATGGATTCGCGTAGTTGTGGCATAGTAGTTTGAATACGCTTTTGCTTCTTTACACGATCTTGGCATTCCTGAGTATCATCTTGCCGTGTTTGTGAGAACAATCTAGGGGAATGGGGCATGGGGAATGGGGCAAGAGGGCATGGGGTAAGAGGGCATGGGGTAAGAGGGCATGGGGCATGGGGCATGGGTAATAAAAACTATTCCCTGTTCTCTATTCCCTGTTCTCTGTGCCCTATTCCCTATTCCCTATTCCCTATTCCCAATTTCCAATTCCCCATTTCCGCGTGCTGGGTCAGGACGGCTGCGGAACTTGCGAAAACCATAGGCTGCGGCGACTACAATCAACAGGTACGGGCTATAAGCGAGTAACCAAATGCCTAATTTGAGCAGACCTACAGTAAATTTACCGACGGAGTTGGTGGAGGAGTTCCAGGTTTCCTGAACTTGAGAACCAACAGCACGACCAGGGTTAGTGCTACCGACGGCGGCTTCTAGTTTTAAGGTGATAGTAGAGTAAGATACTTGGTTTTGTAAATTTTTTAGCTGAGCGTCAATTTGTTCGATAGATTGGCGGACATTGCTCAGTTCCTTAGAGACGCTCATAATATCGCGCACGGAACCGGCTTTATCCATAATTTTTTGCAAGTTAGCTTCGGTTTTCCGCAAGTTGGTTAACCTAGCTTGCAAATCTACCAGTTGATTACCCACGTCGTCAGCAGTGATAGTTCTACTAGTGACGGTTCCCAGCTTAGCAATTTCGCTGAGGATAGGCTCCAGGAGATTTTGCGGCACCCGAATTTGCATTGAGGCTGTGTGTCGAGCATTGCTATTGTCGGGTTTTTGGTCGTCGAGTCCAATCACATCTCCTTGCTGTTTACTAACAATAGCAGAGACATCTTGAACAGTTTTGTCCACCGAGTCTACAGTGAGAGACATAGCTGCTTTTTTAATTAGCTGTGCCCGGGGACGGGGTGCTGGTGTGACAGAGGTAGGTGGGGCTGCTTTTTGTGCAGGCACCGGATCACCAGCAACATTATCCGCAGGTGCTGCTTCCGGCGCCGCAGCTGGTGCAGAACCACTGTTAAGTGAGGTTGAATTAGGCGCCCCCGCACAGCTAGTGAAAATGATGCTACTCAATAGCAAAGATAAGACTAAAGCTGGTTTACGTGTGCCATGAGTTAAGCTGCCCATACTCTACCCTCAGATGGTTGAAGTTAATGCCAGTATGGCTTAAAGAAAAATTGGTATTTGAGATTGTTGCAGTTTGTGTAACGAAAGTAGATTTTTGGTGATATCTGGCAGTCAGATAATTTTTGTGTGAGGAAACTCTCTATATTGGCGGATATCCCTACATAAGGATGAAATTATTATCCAGTAAGGAAGCTAGTTACAAATCTTCAAGAAATACGGCAGAATCGTCATGGACAGCAAGCAACTTGGGAAAACTGGAGTATTTGTTAGCGCTATCGGCTTGGGTGCGATGCCTTTATCATTAAGTAGTCGTCCCCCAGAATCAGAGGCGATCGCAGTCCTTCATCGAGCGCTAGACTTGGGTGTTACCTTAATAGACACCGCCGACTCCTATTGCATAGATGAATCAGATAAACATCACAACGAGCATTTAATTCACAAAGCTTTGCAAAGCTACGGTGGTGATGCTGGCAATGTGGTGGTAGCAACAAAGGGCGGTTTAATGCGTCCTAAAGGTGCCTGGACACGGAATGGCAACCCAGAACACCTACGGGAGACAATTCGCATCAGCTTCGAGGCGTTAGGCGGCGAAAAACCGATAGATTTGTGGCAATACCATGCTCCAGATTCACAGTACACCATTGAGAAATCTCTAGCGCCAGTCAAAGAAGCCGTTAAAGCTGGGATAATTCGGTTTGTCGGGGTTTCTAACTTCTCGGTCGAGCAAATTAAACGGGCGCGAGATGTAGTAGATATAGTCTCGGTGCAAAACCAGTTCAACCCCTGGTACCGCCAACCAGAAGAGGATGGCGTACTAGAATACTGCGAAACAGAAGGCTTGACGTTTTTACCCTGGAGTCCCTTTGGTGGAAGTCGTCGCCATACCGGCTTAAAAGATATTCCCGTATTCGCCGAATTAGCTCAGGAAAAAAACGTCTCCCCCTATTGCATTGTCTTAGCATGGTTACGTGCCAAGTCCCCCTGTATTATCCCCATCCCCGGTGCCAGTAAAATTTCTAGCATTGAAGATTCCCTGAAAGCAGTAAATGTGCGGTTGTCTGTTACGGAAGTAACAAAAATAGATAGAGAACTAGCATCTTAATACGGTAAAATCAAGAGTTTGCAATTAAATTCTTGATGCTTGCACCGAAGGAGTATCCCCCATGGCCCGGATGTACTATGACTCAGACGCCAATTTAGACCTGTTAGCCGGAAAAACCATTGCTATCATCGGTTACGGTTCCCAAGGTCACGCCCACGCCCTTAATCTTAAAGATAGTGGCATGAATGTCATTGTCGGGTTATATCCGGGCAGTAAATCAGTCGCTAAAGCAGAAGCTGCAGGGTTAACAGTGAAAAACGTCGCTGACGCTGCATCTGCTGCTGACTTGATTATGATTTTGTTACCCGATGAAGTCCAAAAGACCATCTACACCAACGAAATTGCACCCAATTTAACCGCTGGTAAAGTACTATTATTTGCCCACGGGTTCAACATCCACTTCGGTCAAGTAGTTCCCCCCGCTGACGTAGATGTGGTGATGGTTGCACCCAAAGGACCCGGACATACCGTCCGCAGCGAATACGAAGAAGGAAAAGGTGTACCCTGTCTATTTGCAGTCTATCAAGATGCCACCGGACAGGCACGCGATCGCGCTATGGCTTACGCTAAAGGTATCGGTGGTACCCGTGCGGGAATTCTGGAAACCACCTTCCGTGAAGAAACCGAAACTGATTTGTTTGGGGAACAAGCCGTACTTTGCGGAGGTTTGAGTGCATTAATCAAAGCCGGTTTTGAAACCTTAACAGAAGCCGGTTATCAACCAGAATTGGCTTATTTTGAATGTCTGCACGAAGTTAAGTTGATTGTAGACTTAGTAGTCACAGGTGGACTGGCAAAAATGCGCGACAGCATTTCTAATACCGCTGAATACGGCGACTATACCCGTGGTCCACGAGTTGTCACCGAAGCCACCAAAGCTGAGATGAAAAAGATTCTCACTGAAATTCAAACAGGTCAATTTGCCCGCGAATTTGTGTTAGAAAATCAATCAGGTAAAGCAGGTTTCACCGCTATGCGTCGTCGCGAAGCTGAACACCCCATTGAAGAAGTGGGTAAAGATTTACGCGCCATGTTTAGCTGGTTGAAGAAAGCGTAATCCAGAGTTCTGAATCTAAAATACTCAGGAAATATATCCCCGATTTCTCTAAGAAGTCGGGGATATGTGTGTTATTTTATGTTTAAAACCACAGATAAACACTTCGGAACACAGATATAGCAGTCGGCAACTGGGTGCAATACAAGTTGTTGAAGGGGCACAACACGCTCTGTGTCTTACCATGTACTACGCTCAACAGCAAATCTCTATAAATCATCTGTGTTTATCTGTGTTCATCTATGGTTCATTTTCCTAAAAATATAATTAAATTATGAAATGTATGAAACCTCATCCCGTAAATAAACTAAAGCATGTTGTAAGGGGATTTTTTCTATTACTTATTGTTTCTTGCCTGCCCTTAGATAATCCAGTTTATGCCCAGCCTAATAATTTACTTCCCTTTTTTGATAATATCAATAACCCCGTTCCCGTAGGATTTCCTCGTGGTCAGCAATTAGATATTACACCACCAGCACCTCAGCTAAATTCCTTTGACCAAGCAGTATTAAGAACCTGCGGACCCTTTGGTAGTAGAGTTACTCCCAAGCAATTTCAACAACTGATGTCCGCTTATCCCAATGTTTTCCAGAGACTGCAACAAGTGAGTGGAGGTGAATTAATTCCCGGACGCAGAACAACAGCCCAATTTTTAGAAGATTTAACTAATATTTGGTTTAAACGCAGAGCTTTTACCCACATTTTTTGTGGTGAAATCTATAATGCTCGCGATATTGGTGGCTTGCATTTTTACGGGAGATATTTAGAGTTACAAACCGCAGGAATTGGTGGCAGATTACCCAATAATTCTTCACGAGAGCAGGTAATTCCTGGGGTAATTTATACGCTTGGGGTGCAGATTAAACAGGGTAATCGCACTATTGTAGATAATATTAAAGGCTATGACTATCTCAGCAGTGCGGAAGAAATTCTCTTATCTGCAACAGCCGCATTTAAAGCTCAAGGAAATACAGAGGGTGCTTGCGTTTATAATCTGCGCGATCGCGAGACTGGAACCTCTGTCCCGACAATTTTTGTCAGACAAAACAACGCTATTGTGACGTTTTACCCTGATGCGACACCTAGGGGTAGAAGGTGTAAATAATTCATTGGTAATGGGGCACACACTGATATCACGGATACACAGATGATGGATGGGAATAGGGAATGGGTAATAAGTAATAGGAAATTCTCGTTCCCAGTCTCTGGCTGGGAATGTATTATCTGAGGTGGAGCCTCATTTCCTTATTCCTTCTATTTACTATCATCCCCTTCCTTTTCTACAACTTCAAACTTCACCTTGTTGTACAAATCTATCAGCGAAATTTCAAAAGTTACTGAAGAAAGTGAAATAGCTTCATCTTCCTCGTCATACTCACAAAATGACCAGCGTTTCTTCCCCGTTTTAGAATATTGTTCAACACGAATCCGAGTTTGGTCAATTAATAGATATTCTTGAAAAGAATCAATTGTCCGAGCAGCTTCAAATTTTCCTTCTCGGTCATATCCCGTGGTGGATTTCGATAAAACTTCAATAATTACTTGATGATTAATAATTATATCTGTGCGGTTATTTAAGTACTCAATTTCTCCCGCCACAATCATGATATCGGGATATGTATATATCCGTTTTTGCGGTATCCATAAACGCACATCAGCCATGAATACTTCATAATCTTGCTGTTTGAAGGCAAAATTGAGAGCAGCACAGAAATTTCCAGATATCCGATTGTGATTTGTAGATCCACCAGCCCTAGGAATAATTTGTCCGTCGATATATTCACTTTTGAAATAAGCAGCTTCCTCTAGTGCTAAATACTCTTCAGGCTTATAGTATTTCTTTTCTGCTACTTTCATAGTTTCTTCCCTGAGTTTTGGACTAAGTAGAGACGCAATTACTCACCTCTCCACACCTTGAATCTATCGTTTTTATAACGGTTGGGTTTTCACACGGTAAACCAGACCTACAAATCTGGAAAAAATCCACGCATCCTATCAGCCCCACAACCTTCTCCTACTCTGTCCTTTCAACAGTTCATGAGTATCTTTTAACAAAGCAGGAATATCCAAATTTTCTGGACATTTGGGTAAACAATCACCGCATTCTGTACACTTATTTGCCTTCATTCCCGGAAACCAGTGTCCAGCATTTTCAAACATACCGTAACGATATTGTCCATAGTCAGTCATATCATAACCAACCGCTAAATTCCGCAGTCGCAAAACTTCTGGAATGTTGATATTTTCTGGACAAGGTAAACATTGATGACACTGACTACACTGGTCAGTACCTAAAGTCTGATTTTGGTGTTTTTCTAAGCGATTAAAAACAGTAATTTCCTCATTTGTTAGTTCTCCCACCCTGTCAGCAACCTGCAAAGGTGCGATTAATTCCTCTGGGTTAGCAGGTCCGACACTCAAGGTAGTAATCCGAGGGTCACTCAGGAGGAAGCGATAGTTTAACTCTAGGGGAGAAAAGGGACAGCACAAATCTTGTAGCTTTACAGGGGGTGTGTAGAGTCTTCCACCCTTATCAGCAGGGGAAATGATAAAAATCCCCATGTCTTTGTTGTACGCTAGCTGAATTGCTGGAGCGTTACGTTGGAAAAAATAGTAATAATGCAGATTGACAAATTCAAAAAAATCTGTATTGATAGCTGCCAGAATCACCTCTAGGGGTGCGTGGGTAGAAAAACCAACATGTCGCACCCGACCATCAGCTACGGCTTCCCAGACAGCTTGCATACAGCCATTTTTGGCTTGTACCCATTCTAAGTGTTGCCAAGTGTTCAAGCCATGAATTCCCAGATAATCGAGGTAATCTATGTTTAATCGCTTTAGGGATTCATCAATATGACGACGCATGGTGTCAGCGTCAGGTGTGGGGGGAATTTTAGTGGTAATGTAAAACTGACTACGGGGTAAGCATAAACCAGCAGCCAGTGCAGCACCGAAATATTCCTCACTGTTGCCATATCCCCTGGCAGTTTCTATGTGATTAATTCCTAGCTTGAGAGCTTTTTCTACAGTCTCCCAGACATTTTCACTTGTAGCCAGATAGCGCATTGTTCCCAGGGAAAACACGGAAAGTCGGAGGTTGGTTTTCCCAAATCGTCGATATTCCATAGTTTCTGTTCACATTCGTGTAGGGGTGGGGTTTCCCCACCCCTACATCAGCTAACTTTCACTCCCACCAAAGCGCTGAATTAAGTCTTCCGGTCTGAGATTGGAGACAAATTCCCGGAAAGCTTGCTGTTCTGCTTCGTCAGCTTCCCGATCCACGGGGATGGAAGCGTCAGCAACTACTTCTTCCAATACCCAAATGGGGGTATTTGTCCGCAGAGCAATGGCGATCGCATCACTCGGACGGGAGTCAATTTCTTTTGTGAATTCTCCTTGTTTGACAATCAAAGATGCATAAAATGTATCTTTTTGTAAAGAATGGATAATCACTCGCTCTAAACCCATGTTCCAGGTCTCTAGAATATTAACAATCAAATCGTGGGTTAAGGGTCTGGGAGGTGGTTGATTTTCCAGCGCACCCATAATTGCTTTTGCCTGATCCTGACCGATATAAATCGGCAAAGCGCGTCTATCGGAAGCGTCTTTCAAAAGCACAATTGGATTGCGAGTAATCGCATCTAGTGCAATACCAGCGACTTTCATTTCAATCATCGGTTAAGCCTCTAATAATGTCGTAGGCGATAAAAAATTAGTATCCATCGATACACTGCTAGCTAAAGGGACAAATGATAAACATAGTTGTTCATTCCATATAATTAATTGATTAAACCCCCAACTGGCAGTGAACACCAGAGTAATTTAACTTGCTGGGGATCGACAACGTTCTACTTGTTCAAGTATGCCCTGTGATCAATGGGGATATATTAATATGAGACAAGGATTTTAAGTTAGAAAATATACTTATAATTTAGCTATTATGAGCAAATATTGGGGAGTTTTTCTGATAATTTCAGCCAAAATTAAGCAATACATTAGTTTTTTGAGTAAATAACAGTGTTTACAGGATTAATACAAGCAATCGGAACTATTAAGCCGCTTGGAGGTGACTTTTGGCAGATTACTTGTGTCACCCAGCCAGCAGATATGATTTTAGATGATTTAGCTGTGGGTGACAGCGTAGCTGTAGATGGGGTTTGTTTAACAGTAGAACAAGTTTTACCCCTAGGTTTTATTGCTACTGCTTCCCCAGAAACCCTACGTCGTACGACTTTGGGAGGTGAGGAATCAGCCGAGAAGTTCGTCAACCTGGAAACTTCCTTAAGGGTGGGTAGCAAAATCGGTGGTCATTTTGTGATGGGTCATGTCGATGGTGTCGGTCGGTTACTCACAGCTGAACAAACAGCCACTTCTTGGGAAATGACCTTTACTGCACCCAGTGCGATCGCTCGTTATATCGTTCCCAAAGGAAGTATAGCCGTCAATGGTATTAGCCTAACAGTGGCAGAATACCAATCTGATTTAGAACAGTTCACCGTCGCAGTAATTCCCCTCACCTACGCTGAAACCAACCTCCACTATTTACAACCGGGTAGTAAAGTGAATTTAGAAGGCGATATATTAGGCAAATATGTGGAAAAATTGCTCTTTTCCGGCATCTCTCACAAGCTAACAGAATCTCACAGCAACATAGACGCCATTACTCCCAATTTCTTAGCAGAACATGGGTATCTCTAAGGTTAGAGAATAGGTAATGGGTAATGGGTAATGGGTAATAGGTAATGGGTAATGGGAACAAATGACTAATGACTAATGACTAATGACTAATGACCAATGACCAATGACTATTAACTAGCCATGCGTTGTGTTACTCTCATATTGACTATCAGCTTCAGTTTCATTTCCCTTATACCTACTTTGCCTTCTTTGGCACAAACCAACACAGAACCAAATTCACAAGCCGTTTGTAACAAAAATATCCAAAATCTAACTGCTAATAAGGCTCTTGTGTCACCTTCAACCACACCTCTAGATACATCGGTATTGAAACCTGGTAAATTACTTAGAGATGGTATAGTTACAGCGAATACCATTAACCAAGCAAAATTAACTATTCCCAGCCTCTGGTGGACAAAGGAACAAACCGAGAGCAAGCTATTGAATAACTGGATAGCTTATACGACTGCAGAACCGAAGCGAGTAGATGTCATAGTCAATCAGCAAATTTGGAGTATTCTTGACTACTTGCAACGCTACGATTTTGTCAACCGTTTGGGGAATGTAGCACGGGATTATAGTTACAACATCCGAGTGTTTAATACTGATAAACAATGTTTGGCAACCTATACATGTAACTTTGATACCAAACAATGCAGTATCGATAACATGGAATCTAGCCACCGCATCGGTTTAGAGCGACAACCCTTCATGTTACAGGAATAACAACAGTAGGTTTAAGGGAATTGGTAATGGGTAATAGGTAATGGGCATACCAAATCTTTCCGTTTTGTAGACTAGCTCAACCAAAATACCGATGTATTTGCCGCTGATAAACAGAGTTTGGGTTTTGTTTGGGCTTGAATTTTGTTTAAGTCCCGTTAAATCCATTTTGATTTTAGCTTCGTATCTCCCATTAAAGACAGACAAATTGCTCAAAATCAGCGTGATATTTATTACATTTCAGTGTCAGACTGCTACATAGCTGAGGAACCCATCTCAACAACTGTGTTTTGCATCTAAAAATATGACGAGGATAATGGCTAATTCACAATTTAATTCTCCCAAATCCAAGAGCGGCGATACGCCTTTGGCGTTAAGCTCCGCTTATCGCCGTTCCAAATTTCGAGTTCAACTAGCAACGCTGGTTATGGCGAGTATCGTAATTATAGCTGGTGCGATCGCCGCAGTCTGGTTTGCAGGTAATGGTAAACTTGAACAGATTTTTGCCCAACTTCAGGCAATGCAAAGAAATCCACCACTATGGTTAGAAGTACCCTTAGTGACTGGAGGTTATTTACTGTTCCCGACAGTGGCAATTTTTTTGCTTGCTTTAGGAGTCATGAAAATATCTCCTCGTCCCCAAAAGTGGTCGAGGATGGTATTGGTGACAATTTTATTAATTCTGACAATTCGCTATCTTTTGTGGCGAAGTTTATCTACTCTTAATCTCAGTCAACCTCTTGAGGGTGTGTTGAGTTTGAGTTTGTTTTCATTAGAAGTGTTTGTATTGATTAGCAATAGCATCAGTTTGGTTTTAATGCTTAAAATTAAAAATCGCAGCCCAGAAGCTGACCGGATGTCTATTGCGGTTTTGGATGGAATTTTTAAACCATCAGTTGATATTTTAATTCCCACCTACAATGAACCAGAATTTATCCTCAAGCGTACAATTATCGGCTGTCAATTTTTAGATTATGACCAAAAACAAATCTATCTACTTGATGACACATGCCGTCCAGAAATAGAGAAATTAGCCGAGAAGTTGGGATGTAAATACATTACAAGACCCAATAACAATTATGCCAAGGCAGGAAACTTAAATCACGCATTGACAAAAACTCAGGGTGAATTAATTGTGGTTTTTGACGCTGATTTTGTTCCTACTCAAAACTTTCTCACCCGCACCGTGGGTTTTTTTCAAGACAAGACAATTGCCTTAGTTCAGACTCCTCAAAGTTTTTATAATGCCGATCCAATTGCTCGAAATTTAGGCTTAGAAAATGTTGTCACATCTGAAGAAGAAATATTTTATCGACAAATTGAACCAATGAAGGATGGCGCCGGTAGTGTTGTTTGTGCAGGAACATCTTTTGTTGTCAGACGTAATGCGTTAGAAGAAATTGGCGGTTTTGTTACGGATTCTTTGAGCGAAGATTATTTTACTGGCATTCGTTTATCTGCTCAAGGCTACCGCTTAGTATATCTAAATGAAAAATTAAGTGCCGGGTTAGCAGCTGAAAATATTACTGCCCATGCAATTCAAAGATTACGTTGGGCACGAGGTACTTTACAAGCATTTTTTATTGAGTCTAATCCTTTAACTATTCATGGATTACGACCAATACAAAGGTTAGCCCATTTAGAAGGATTATTACATTGGTTTAGCAGTATATCCCGTGTGTTTTTTTTGATAATGCCACTAACCTATTCATTTTTAGGCGTTATTCCTATTCAAGCTACTGTATCGGAATTATTGTATTTCTTTTTACCTTACTATCTGGTGCAATTATCAGTTTTTTCTTGGCTAAATTACCGATCGCGTTCAGCATTATTATCGGATATTTATTCTTTGGTGATGACTTTCCCCTTAGCTGTTACTGTAATTCAAGTAATGTTCAATCCGTTCTCCACCGGATTTAGAGTGACACCCAAAGGAACAGTTAGCGATCGGTTTTCTTTCAATTGGAAATTAGCTTGGCCTTTAATTATCTTATTTATCCTCACTGCTTTTAGTCTCTGGCAGAATATGGGAACTTGTTTAATTAAATTTCAGATGCAACTAACAACACCGGAAATAGTGCAGCATTTCAAGGGTTTAGGTGTGGGTTGGATTTGGAGTATGTATAACCTCATCACTATTGGGATTGCCTTGTTAGTTTTATTTGATGCTCCCAAATCGGATATATATGAATGGTTTGATTTACGACGACTGGTAAAACTTTCTGTAAATGGACATGATTTGTGGGGTGTAACCACACTAATTTCTGAAGTAGGTGCTGAAGTTGAATTGACACAAGCTCGACTTCTACCCCTTAATTTTCAAGAAACATTACCAGTGAAATTAACAATTTTAGAAAACGCGCTAGAACTGTCTGGAGAAATTATTCGTACAGATTTTGAGGGTGAGTTTCCGAGGGTCAGGGTAATTTTTTCAGAACTCAGTTTACCTCAATATCGGCATTT
>Ga0114939_10002197_pt1 | contig 14755 bp, 11 predicted proteins | sample AshMeaCrysSpring_FD_87196 | JGI IMG/M metagenome (GOLD analysis project Ga0114939, IMG submission 87196) | Groundwater microbial communities from Big Spring, Nevada to study Microbial Dark Matter (Phase II) - Ash Meadows Crystal Spring | ecosystem: Environmental > Aquatic > Deep subsurface >... | reverse complement strand
CGTGCGCCTCGCCGACGCCGAGGCCGCGCGCCTGCTCCGCGCCGGCGACCTGGTCGACGTCCTCGGCGCCACCCCCGAGGGCTCCGCCGACGTCATCGCCGAGGCCGTCCGCGTGCTGTCCGTGCCGCGGCCGCCCGAGGGCGGCGGGTTCCTGGCGGGCGACGGCGCGGCGGGGGGCGCGCTCGTCGTGCTCGAGGTCGACCGCGACACCGCCCGCGCCCTGGCCGGCGCCGCGGCCGCCGGGGTCCTGACCGCCGCCCTCGTCGGCTAGCCCGGGGCCCGTCCCCGGCTCCGCTCGCTACGGTGGGGGCCCCTGCGCCGGACTCGAGAGGACGCTCCACATGCTCAAGGGCTTCAAGGACTTCATCATGCGCGGCAACGTCGTCGACCTCGCCGTCGCCGTGGCCATCGGAGCGGCGTTCACCGCCGTGGTCGCAGCCATGACCAAGGCGGTCATCGAGCCGCTGATCAACCTGGTGCTCGGCGGCGGCGTCGACGGGGGCAAGTTCACCGTCAACGGCCAGGTGTTCGACCTCGGGCTCCTCATCAACGCCTTGATCACCTTCGTCATCACGGCCGCGATCATCTACTTCGTCGTCGTGGTCCCGATGAACAAGGCCAAGGGCCGCCTCGCCAAGCCGACCGAGGAGGAGCCCGCGGAGACCGAGATCGACCTGCTCAAGCAGATCCGGGACTCGCTGTCCACGACCGAGTGAGCGCACGCGCGCCGGGCGCGCTCGTCCGCACCGACCCCGACCGCGGGCTGACCGCGGCCGAGGTCGCCGAGCGGCACGCCAGCGGCCGCGCGAACGACGCCCCCGACCCGCGCAGCCGCAGCCTGCAGGACATCGTCCGCGCCAACATCGTCACGAGCTTCAACCTCGTCATCGGCATCCTCTGGGCGCTGATGTTCATCGCCCAGGCGCCGGTCCAGGACACCCTGTTCGGCTTCATCATCGTCATCAACTCGGGGATCGGGATCATCCAGGAGTACCGCGCCAAGCGGACCCTGGAGCGGCTGTCGCTGGTCGGCGAGGCCAAGCCCGTGGTGCGTCGCGACGGCGCCGACGTCGAGGTGCGCGCCGCGGCCGTCGTCCTCGATGACGTCATCGTGCTTCGCACGGGTGACCAGATCGTCGTCGACGGCGCGATCCTCGAGGAGCAGGGCCTCGAGATCGATGAGTCCCTGCTCACCGGCGAGGCCGACCCGGTGGCCAAGGACGCCGGCGACGAGGCGCTGTCCGGCTCGTTCGTGGTGTCCGGCAGCGGCCTGATGCAGGCCACCCGCGTCGGCGCCGACTCGTACGCAACACGGCTCGCCAGCGAGGCGCGCAGGTTCACCGTCACCCGCTCGGAGCTGATGGGCTCGATCATGAGGTTCGTCCGGGTGATGTCGTACATCCTGATCCCGGTCGGCGCGCTGCTGTTCTGGTCGCAGTGGCAGGCCACCCCGGACTGGCAGACCGCCCTCACCGGCACCGTCGCCGGGGTCGTCACGATGATCCCCGAGGGGCTCGTGCTGCTCACCAGCGTCGCGATGGCCGTCGCGGTGGTGCGGCTCGGCCGGCAGCGGGCGCTCGTCCAGGAGATGCCCGCCGTCGAGGTGCTGGCCCGGGTCGACGTCGTCTGCGTCGACAAGACCGGCACGCTGACCGAGCCGGGGATGCAACTGCAGGACGTGGTCATCCTCGACCCCGGGGCTCCGGTGGACGCAGCGCTCGGGGCGCTCGGCGCCGCCGACGACAACCCCAACCCCACCCAGGCCGCCGTGGCCGCGGCCTACGCGCCGCCCGATGCGGGCTGGCACTGCGACGCGGCCGTTCCGTTCTCGAGTGCGCGCAAGTGGTCGGCCGCGCGCTTCGGCGCGCACGGCTGGTGGGTCCTCGGCGCGCCCGAGATGCTGCTCGCCGACGGCGACCCCGAGCGCGCCAAGGCCGACGCGCTGGCGGGAGCCGGGGCCCGCGTCCTGCTGCTGGCCCGTTCGGCCGACGGGTGCGCACCGGATCCAGACACCGGCGCCGGCGCCCACGCCCCGGCCGCGCTGCTGGTCATCAACCAGCGGCTGCGCGGCGATGTGGCCGACACGGTGGCGTACTTCCTGGACCAGCAGGTCAACCTCAAGGTCATCTCCGGCGACAGCCCCGCCACGGTGGGCGCGATCGCCCGGCAGGCCGGCATCCCCGGCGCCGAGGACCCGTACGACGCCCGCGGGCTGCCGGAGGACCGCGAGGCGATGGCCGAGGCGCTCGACACCCACTCGGTCTTCGGCCGGGTCACCCCCGCGCAGAAGCGGGCGATGGTCGGGGCGCTGCAGAGCCGCGGGCACACGGTCGCGATGACCGGCGACGGGGTCAACGACGTGCTCGCGCTCAAGGACGCCGACCTCGGCATCGCGATGGGCTCGGGCGCGGGGGCGACCCGCGCCGTCGCGCAGATCGTGCTGCTGGACAACCGCTTCGCGGTGATGCCGTCGGTGGTGGCCGAGGGCCGCCGGGTGCTCGGCAACATCGAGCGGGTCAGCGACCTGTTCCTCACCAAGTCGTTCTACGCGTTGGTGCTCGCGGTTCTGACCGGGATCGCGACCCTGCCGTTCCCGTTCCTTCCCCGGCACCTCACGGTGATCTCGGCCCTCACCATCGGCGTCCCCGCGTTCTTCATCGCGCTGATGCCGAACAAGGCCCGGTTCCGCCCCGGCTTCTTCGCCCGGGTGCTCTCCTTCGCGATCCCCTCCGGCGTGATCTGCGCGGCCGGGGCCTTCACGTCGTACTACGCGGCGCTGGCCACCACCGGCAGCGTCACCGAGGCCCGGGTCTCGGCGACCCTCACCCTGGCGATCATGACGCTCTACGTGCTGTACCTCGTCGCCCGCCCGATGGACCCCCTGCGGTGGCTGATCGTCGCGATGATGGCCGCGGGGTTCGTCGTCGTGCTCTTCGTCCCGTGGCTGTCGGACTTCTACGCCCTCGACCTCGGCGCCGACCCCCGGTCCGGGGAGGCGGTCGTGATCGGGGCCGCCGGCTGCGCCGCGCTCTGGGCGACCCGCGGCCTGGTCACCCGCTGGCGCGCGGCGCGCGGCGTCGCCGTCGGCACCGGCGACGTCGCGTAGCCCCGGTCAGTCCCCGTGGTGGGGCGGGACCTCGCGGCGGAGGCGCTCCAGGTCGTCCGGGTCGCTGTCGTACGCGTCGCCCGGGTCGCGCTCGTCGGATGTGGTGTCCGGCAGCAGCGGACGGTCGTCCTGCTGGCTCATGGCACGACGGTAGCCGGAGGGGCCAGGATGGGCAGATGCCTGCCTCCGCGTACCGCACGATCATCGAGCCGTTCCGGATCCACTCGGTCGAGCCGCTGCGCCTGACCACGGAGGACGAGCGGCGGGCGGCGCTGCGCGAGGCGGGCTTCAACCTGTTCGCGCTGCGGGCGCAGGACGTCATCATCGACCTGCTCACCGACTCCGGCACCGGTGCGATGAGCCGCGACCAGTGGGCGGCGGTCCAGCACGGCGACGAGTCGTACGCGGGGTCGCCGTCGTGGTTCCGCTTCCAGGCCGCGGTGCAGAACCTCTTCGACTTCCCGCATGTGATCCCGACGCACCAGGGGCGCGCGGCCGAGAAGATCCTGTTCACCGTGGTCGGCGGGCCCGGCAAGGTCGTGCCCAACAACACCCACTTCGACACCACGCGCGCCAATGTCGAGTACACCGGCGCCGAGGCCCTCGACCTGGTGATCGCCGAGGGCCGCGACCCGTCGTCGCCGCACCCCTTCAAGGGCAACGTCGACATCGCGGCGCTGGACGCGCTGCTGGCCGAGCGGGGCGACGTGGTGCCGCTGGTCATGGTCACCATCACGAACAACAGCGGCGGCGGCCAGCCGGTGTCGCTGGCCAACCTGCGCGCCGTGCGCGAGGTCTGCGACCGGTACGGCAAGCCGCTGTTCCTCGACGCCTGCCGCTTCGCCGAGAACGCCTGGTTCATCCGCGAGCGCGAGGAGGGCCAGGGCGACCGCGACGTGGTCGACATCGTGCGCGAGGTGGCCTCGCTGGCCGACGGCATGACGATGTCGGCAAAGAAGGACCCGCTCGGCAACATCGGCGGCTGGCTCGCGGTGCGCGACGAGGCGCTGGCCGCGCGGTGCCGCGAGCTGCTCATCCTCACCGAGGGCTTCCCGACGTACGGCGGGCTGGCCGGCCGCGACCTGGAGGCGCTCGCCCAGGGGCTGACGGAGGCCGTCGACCACGACTACCTGCGCTACCGCACCCGGTCCACGGCGTACCTCGGCGAGGCGCTGATCGCCGGCGGCGTGCCGTGCGTGCAGCCGATCGGGGGCCACGCGGTCTACCTCGACGCCCGCGCCCTGCTGCCGCACCTCGACCCGCTGCACTACCCGGGCCAGTCGCTGGCCGTGGCGCTGTACGAGGCCGGCGGCATCCGCGGCTGCGAGATCGGCACGGTGATGTTCGGCCGCCAGCCGGATGGCACGGAGCAGGCCGCCGCCATGGACCTGGTGCGGCTGGCGATCCCCCGCCGGACGTACACGCAGTCGCACATCGACTACGTCATCGAGGTGGTCCTCGGCGTGGCCGCGCACGCGGCGGACCTGCCCGCCTACCGGATCGTCGACGAGCCGCCGTCGCTTCGGCACTTCACCGCCCGCTTCGAGCCGGTGCCGGCATGACCGCGCCGCGCGTGGCCGCCTCGGGTCGGGTCGTGCTGTTCGGTGCGACCGGGTTCACCGGCCGGCTCGTAGCCGAGGCGCTCGTCCGCCGCGAGCTCGGCCCGGTGCTCGCCGGCCGCAACCTCGGGGCGCTGCAGTCCTTGGCGCGCGGGCTCGAGCCGCTGGGCGAGGTGTCCGGCGTCCTCGCGGCCGACTCCGCGGACCCCGCGTCGGTCGAGGCGCTGGTCGGCCCCGGCGACGTCCTGGTCACCACCGTCGGGCCGTTCTTGAAGCACGGGCTGCCGGCCCTGCGCGCGGCCGTCGGCCAGGGCGCCCACTACATCGACTCGACCGGCGAGCCGGCCTTCATCCGGCGGGTCTTCGAGGAGTACGGCCCGCTCGCCGAGGTCTGCGGATCGGTCCTGCTGACGGCGTTCGGGTACGACTTCGTGCCGGGCAACCTCGCGGCGGCGCTGGCGTTGTCCGACGCGGTCGCGGCCGGGCACGAGCCCACCGCGGTCGAGGTCGGCTACTACGTACGCGGGCTGCGCGGCGGGGGGCCGGGCGGCGGGATGAGCGGCGGCACCCGGGCCTCGTCGGCCGGCTTCCTGCTGGAGTCGTCGCACGCGTGGCGCGGCGGGCGGCTGCGCGGCGAGCGAGCCGCGGCGTCGGTGCGCTCGTTCGAGGTCGGCGGGCGCCACCGGCCGGCGATCTCGATCGGCGGCAGCGAGCATCTCGTGCTGCCGCGGCAGTGGCCCGCCCTGAGCGACGTCGGGGTCTACCTGGGCTGGTCGGGGCCGATGTCACGGCCGCTGCAGGCCGCCACCGGCGTGGTCGCCGCCGTCCGTGCGGTGCCGCTGCTGGGCGCCGCCGTCTCCCACGGCGTCCACGCGGTCGCGGGGCGGGTGGCGCCGGGCTCGACCGGTGGCCCGTCAGCCGAGCAGCGGGCTCCAGCGCGCACCTGGGCGGTCGCCGAGGTGTGGGCGGGCGGCGGCTCGCGCGGACGGGGCGAGCCGGTCGCGCGCGTCGAGGTCGAGGGCCCCAGCCCGTACGACCTCACCGCCGAGCTGATGGCGTGGGCGGCGGGCGAACTGGCGGGGGGGCGGGTGTCCGGGCCGGGCGCCCTGGGGCCGGCCGAGGCCTTCGGGGTCGAGGGGATCGCCGGCGGGTGCGCCTCGGTGGGCCTCGGCCGGGCTGCGGCGCAGGACGCCGGGTAGCCCTCGGGCTCCGGGCAAACGACAGACGGCCACCCCCCGCGGGTGGCCGTCGGTTCGTCGGTACTGCGGCGCCGGGCGGTTAGACGCGGCCCCGCAGCACGTCGAGCCGCTCGGCGAGCAGCTGCTCCAACTCGTCGTCGGTGCGGCGCTCGCGCAGCATGTCGAAGTGGTTCTTGTTGGCCGACTCGGTGCGCGGCGAGGTGAGCGCGCGGCCCTCGGCGGTCCCGCCGACCCGGCGGGCGGCGGTCTCGTCGCGGTGCGCGTGCCGGCCGCACTTGGGGCAGTCCCACATCGTCGGGATCTCCTCGTCGAGCAGCTCGACCGCGAAGGTCAGCGTCGTCGAGTGGCCCATCGGGCAGTGGTACGTCTGCGGCACGGCCGGGGCCGGGCCGACGTGGTGGTCGGTCTCAAATGAGTGGGTGCTCAGGCTGACGCCACGCAGAGCGGTCACGGGGGGTGCTCCTTGCTGGATGGTGCGGTGGATGCGCCGGGCTGGGGCGCATGCTGGTCTGACGCTGGAATGCCCGCTGGGATGCCTCTTCACCCTGTGATGTGCATCACGTGGCGAGTCGGATCCGCCCGATACGGTCGGGGTGTGACCGAGGCCACACCCGCGGCGGCTCCCCAGGCTCGCTCGGGGCGGATCCTTGGCGTCAACCATGTGGGCCTGTCGGTTGCCGACCTCGAGGCCACCGTCGAAGCGCTGACGGCCCGACAATTCTCCCACATCTCCGGGTTCGCCTGGACCAGCGGAGCCGCCGAGGTGGACGCCGCGCTGGGCCTTGAGGGGTCGGCCGCCGAGGTCGCCGTCCTCCAAGGCGCCAACGCCTACCTCGAGGTCTTCGCCTACTCCTCGCCCTCGCCGGTCGACGGCGCCGCGGCCGGCGTCCAGGCCGAATGGGCCGACTCGGCCGCCGGTCCGTGGCTGCGCTCCGTGCGGTGGCCGGCCGCCGACCCCGCCGCCGTCGGGACGTGGTGGGCGGGGCTGACCGACGAAGTGGGGGTGGTCGCGCTGGATCCGCCGGCCGCGGCACCCGGTGCCCGTCCGCGCCGCATGTGCGACCTCGGCGGCAACCACCTGTGCCTCGATGTCATCGGGATCGACGCGGTGTTCGCGACGCTGGTCGGGCGCGGCGCTACGTACGGGCGGGCTCCGGCCCCGATGCCGGGCGGCCTCGCCTCCGTGGGCTACCTGTGGGACCCCTGGGGCAACGCCTTCGAGCTGCTGGAGTCCCACGACGAGCGCGCCACCCTCTGGCGAGGCCGGCTCGGCGGGTCGGTCGGCGAGCCGGCCGTCAACGGCGGGAGAGTAGGGGGATGAGCGACCGCCCGGCCCCGCAGGCCACGGAGTCCGGCCAGCCCGCCCCCGAGCGCCGGCCGGTGACGTACGTCCGGGTCGAGCCGCGGCTGCTGCGCCAGGCGGTCGTCCTCGCGCTGGTCCTGTTCGGCGGATTCCTCCTCGCCCGGTGGGCGCTGACCACGCTGGGCGGCTTCCTGCTCCTCGTGCTGCTCTCCTGGCTGCTCGCGATCGCGATGGAGCCCGCCGTCGTCGCGCTGGCCCGCCGGGGCTGGCGGCGCGGGGCAGCGACCGGGGTCGTCATGGCTGCCGTCGTGCTCGCCGGGGCGGCGTTCCTCGGGCTGTTCGGCAGCCTGCTGTTCAGCCAGGCGTCGGAGTTCATCACCGACCTGCCCTCGCTCGTCGAGGAGACCGTCGAGCAGGTCAACCAGTGGTTCAACCTCGAGCTCGACCCCGACACCATCCTCGACCAGCTCAACCTCGACGCGAGCAACCTCACCGGCATCGCCACCGACGTCGCCGGCGGGATCGTCGGCATCCTCGGCTCGATCGCCACGCTGCTCTTCGACCTGCTCACGATCCTGTTCTTCGCCTTCTACATCTCCGCCGACAGCCCGGCGCTGCGCCGCACGATCGGCGGCTGGCTGCCCCCCGAGCGGCAGCGCTCGTTCGTCGCCGTCTGGGAGATCGCGGTGCTGAAGACCGGCGGCTTTGTCGTCTCCAAGGTCGTGCTGTCGGGCCTGTCGGCGTTCTTCCACTCGCTGTTCTTCTACTTCATCGACCTGCCGTTCTGGCTGCCGCTGGGCATCTTCACCGGGCTCGTCAGCCAGCTGATCCCCACCGTCGGCACCTACATCGGGGTGCTCCTGCCCGCCCTGGTCGCGCTGGCGCAGAGCCCCCTCGACGCGCTCTGGGTCGTGCTGTTCGCCACGGCGTACCAGCAGGTCGAGAACTACGTCTGGACCCCGCACGTCAGCCGCCGCACGATGGACCTCCACCCGGCGCTGGCGCTCGCGTCGGTGTTCGTCGGGGCCGCGCTGCTCGGCCCGATCGGCGCCTTGATCGGCATCCCGCTGATGGCGGCGGCGATCACGGTCGTCCAGACGTACTCCCACCGGTACGAGCTGGTGCCCGAGCTCGCGGCGCGCGAGGCCGGCGAGAAGCCCGAGCGCCGCCCGGCTACCGAGACGTCGATCGCCGCCACGGTCGGGGATCCCGCCGACGGCCCGCCTGCTGCCCGCGTCGATCCGGCGTTCGAGTAGGCCGGGTCGCCCGCCACCACACCAACACACGATCGACGGCGGACGCCCTTGCGTACCGGTCCTGCACGCGGGCGGATCGCCTTCGGCTCGGGCCGACCGCCCCGGTTGTGTGTTGAAGTGGTCGGCGGCGGGTGATTAGCGCGGCTCCACGTCAACCTCTGGTTGACTGAGGCCATGCCCGCCCCCCGCCAGCGCCGCACCGCCTCCGCCGACGCCCCGTACCGCGATTCCAGCGGGAGGACGTTCGAGGACTACCCGCGCCCCTCGGTCGCGGTCGACGCCGCCGTGCTGACCGTCCCCCCGGGTGCGGATTCGCTGCACGTCCTGCTGGTGCGCCGCGAGGGGTCGCATCGCAAGGGCTCCTGGGCGCTGCCCGGGACCTTCCTGCACCCGGGCGAGACGCTGGCCGACGCAGTGCTGCGCGCGCTTCGGGAGAAGGCGGGGGTCGAGGGCCTCGCCCCCAGGCAGCTGAACGTCTTCGACGCGCCCGGCCGCGACTCACGCGGCTGGGTCGTGTCGGTCGCCCACGCCGCCGTCGTGGCCTGGTCTCGGATCGCCGACGCGGTCGAGGCGCAGCCCGGCGTGCGGGCCGTCGCGGTGGACGAGGTGCCGAGGCTGCCGTTCGACCACCAGCAGATCCTTGAGTTGGCGGTCGCCGACGTGCGGGCGCGCTACGCCGAGGCCCCCGACCCGGACCGGCTGCTCAAGCCGCCGTTCACCCTGCTCACCCTGCGCCGGCTGCACGAGGCGGTCGCGGGCGAGCCGCTCTACAAGGACACCTTCCGCCGTCGCATGCAGCCGCTGCTCAAGGAGACCGCCCGTCACCAGGAGGGCGTGGTCGGCAAGCCGGCGCTGCTCTACCGGCACCGGACGCGGCGGGCTTGAGTTGCGCAGCGCTGTCGGACCCCCTCGCTAGCCTGAAGGCACGCTCCAGAGAGGCGGCTGTCGGTACCTGGCCGGCCGCCCGGCAACCCCCGAACCGTCGGTGCGGGGTGCCCCAGGGGAAGAGCGGGCCGGCCGCCCTGCGCGTCCGGCAAGACCGGTGGCCGCGCTCACCCGCGGCCGGCCCGACCCGAGGGGCCCGCCATGCCACGTCTCCCCATCCGCACCTGCGATCTGTACACCCCCGGCCACCAGGTGCACTGGATTCCCCCGTTGCGCGTCTACGTCGATGCCTCGCGCCGTCCCGTCCGCGTCGAGGACGTCACCCCCGACGGCTGGTGCACCGTCCTCGATGGCGGCCAGGTGCTGCGCTGGTGGGTGCACGACCCCCTCCGGCTGGCCGATCTCGTCGCTCTCGACGACGGGCAGATGCTGCGGGTGGGCGAATCGACCTTCCTGACCACGCCCGTCCGGAATGGCTGCTGCTACTGGGTCTACCTCGCCGAGGCGGCCACACCCTGCCGCAAGCGCCAGCCACCGGATGGCCGCGCTGCCGGCGAGCCGCTCAGCGCCCAGGAGCTGCTGGCGGCGGCGAAGGACATGGGCGGCGTCACCGCACAGATTCAACTGAGCGCACCGCCAGACCCCGGAGCACGGCGGTCCGGCCAATAGGCCCAAGGACCATTCCCAAGGCCCCTCATCGGTCGGATGCTGAGGGCATGGCCACCTCGGTGGTTTCGCGCCCGGCGGGGTGGTTCCCCGACCCGTACGAGAAGGCCAAGTGGCGCTGGTGGGATGGCCAGGCCTGGACCGGCTGGACCGAGGCCAGCACCGCGGGACTCCGTCCCAGCCGCATCCCCCCGACCCCCGACGCGATCCCCGCGCCACTGCCGCTGCCCCGGTCCCCGGCCGATCGTGAGGAGCTCGGCCACCTCGCGTACGTCCGGCGATTCCTGTCCGAGGCGTACGACCGGCAGATCATCAGCGCGACAACGCTCGTGGCCCTCAACGACGCCGCCAAGGCGCGCGCCGCCGCCCTTGAGCGACCCGCGCCGGCGCCGGCGCCCGTGCCGTCCAGCGCCCCGCCGAGCCCAACGCTCCACGAGCACACCCCAGCCGTACCCCACACGCCAACAGCCGGTCGGCCAGCCCCACCGCAGGCAGTAGTGGCGCCGGCACCCGCCCGCTCCTACCCGCTGCCTGCTCCCCAGCCCCAGCCGGTCCCCCGCCCGGCGCCCGTCCCGCGCCCCAAGACGTGGTGGGACCGCACCCGCGAGGCGGTCGCCGCCGACCTGGCGGTGCACGGCCTCGCGTACCTCGGGGTCCTGCTCGTCTTCGCCGGCATCTTCGGCACGCTGGCCTGGGGCTTCCGGTCGTTCACACCGCAGCAGCGCGCGCTGGTCGAGTTGGGGGTGCCGCTGCTCCTGCTGGGCAGCGGCTACGCGTTGACCCACGCCCGCGCCCCGTACGTCGGCTCCGCGCTGACCTTGGCCGGCGGCCTGCTGCTGCCCCTGGTGCTCATCGCCTCCGTCCTCGACACCGCGCCCATCCCTCCCGATCCCGAGACCGAGGCCGCGCGGTACGCGACCCTGGTCGTCCTGCCGCTGTTGACCGGCCTCGCGTACGGGCTGATCGGCCTCAAGCGGCCCTCAAGCCCGCTGCGGTTCCTCGCCGCCCCCTCCCTGTGGCTCGCCGCCGCAATGGCCGCCCTGCCGACCGCCGGGCCGGTCCTCGGCGGGTTCGAGGTCGCGACCCCGCACCCGACCCAGATCGCCGTGGCCATGGCAGCGGTCCCGCTGACGCTGCTCCTCGTACGGCTGCCGCGGCTGGCAACGCTGCGCGTGCCCACCGAGCTCTCGGCCGTGGTCGGCGCCGTGGTGCTCCTGCTGCTTGAGGTCTTGGCGTCGTTGGCCGAGGACGCAGTCGGCTGGCCGCTGGCGGCGACCCTCGCGTTGCTCGCGGTGACCGCCGAGCTGCTGGCCCCTCGCGCGGCGGACCGCCTGGTCAACTCGGTGCAGCTGGTCGCCGCCGCCGGCGCCGTGCTGTCGCTGGCACCCGTGCTCGCCCTGGGGCCTTGGGGGCTCATCGGCCTGGTCGCCGGCGTCGCGCTCGCCGAGTGGATCGGCTACCGCCGCCCCGACGGACGTTCACCCTTGGTGGCGCTCGGGCTCGGCGGGCTTGCCGCCCTCGCAGCGGTGGTCGCCATCCCGGACTGGTACGCCATCGGCGGGTTCGCCGCCCTGACCGCCTGGGCGGTTCTCCGCCGGCAGGCGCCCGTCGAATGGCTGCCGGCCCCCGTCAGCGGGTACGTCATCGGCCTGGCGCCCCTCGGCGCGCTGGCCGGGCTCGCCGCCGAGACCTCGCTGGCGGTCGCCGCCGCGGCCGCCGGGCTCGGCGCCCTGGCACTCACCCTCGCAGTGGCCAACCGGCGCTCCGACAGCCTCTGGCTGCAGCTCGCTGCCGGATACGCCGTGGCGGCCGCGGGGGCCGCGCTTGCCTCTCCGCCGGCCGATGGAGCCTGGTGGCGCGCCGGAGCCCTGGCGGCAGGAGCCCTCGCCCTCGGCCTGCTGCGGGAACTCCCCGCCGCGGCCCGCGCCTGGCCGGCGGTCACCGGAATCCTGATGGCCGCGGGTCTGGTCATCGCCGAGGCCCAGCCGCTCGCCGTCACCGCCGGCTGTCTCGCCGTGGCGGGTGCGGCCGTCACGGTCGCCGCGGTGGCCCTCCCCCAGCGCCCCCTGGGCGCCCACGCCGGGCTGGCCGGCGCCGCGGTCACGTTGAGCGCGCTCGTGCTGGGCAGTGGGCGCGACGCCCTTCAGTCCTGGACGGTCATCGGCCTGGCTGCCCTCGCCGCGGCTGCCCTCGCGGTGGTGGTCGGCCACCTTGTGGGACGCACGGGCATCCCCGCATTGGCCACGCCGTGGACGGCGCCCTTGATCGTGGTCGCCGCCGTCCCGTCGCTGGCCGTACTCAGCGCGCGGCTCGTCGCCGACTCGAAGACCCAGCTGCTCGAGGCCGAGCTCTGGCCCGCGGTCGCCGGCGCTGCAGCAGCAGCCGCGGTCGCCGCGGCCGGCGGCGCGCTGGCCCGCTGGGTCCCGGGCATCCTCGACCCGCAGGCAGACGCAGAAGCCGAGGCGCCGTCCAGCCCCCCGTCGGCCCAGCCCATCCCGCTGGTCCTCAGCCACGGCGGAACGCTGATCGCCATCGTCCTCGCCGTCCCGCTGGCCCTTCGCTCGATCGAGCTCGGCCAGCCCGAGGCCGGGGTCGCCGCGGTGCTCGCCGCGATCGTCGCGACCGCCGCCGTGGGAGTGCTCCGCGAGGAGATCGAGACCCTGGCCGGCGTCCTGCTGACCCTTCCGCTGGCCCTGACGGCCGCCGTCTGGGCCACCGACGATCCGTCGATCCCGGCATTCGTGGTCCTCGGCTGGGGCGCCCTCGTTCTGCTTGCGACGCCGGTCGCCGACGCCCGGCTGTCCGGGCCGCGCCCGATCGGCGGCTTCGTCCGCGGCTGGATCCCGGCGACCCTGCTGGCGATCGGAGCGCTGGCGGCCACCGGCGGCTGGCTCGCCACCGCGGCCTCGGGCCGCCCGACCTTCGCGGTGACGTCGGGGATCCTCGCCGCGGTCACCGCCGGCGTCGCCGTCCTGCTCGGCTGGTCGGCGCTCACGCTGGCCACCTGGGCGCTGCTCATCGTCGCCCTCGACAGCGCGCTCGCACGGCCGCTGCACGAGACCCCGTGGTCGTACGCCGCCCTCACCGCGGCGCTGCTGGCCGCTGCCGCCGGGCTCGCCTTACTGCGCCTCGACCCCACCGATACCGACCGCCGGGCCGCCTGGCTGCGCTCGCTCGCCCTGCCGCCGTACGCGCTCGCGCACGTCACCGCGCTGGCCGCGCTCGGGCTGGGGCTCAACCGGGACGCGATGCCGGAGACCTGGATCCCGGTGGGCGCACTCGCGGCGGCCGTCGGCGGCTTCGCGCTGAGCCGGCTGGTCCCTGCCGAGGTCGAGCCGGTGCCGGCCCGCGCGCGTACGGAGCTCGGCTGGGCGTACGTCATCATCGGCGCGGTCGTGCTGCTCAACGGCGTCGCCGCGATCGGCGGCTGGTGGACGGTGGGGGCGCTGGCCGCCGGCGCCGTGCTGGCCACCGCGGGCGCGTTCCTGCTGCGCTGGCCCGCGGACCTCGCCGCCTCGGGCATCGGCGCCGCGCACGGCCTGGCCGCCTCGGTCGCGGCCGCCGCCATCGTCGAGCCCAGCGCCGCGGAGTCTGCGGCCATTGCGGCCCTGGCCTGCGGCGCCCTGGTGGTCGCCGCGGCCGCCGCGCAGTGGCTGCTCCCGCGCGATCGCCTCGCGATCACCGGACCGTGGGCGGCCCTCGGCCTCATCGGGGTCCTGATCACGGCCGTGTGGGTGGGCAGCGGGCCCTCGTACGACGTCGCCGACTCCGCGGCGTTCGCCACGGCCGGAGGTCTGGCGCTGGCTGCCGACGGACTAGCCGTGGCGGCAGCCCGGCTGCCGGGGCTCGGCCTGTGGCACGCCGCCGCCGTGCTGCTGGCCGCCGCCATCCCCTACGGCTGGCTGGGCGCCGACGCCACCGCCGCCGTGGCCGCAGGGACGACGCTCGCCGCTGCGGCCGCCGCGGGCTTGGCCGTCGCCTTTGGCTGGGCGCGCAGGCCCGCCGCCCAGTGGGTCGGCCCAGTCCTGACCCTGGCCGCCGGCCTTTGGTGCGTGGGCGCGCTGCTCTCCGAGGGCGACCCCGACCTGTGGGCACTGGCGCTGGCGATCGCCGCAGTGCTGGTCGCGGTCGGCGGGCTGGTCGGGCGCGCGCCGTTGGTCGTGGGCGCCGCCGCCGCGCCGGCGTACGCGGCCTGGGTGCTCATCGTCTCGACGCACCTGACCGACGCGGAGGCCCCCTGGTACTCCATCCCCGCCGGGCTTTCCCTGCTCGGCGCCGTCGGCGCGATCCGCTGGCACCTGCGGGCGCAGGGCTCGGATGGCCGCGGGGGCGAGGTGGTCCTCCTCGAGCTGGTCGGCATGCTGGTGCTGGTCAGCGCCCCGGTCGTGAACGCGGCGGAGGACCCGGCCAGCGCCGGCCTGGCCCTGGCCCTCGGGGTCGGGCTCGCCGCCTGGGGGATGGTCACCAAGGTGCGCCGCCGCCTCGCTTTCGGCGCCCTGACCGTGCTCGTCACGCTGGTCGTCATCATCGCCGCGCCGCTCGTCGGCCTGCTGCGCACCTGGACCGGCCCGCTGCTGTGGGCCCTGGTCGCCCTGGCCGGGTTGGCCGCGCTGCTCGTCGCGGCATTCCTCGAGCGCGGGCGCGGCGCGATCCGCAGCCTGTTCGACCGCGCCTCCAACACGTTCGCCGACTGGGAGTGAGTGTGGCCCGGCGGCCGAGCAGCGGCCCCGAGTTGCGGGCCTCGGCGCAGCGAGCCGGCGTGCGCGACCCGCGGGTGCTCG
>Ga0114939_10002196_pt1 | contig 14756 bp, 13 predicted proteins | sample AshMeaCrysSpring_FD_87196 | JGI IMG/M metagenome (GOLD analysis project Ga0114939, IMG submission 87196) | Groundwater microbial communities from Big Spring, Nevada to study Microbial Dark Matter (Phase II) - Ash Meadows Crystal Spring | ecosystem: Environmental > Aquatic > Deep subsurface >... | reverse complement strand
TCGACTGCAGAGGCGCCAGAATCCCGTTCAAGGGCTTTCGCCGACATGCCAACTCCTCAGTCCCAGCGACGCTTGTGATCGGAGACCCTCCGGTGGTGCGGGACGAGCGCCCCGCACCACCGGAGAGAACATCGCCTACGCGCAGTCTTCCGTGAGGGTGGTGCCAGATCCGGTCTTGATGCCGTCGCAGGTGTCCTGGAAGGACTCGCTGACGAGCCTGCCGAGGGCGAAGACGATGATGACGATCAGGGCGGCGATCGCGGCGATGAGCAGGCCGTACTCGACGGCCGAGGCGCCCTCGTCCTTGCGGATGGTGGTGCGGATGCGCTGGAGCATGGGGAACCCCTCCGTGGGACTTCTTGCGGCCGACCGGTCGCCGGCTGCCTACGGGAGAAGCATGCCCCCGGGCTGCCTCGGTCCGATATCGCCCGCGCAGGCAGCAACTCGTAGCCGAACGGATGACCCCGACTGGGTTACTGGGTACACGCGACAACAGGCACCTAGGGCCGCTCCGCCGTTCCGGTCTCGATCAGACCGAGCCGAAGCGCGGCCATCAGCGCCTGGGCGCGGTTGGCCGCTCCGAGCTTCTCGTACAGCTTGGAGATGTGGGTCTTGGTGGTCGAGTCGCTGATGTAGAGCCGGCGGCTGATCTGGGAGACGCCGAGCCCTTCCGCGAGCAGACCGAGGACCTCACGCTCGCGCGGCGAGAGTTGTGGCCCGCTGGGCGTCATCCGCCGGCGCATGGCCTCGGCCAGGTCCGCGGCCGTGAACGTGCGGGGCGAGGCCGCTGCGTGCCTTGCCGCGGCGACCACCTCGTCGGCTGGGGCGTCCTTCGGGACGAAGGCGGACGCCCCAGCGTCGAGGGCCCCGAAGAGCTGCTCGTCCCCGGCGTACATCGTGAGCACCACGATCCCCAGATCGGGGTGGCTCTGGCGGGCCTTCCGTGCTGCATCGAGCCCCGACCCATCGGGGAGCCGCACGTCGAAGATCACCACATCGGGTCGGAACGCTGCCAGCAATGCTTCGGCCTCCTCGACGGAACTGGCCTCGCCCACGATCTCGAAGCCCCCGTCTCCCTCGAAGGCGCGACGCAGCCCCTGCCGGATCAGCTCGTGGTCGTCAACGAGCAGCACTGTGGTCGGCACGCGGCCCTCCCTCCGGGTCTCCACCATTCTTGCGGTTGGCCGTTGGCGCACCGCTGCCGGGGGCCAGCCAGGGTTCGGTGCCCTGCGGCACATCGAAAGCGAGGGCAGAGCGCACGCGTCCGCGGGGCTCGCCGACGACCACTTCGATCCGGGTGCCGCCACCGGGCCGCTCCTCGATGGCGAGCGCGCCCCCGAGCCGGTCGACCCGCTCGCGCATGATCTCCAGACCGTAGGAATCGCGCCGGCCAGGGGCGAGACCCCGGCCGTCGTCCTCGACCCGCATCAGCGCGGAGGGCGGATCGACCACGCAGGTCACCCACAGCCTGCGGGCCCTGGCGTGCTTGCGGGCGTTGGTGATGGCCTCTTGGGCGACCCGCATCAGCTCCGACTCGGCCTCGACCCGCAGCCGGGTCGGGCTCTCGTCGATGAGTAGGTGGACGGTGAGCCCCGAGAGGGTCCCCACCCGGCGGGCGTACTCGCTGAGGGCGGCTCCAAGCCCGCCGCCCTCGAGCAGGTCGGAGCGCAGGTCGAAGATCGACAGCCGAAGCTCGGAGACGACCCGGGACAGCTCGGCCCGAAGCTCGTCTAGGCCGCGCTGTTGAGCCGGTGTCTCGGCCGAGCGGCGCAGGTCGTCGACGGCGTAGCCGAGGGAGGCGATCTCCTGGGCGATGCCGTCGTGGATCTCTCGGGCGAGCCGCCGCCGCTCGTCGGTCGTGGCAATCGTGCGAACCTCGCCGAAGAGGAGCGCGGTGTCGAGCCGCAGCGAGGCGTCCTCGACAAGTCGCTGGGCGTCGTCAAGTGCCTCCTGGGAGAACGGCGCCTCGTCCCGTTCGACCCCTACCACGCCAATGGCGCGGTCGCCAAGGACGAAGGGGAAGGCGGCGCTGAAGCCGCTGGAAGGGTCACTGAGGGATCCAGTCGAGGCGGCCGGCCGGAGGGTCGCCAGGGCCGAGGCCCACACGGGATGGCCGTCATCGGGGCCCCACGGGACGCGATCGGCGCCTGCGTGGGACAGCGGGACCAGCAGATCGCCCTCTCCGCCCCGCACGAACACCGCCGCCCGACTGTAGCGCGCCGGCACCCGCAGGTTCTGGAGCAGCACCTGGGCCTGGCTTTGCGGGTCCAGCCCGTCGGAGAGCTGACGGGAGACCGCGTGCAACTGGGCCAGCAGGCGGTACGCCTCGAGGTAGCCCCGATCGGGGTCGGCCTCCTCATCGGCCCGTCGTAGGGCGGCGCCCACCAGTCCGGCGGCGAGTCCCAGCGTGACCCAGGTGGCGACATCGGCGACATAAGGGCGGATGGGCTCGTCGGCCACCGAGGTTGCGCGGGCCGCCAGCAGAACCAGCGTCGCCAGCCCGATTGCGGTCACGGCCATCCGGGCCCCGAAGGTGATGCCCGCGGCGAATGCCGGGGCGATGAGGTACGGGAGGACGTTGGGATCGAAGGGGCGGCTGGCAACCATGATCAAGGTGGCGGCCACGGCCTCGGCGACCGGGACCCAGGGGGCGAGCCGCTGCGGGTAAGAAAGGCTGGCCGCGACGGCGATGGTGGCCAGCCCCAGCAGCGAGGCGAGCTGGGTCCGTTGGGGATCGGACAGGCTGGCCAACGCGACGACCAGCACGAGCATGATGGCCCGCACCGCGATCGCCAGGCGCGCTGGCCCACGGTGGCGGAAGCGGTCCGCGGCCCGGGCGAATGGACCCGATAGGGCGGACATAGCCCGACGGTCGCACATTCTGGCGGGCAAGTCGTCCGTACGCGCCCAGGAATCACCCGGACATCCGATACGCCGTGGGCCGGTTTCTGCCACGATCAAGGGGTGACCGACCTGCTGCGCAACCTCAGTTCCGTGCTGTCCGAAGCCGACGGGAAGCTGGCCATGGGAGCATCGGCCGCCGCCCGGGTTTGGCCCACCGGCTTCGAGCCGCTTGACACGTACCTGTCTGGCGGCCTCCGGTCGGGTGAGCTGACCCTCCTCGGCGGGCCCCAGGGCCTGGGCAAGACGACCTTCGCCCTCCAGTTGCTCCGCAACGCGGTGGTGGCGGGCGAGGCAGGTCTGTACTTCTCCTACGAGCATGACGCCGCCACCGTCCTTGAGCGGCTGATCGCCGTCGAGGCCGCTGAGGTCGCGGGGGAGGAGGCGGTCTCGCTGCGGCGGATCCGCGAGGCGATGGAGGCCTCCGACGGGCGGCTTGGCGGCCTTGAGGACCGGCTCGCCGGGACTCAAGGCGGCGCCGAGGCGGTGCGGGCCGTCGCCGGGTATGCCGACCGCCTCTTCGTTCATCGCTCCAACGGCTCCACCACGTCGGGTGAGGAGATCGCCCGGGTAGTGGCGGAGACCGCCGAGCGGGCCGGCAGGACGCCCCTGGCCATCGTCGACTACCTGCAGAAGGTCGCCGTCCCCGGGAATCTCGAGACCGAAGAAGAGCGGGTCACGGTCATCGTGGAGGGGTTGAAAGACCTGGCGCTCGATGCCGAGGTCCCTGTCTTGGCCGTCGTGGCCGCGGACAAGGAGGGCCTCGTGGCTGGCAAGCGGCTGCGCATCAACCACCTGCGAGGCTCGACCGCCTTGGCGTACGAGGCGGACGTCGTCCTGATCATGAATGAGAAGTACGACGTCGTCGCCCGCCACCACCTGGTCTACGATGTGGGCAACGCCGAGAGGTTCCGCAACTACGCCGTGATCTCGATCGAGAAGAACCGCAGCGGCCTCGACCGGATCGACCTGCAGTTCCGCAAGCGCTTCGAGCAGGGCCGATTCGAGCCCGAGGGCGCCCCGGTCGCCGAGCAGCTCGTGGACGAGCGGGTGTTCATCGAGTAGCCGCGCAGCTGCCCGTCCGAGGCGCCTCGCTGTGTTAGCGCGCTCCCTCCTGGTCGCGCGGGTTGCGGTGCTCATCGAGCCCGCGGGCCAGGGCGCGCACCGCGAGCGCATCGGTCAGCGGCCCCTCCGCCTCCTGCCCGAGAGAAGCCAGGGCGACGAGGTCGGCCTCGGAGAACCCCCGGTCGGTGCGTGCGGCCAACAGGATCGCCCCCACGGTGGGCACAGGAGCGGCAGCCAGATGCGGCCAGCTGGCGAGCGGGGCGCCGGACATCTTGACCCGAACTATGTCGCTGCCCTCGACGAGCATCCCCTTGCTGGCGCGGGCGACCATCTGGACCAGCCAGGTGTCGCTGGCCAGCTCGCAGCGCATCTCCAAGGTCCGCAAGCCCGATCCTGCGGCCACCCGCCACACCTCGCCATCCGGTACCAGTAGGGCGGCGGCCGCCGCCCCCGTCCGGTCGACGGCGTCGAGGACGACCGCATTGGCGGTTTCCGGGACGCCGAGCAGCCCGTCGATGCGGGTGGCCAGCGCGCGGACGAGCTCCAAGGGGCTGGCGGCGTGGTCGACGCGGGGCACAGCCGGGGCAGGCGGGGCAGACGGGATGGGGACAGCGCGAGGGGGCGCCTCGACGGTGAGCACCGTGGCCAGGGTCGCGGGCTGACCTGGGGGGAGCCGGACCACGGCCGGTGCCGCCGGCGGCGTCGCTGGCTGGGACTTCGGCGGCGAGAGGGGGGCGCCCACGGGTGGGAGCGGGGGCCGCGGGCGCGGAACGAACGGGGGCAGAGCGGCGACCGTGGGCTCGACGGACCCGGAATGCGCGTCCGACTCCATAATTACCCTCGGTTGGTCGGGCCCGGTCGCTCGGTTCTGCGCTGGCTCCCGGATGGCGGCCTGCAGCGCCTCCTCGGGAGGCGCGTCGGGCAGCGCGGTGAGGTCGACCACGGCGGGCAGGATCGTCGGCGCGGAGACTGCGGCATCAGGCGGATCAGATCGGTGGGCCGGAGCTGGCGGCAGAGGAGCCGGGTTGGCAGACGAGGTGGGCGGGGGCTCCGGGCGGCCCTCGTGTGTCTGGGGGAGCCCGGCTTGGCGTTGCGGGGCTTGCAGCAGGCCGTCGAGGGCGGCGATCAGCGTGGGGCGGGTCACCGGAAGGGGGAGGACCGCGCAGCCAGGCGGCGGCATCGCCTCCAGCGATGCCCACGGGCCGGCGCTGCCCGCCACCAGCAGGATCGGCTCGCTGCGTCCGGTCGATCTCAGGTGGTCGACGGCAGCGGTGGCGTCGCCGGGCTCGCCGAGGTCGAGGATGTAGACGTCGGCCTGGTCGGTCCCCTCGGTCCAGCGGTCCAGGAGCAGGGGTCGGCAGGTGTCGACCTCATGAACGCCGCCCGCAAGGCTCATCGACATCGCGGGATTGCGTGAGACGACCAAGATGCGTGCCATGGGCCGTTGCCTCCTTCCTGCCACTGGGCCGTCCGTCGATTAGCCCCCCGTGAAGGCGGTGATGATACGGATCGCCGCCGGGCCCAGGATGACGACGAACAACGCGGGGAGGATGCAGAAGATCAGCGGGAAGAGGATCTTGACCGGGACCTTCTGGGCGAGCTCTTCGGCCCGTTGCGAGCGTTTGATCCGCATCTCACGAGACTGCACGCGCAAGACGTTGGCGATCGGGATGCCGAAGGCGTCCGCCTGCACCATCGCCGTCACGAATCCGCGGAGCTCGGCCACGTCCGTGCGCTCACCCAGCGCCCGCATCGCGTCGCTTCGGCCGGTGCCGATCTGCATCTCCTGCAGCACCCGGAAGAACTCGTCGGCCAGAGGGCCCTCGGTGTTGCGGGCCACCTGCGAGAGCGCGGCGTCGAAACCCAGGCCGGCCTCAACCGAGATGCTCAGCAGGTCTAGGGCGTCCGGCAGCTCGCGCCTGATCCGCTCGCTGCGGTTGTAGGCCGCCTGGTAGAGAACCAAGTTGGGCACGAACCAGCCGGCCAGGCCGGCGAGCGCCGTGACGATCACGATGGTCAGGAGAGGCGCGCTGAAGGCCAGGGCAAGCAAGGACGCCACCAGGGCGAGCACGAGAACGCCGATCACCTTGAAGGCCAACACCCGGTCGACGTCCCAGCCGGGCGGGCTGCCTGCCAGCTCCAGTCTCCGGCGGATCGTCCCGCTCCGCTCGGCTGGTGTGACGCGGCGTCCGATCTCCGTGAACCGCGCCATGGACGGACTCACCACGCGTTCGCTGAACGGACGATCCAGCTCGCGCCGCATGGATTCGGGCGCGGCGTTGATCGCCTCGACCGCAGCCAGTGAGCGGTTGACCGCCGCTCGGTCGCTGGTCAAGGAGCCGATGGTGGCCAGGGCGATCGTGATCGCGACGAATAGGGCGCCGAGGCCCAGCAGGAGAAGCATGGTTCCGCTCATCGGCTAGACCTCCACCTTGATCGCCTTGCGAAGCCACAACACCCCGGCGAGCAGCAGGATCGCCCCCACGATGATCATGACCCACCCGAGGGGCTCGGTCACCAGCAACGAGATGTACTCCGGTCGGACGAAGATCAGATAGATGGCGAAGACGACGGGCAGCAGCCCGAGGATCCAGGCGGAAAGCCGACCCTCGGCGGACAGCACCCGCACCTGGCGGCGAAGCCGCTCGCGTTCGCGGAGCGTGGCAGCGACGGTGGTCAACACCTCGGCCAAGTTGCCGCCTACCTCGCGCTGAATCCTGATGGCCATCACGACCCAAGCGAAGTCTTCGCTGCGCATGCGGGCGGCGATCCCCTCAAGCGCGTCCTCCATGGGGACGCCGAGCCGCGTCTCGACCAGAGCCCGGTTCAACTCAGTCGACATCGGAGGCTGACCCTCGCGCACGACGGTGTCCACGGCCTGCGGCATTGAGTACCCGGCGGAGAGGCTGCCGGCGATGAGCTGAAGGGTGTCAGGCATCTGCTCGAGGAATCTCGCGGTCCGCTTGGACTCCTTCCGGGAGAGGTACACCCAAGGAGCGATGAGCCCGATGGCGAGCCCGATGAGGGCGGGGGCCAGCCGACCGCCGAAGAGGAGCAGCAGCACAAGACCGAGCCCGATCGCGATCCCGACGTGGATGAGCAGCCACTCAGCAGCCTTGAGAGGGAGTCCCGCAGCCTCGAGCTTGGACCCGAGAACCCCCTCGAGGTCGCGTTTCTGGACAACGCGGCCCGCCAGCTCGACGGCAGAGCGCGCCACTCCGCTGTCCCCGAGAGACGTCGAGGTCTCGGCTTCCTTGACCGGCTGGCGGCCGGCCAGGCTGTAGACGGACAGCCGGCTCTTGACGGTGCTCCGCCTCGCGCGAGCGGCTGTCGTCAGGGCAATGGCGAGCAGGATCGCCAAGCCAACGAAGAGCAGGCCAATCGCCCAGGGAAGCAGGCCGCTGCGAGTCTGGAGGCCGCTTGCCTCGGGTACGGGCTGGGGGCCGTATTCGGTTCCAGTGGCGCCGGGATCAGAGACGGTCGGAAGGGTGGCGAAGGCGCTGTCGGCGACCACAAGCGGGCCAGCTTGCGCGCTCACGGCGATGTTCCCCGACAGCCCCCCCTGGGACTCGTCTGGGGTCACGGTCACCAGCAGCTGGTTCGTGATGGTGGCCGCAGCCTGGTTGAACGCGTCGGTCAGCTGAGCGGTGTCTGTGCTGGTGATGACGGTCCCGTTGCCAGCGGCGGCGATAGCCTCAAGCGGTGCGAGGAGGGCCGGGTCGGTTCCGATAGCCACAGCGTCGACGGTCGCGCCAGAGGCCTCGACGGCGGCCACCGCCTGCTCCAGGGTGGTGCTCCCTCCCTCGTTCTGGCCGTCGGTCAGCAGGACGACCGAGCGGACCTCCGCGGTTCCGAGGGACTCGACGGACAGCTTGGTCGCGTCGTAGAGCGCGGTGGCGCCGACAGCGGTCAGCCCGGCCACCGCGGCCCGGACCTCACGCCGATCCGTGGTCGGCTGCACGACCACGGAGGCGGCGTCGGCAAAGGCAACCAGGCCGACCGAGACATCTCCGGGCACGCTGTCGAGGTAGGCGTTCGCGGCGGCCTTCGCGGAATCCAGCCGCTCGCCCTTCATCGAACCGCTGGTGTCCATGGTCAACATCGAGGTGCGTGCCACCGTGGTGGTTCGGCTGTTGATCGGCTCGGCGGCCGACGGCAGGGCCGTTCCGTCGAGACTCACCTGCACTGAAGCGGGATCGAGGGACGTATCCGGCGGGAGATCGGTCGCGGTGAAGACGATCTCCAAAGTGCTGCCCACGCTCTGCAGAGAGGCGATGCGCCCCTCGGGTTCGGCGAGGGCGGGCGTCACCGCCAGCAAGACCAAGGCCCCGGCCGCGGCCAAGGGTCCGGCCGCGGCCCGCAAGGCGTGGCCGAGCCTCATGTGCCGAACTTCTCGAACGCGAAGATGGTCGGGTCGACTTCGACGCCGCTGGCCTTGAGTTTGTCAAGGAACTTAGGCCGCAGCCCGGTCGACTTGAGTTGGCCAATCGAGCGGTTCTCGTCGTCGAACCCCATGGCGTGGTCGAACACGAAGAGATCCTGCAGGGTGATCACGTCGCCCTCCATGCCCACAACTTCGGTGACATGCGTGATGTGGCGCGTGCCGTCCTTGAAGCGGGACTGGTGAACGATCAGGTCGATCGCGCTACTGACCTGCTCGCGGATAGCCCGCACCGGCAGATCGATGCCCGCCATGAGCACCATCGTCTCGATGCGCGACAGCACGTCGCGCGGTGAGTTGGCGTGCACGGTGCAGATAGATCCGTCGTGGCCGGTGTTCATGGCCTGCAGCATGTCGAGGGCGGCGGCGTCGCGGACCTCGCCGACGACAATGCGGTCGGGCCGCATGCGCAGCGAGTTGCGAACCAGGTCGCGGATCCTGACCTCGCCCTTGCCCTCGATGTTCGGTGGGCGGGCCTCCAGGCGCAGCACGTGCTCCTGGTGCAGCTGGAGCTCGGCGGCGTCCTCGATGGTGATGATGCGCTCCTCGTGCGGGATGAACGAGGAGAGCACGTTGAGTGTGGTGGTCTTGCCGGCGCCGGTTCCGCCGGAGACGAGGATGTTCAGCCGACCCCGCACGCAGCGCTCCAGGAAGTCGGCGACCGAGCGCGACAGCGTCCCAAAGCCGACCAGGTCGTCGACCATGTACGGGTCGGTGGAGAACTTGCGGATCGTCAGCAGCGAGCCGTCGATGGCGAGCGGCGGGATGATGGCGTTGACCCGGCTGCCGTCGGGGAGGCGGGCGTCCACCATCGGGCTGGACTCGTCGACCCGGCGTCCCACGCGGCCGACGATCTTGTCGATCGTGCGCCGCAGGTGGGCCTCGTCGTTGAACTGCCCGTCGACCTCGTAGATCTTGCCGGCTCGCTCGATGTAGAGCGAGTCCGGCCCGTTCACCATCACCTCGGTGATGTCGGCGTCGCGCAGGTACGGCTCCAGCGGGCCGTAGCCGAGGATGTCGTCGGCGATCTCCTGGGCGATCCGGGCGCGGTCAGCGACCGTCAGCGGGGTGTCCTCGGCAGCCAGCACCTCCTGCAAGGTCAGCCGGACCTTCTGCTCAAGTTCTGATTGGGTCAGCCGAGAGTCGTAGAGCTTGGGACCCAGGGTGTCGAGCAGGGCCTGGTGCACCTGGCGCTTGAGGTCTCCGAAGGGGTCGTCGATCCGGCGCGAACGCGGCGCAGATGGCCCGGTCGAGAGGCTGTCGGTCTCCACCGGAGGCGCATCTAGTTCGCCCCGGGACTTCTTGGCCTGGGCCAGGCGGTCAGCAAGGCTGGTCATGAGGTCTTGGCCTTCCTGCGCATGAAGCCGCGCCGGTCGCTGCGCAGTTCAGTGGGGATACTCGCGTCGGGGCGGGCAGTCTGACCGGCGATCTGCCTCTCGGCAAACTGCTTGATCGCCAGAGAAACGGGGTGCTTGGCGTCATCGATGACGATCGGCACACCCCGGTTGACCGTCGCTGGCACATCTCGGGAAGAAGGAATCTGAGCTGCGATCGGGGACCTAATCGTCTTCTCGACCTCGGCGAGCGTGAGGCCCACCTTGGAGTCGGCCCGATTGAGCACCACCCGCCACCTATCGCGCGGGTAGTTGAGCAGGTCGAGGGTTTCGAGCGTGAGCTTCAGGTTCTTTAACGCCGGGATGTCGAGTGTGGCCATCAGCGCGACCACGTCGCTTTGGTCGAATGCGGCAAGCACCTGGTCGTCGAATGCCGGAGGGGTGTCGACGACCACGTAGTCGAATTCCTGCTTGAGCAGGTGCAGCACCTTGGTCACGAGAGCCGCGGTGACGGCCGCCCCACCCTCGGGCTCCATCGGGGCGACAAGCGTCGAGAGCCCCGGTGAGTGGGGGGTGAGCAGTGCCTGCAGTGCGGGCAAGTCCAGGCTGTCCGCGAGCGGCACGGCGTCTGCGATGGTGTGAGCGGGGAAGAGCTGCAGCGCGATGGCCACGTCGCCGAAAGCCAGGTCGAGGTCGACGAGGCACACCTCGCGGCGGCCGTGGTCGGCCAGGGCGGCCGCGAGGTTGGTGGCCAGCGTCGTCTTGCCACAGCCGCCCTTGGCAGAGAAGACCGTGACCAGGATGCCTGTGCTGGTGGAGTCCTCCTCGGATGCGGGCGCCCCCGCCTGGTCGCGAAGTGCCCGAGTGAGATCCCGCGATCGTGCCACCGCAGCGTTGAGCCCTGCGAGGTCACGCTCCTCGACGACCTCGCGGACCCCGGCTCGCAAGGACTCGGCTAGCAGGGTGGTGTCGATGCGCCGCCGCACCAACACGACGCCGAACCAAGGTCGGGCAACCCGCATCCGCTCGGCAAGGGCCAGTGCCGACCCCAGGTCGATCGTCGGGCCGATGACCACCAAGTCGGCACCCAAGTCAGCGTCGAGCTCTCGTTGGAGGGCGTCCAGTGAGACCACCAACCGAGAATCCGGCCCCAGCGCGGAGCGCAGGGTCTCTGCGGCGGCCGCGTCGTGATCGACGATCAGAGTCATGGTGAAGGGGACCGATTCCTAGGCGTCGACGGTCACTGGAAGAGGTTTCGGGCGTCCACGCCGACGCCAGGGGCGATCGGCACGGACTTGTCGGTCAGGATCTCGAAGTAGAGCTCACCCTGCGTCTGGCCGAAGATGATCTTCTGTGCCTGGGCTTGGTCCACCGCCAAGGTCAGCAGCGCGACCGGGTAGGTCGACTCGACCTGCGTTCCATCCGGGTTGGTCTGTGTCTCGGTCAGGGTCGTGGTCCCGCCCGTGGCGATCACCTGGACGGAGGGCAGCAGCACCTGGGTGGCCGACTCGCAGGCGTTCGGCTGGCCCTCGGGACGAGCGGTGGTGAGGAAGATGGCCACGTTGGTGCCGGGTTGGTTGTCCAGGAATGCCGCGGCCCGCTGCGGGTCGCCCAACTGAATCGAGATGGCGACCTTGCCTTCGGGGATCACGCCGGCCGCTGTGCTGCCAGGCGGGCCGAACTGCTGCTGAAGGATCTGCTGCCCCGTGAAGATCGGTGTGAGGGCGACCAAGTCGGCCACCGGGGTGATGTCGCCGAGCGCCCCAGGGGCCACGGAATCAGCCGCGACGGTCTGCTTCTCAAGCAGCCCGGCTGACTGAGCCGCGTTACCCGTGGTCCCGGCCGGAATATCCGCGGTGGCGACGAGCACGGAGACCGGCTCCTGCCCTTCCAGCGCTCGGTCGTTGATCCCCTTGACGTACAGGAAGATCAGCGCCGTACCGAGTGCGGCGACGACAATGGCGGCGATCAGCAGCAGCGTGCGGCGTCCCATGGCTCCTCTATCGGTACTAGGGCCGGTTGAGCAAACGGTGTGCCCCCGCGCCCAGCGAGTCGGCGAGGCGTCCGCCGGAACGATTGTCCGGCTGCCGCCTGGCCACCCCGATGACCATGGGTAAGCACCTGGTGTGCTTCACCGCAGGCTAGCGCGCCGTGGGCCGGGTTACCTGCACCGGTGAGGGTCGGACCGCATGGGCGAGTCTCGGCGTCGTCCAAACGGTGGACCCAGAGGGGTCGGGATTCCCCCGATCGGCCCTTGTGCCCTTGCCCACAAGCCTGCGTGCTCAACCCGCCGCCACCGTCGTGACCACCCGAGCCCGGGTGCCGGGCTGGGCCCAGTCGCGCTCGGTCGCCGTCAGCGAGAGCCCGGCGCGGGCCACGAACGGGACGGCTGCCACCGCCGGGAGCCACGGCTCGGGGGCGAGGGCCAGCAGGCTGAAGAGCAGCCCGGTGAGGGTGGTCCCCAGGGCCAAGCGAGCCGAGTACACAGCCATCGTGCCGGGCGGGGCTGGGGTGTCGCGCGGTCCCCGCAGGTCGGCCTTGTGTGGGCGGCGCACGGAATGGCGCATGCAGGCCGCGACGACGAGCGCTGCGCAGGAGGCCGCCGAGCCGAGCACAGCCACGACCTGTGTCGCGCTCGCGGGTGCCGGGGCGCGTACGACTGCGGCGCCGAGCGAGACCAGCGTGGCTGTCCCCACGCACTCGGCCGTGACCCGTGCCTTGGCCCAGTAGGCGTGGTGCGACCAGCCCGGGATGCTCGACAGCCACAGGGAGCCTGATCCGTCCAGGCAGAAGGCGTTGATACCGAACAGCAGGCCGGCTCCGGCTGCTACCAGGCCTGGGACGAGGACCAGCGAGGTCCAAGGGAGTTCGGCGAGAGCCGCCACGAGCCCAGGGAGAACCCCGAGAACGACAATCCCGCGTCTCAAGGAGGCCGATCGCCAGACCGATGCGCGGTCGATGGCGAGGAGTTGAGTCGCCGGCGAGGTCGAAGGGGGGCGACGCGGCAGGAGGCGCCCGTCACGCATCGATCCGCCGGAGACGGGTCGGCGGAGGGCCCATGAGGTGGCCCGGGCCCCAGCGAACGCGGCGCACAGGGCCAAGAGCACCAGAGCGATGCTGACCCGCGCCCAGCGGGGCCAGTCGGCGCCTGAGCCGGCGATCGCGCCGAGGAACACCTCTCGGGTGGGGGATGCATCGAGGACCACCGTCAGCATCCCGGTGCGCACGACGAGGATGACGCTCACGGTTAGCAATCCCGCGAGCACCCAGACCGCCACGCGGCCGGTTCGGGTGGCGCGCATCCCGATCACCGTCCACGCGATGGCCTGACCCAGGATTGTCATGGCCAGGATGAACAGCACCAGGGTGGCCATGCCCGGCAGCGGACCGGCCGCGCCGTCCGTCACGAGGCTGGTCACGATGGCCAGCGCGATCACCTGGGCGGCCCAGGCGAGGTTCAGCGGAGCGAGCAGCAGCGACGCGGCGAACCAGGTGTGCGGGCGGATCGGGAAGGCGGTGAGCTGCTCTGAGGGGTAAAGCTCGTTGCCGCCGCCTGCCGTGAGGGGCGCGAGCACACCGAGGCCCACGAAGGCCAAGTAGAGCGTCGGGCCGAGCAGAGCCAGATTGAAGGCCGTGTCGGGAGGCAGCGCGCGGGCCGCCCAGGCCGCGGCAACACACAGCAACGGGAGAGCCAACACGACCAACGCCAAGGCCAGGCGGGCTGATGGGCGTCGCACCATCTGCCAGCGCAAGGCCACCAGCGCTGTCAGTTGGCCCCTCGGCAGCCTCATGCCAGCAGCTCGCGATAGCGCGCAGCGCCCTCGCGGCCGGCCAGCTCGATCGCCGGGGCTGCCGCCACCACCTGCCCGCGCCGCAGGACCACGGCCTCTTCACAGGCTTGGACCGCCAGATCGAGCAGGTGGGTCGAGACGAGCACGGCAGCGCCGGTGGCACGTAGCTCCCGGATCAACGCCAGGGTGGCCTCGACCCCAAGCGGGTCGACGCCGTCAAATGGCTCGTCCAGCAGGAGCACTTTGGGCTCGTGGAACGCGGCGAGCACGACGGACATCCGGCGCCCCATGCCGTGCGAGAAGCCCGCCGTGATCCGGTCGGCCGCAGCGAGCAGGTCGAAGCGGTCGAGCAGATCCGTCGCCCGATCAGTCCAGGACGGATCCAGTCCGCGCAGGCGCGCGGCCAACGCAAGGTGCTCCCATGGGGTGGCCCGCGGGATCAGACCGCCCACGTCGGGGCAGTAGCCAACGATCGCACGCACCCGGTCCGGGTGGCGGGCCGCGTCCTCTCCGTCGATGACCACTGATCCGCTGCTCGGCGGTAGGACACCGCCCAGGACGCGCAAGGTCGTCGACTTGCCGGCCCCGTTGCGGCCGACGAGCGCGACAGACGAACCTGCCGTGACGGACAGGTCAAAGCCGTCGACGGCCGTCACCGACCCGAAGGAGACGGTGAGGCCCCGAACCTCGACGACGGCGGTCATGGGCTCATGATGCCGTGCCGAGGCCCGGGGCCTCGTGGTCCGGGTGGGGGACTCAGCTGTAGAGCGCCTCGACCTCGTTGCCGAAGTCCTTCATCACCATGTTGCGCTTGAGCTTCATCGACGGGGTGAGGTGACCGGTGTCCTCGGTGAAGTCGACCGCCAGGATCTTGAACTTCTTGATCGCCTCGGCGTGCGAGACGGCCTTGTTGGCCTCGTCCACCGAGCGCTGGATCTCGGCGATGACGTCGTGGTCCTCGGCCGCCTGGGCCGGGGTCAGGTCGGCGGGCTTGCCGTGGATGCCGAGCCAGACGGGCAGCGACTCGGGGTCGAGGGTGACGAGGCAGCCGATGAACGGCTTGCCGTCCCCGACCACCATGCACTGGCTGATCAGGGTGTGGGCGCGCAGGCGGTCCTCCAGCACGGCGGGCGCGACGTTCTTGCCGCCTGCCGTGACGATGATCTCCTTCTTGCGGCCGGTGATCTTGATGAAGCCGTCGTCGTCGATCTCACCGATGTCGCC
>Ga0114939_10002195_pt1 | contig 14770 bp, 11 predicted proteins | sample AshMeaCrysSpring_FD_87196 | JGI IMG/M metagenome (GOLD analysis project Ga0114939, IMG submission 87196) | Groundwater microbial communities from Big Spring, Nevada to study Microbial Dark Matter (Phase II) - Ash Meadows Crystal Spring | ecosystem: Environmental > Aquatic > Deep subsurface >... | reverse complement strand
TGCCGGAAGGGTTGCGACGCTACCACCGGCAGCTCAAGGCACAGCTCGACCCGCAGGGCCTCTTCAACCCGGGCCGGCTGTACGACTGGCTGTAGCCGATGCAGACCACGCTGAGCGACAGGGCGCGGCAGTTGCCGGGGGCCGAGGCGGCGGAAGCCGTGCTCCGGACCTGCGTGCACTGCGGCTTCTGCAATGCCACCTGCCCCACCTACCAGCTGCTGGGCGACGAGCGCGACGGCCCGCGCGGGCGCATCTATCTCATCAAGCAGATGCTCGAGACCGGCGAGGCCCACGCGAGCACCCGCCTGCACCTGGACCGGTGCCTCACCTGCCGCAACTGCGAGACCACCTGCCCCTCCGGCGTGCGCTACAGCCGGCTGCTCGACGTCGGTCGCCTGACTGTCGACGCGTGGGCCCCGCCGCGCGCCGTCGGCGCGCGCTTGCAGCGCCGGCTGCTGCGCGCCGCCCTGCCGCACGCGGCGCTCGTGAAGGTCCTCGTCGCGACCGGCCGCGCACTGCGCTTCCTGCTGCCGAGCCGTCTTGCCGACAAGCTGCCGCGCGCGAAGCCGTCCCGCCACCCGCACCCCGCGGGTGGTCACGCGCGCGCTGTGCTGATGCTGGAAGGCTGCGTGCAGCCCGCCCTGTCGCCCGCCACCAACGCCGCGGCCGCGCGCGTGCTCGACCGTCTCGGCATCGGCGTCGTGCCCGCACCGCATGCCGGCTGCTGCGGCGCGGTGGACTTTCACCTCGACGCCCAGGACGCCGGGCTCGACCGCGCGCGACGCAACATCGACGCCTGGTGGCCGGCGATCGAGGCGGGCGCGGAGGCCGTCGTCGTCACCGCGAGCGGCTGCGGCGCCTTCGTCAAGGACTATGGCCACCTGCTGCGGGACGACCCGGCCTACGCGACGAAGGCCGCGCGCGTCAGCGCACTGGCGAAGGACCTGGTCGAGCTGCTGCGAGACGAGCCCCTCGAGCGCCTGCGCGCACGCGGCAGCGCGAGGATCGCGTTCCACTGTCCGTGCACGCTGCAGCACGCACAAAAGCTCGGCGGCGCGGTGGAAGCCGTGCTCACCCGCCTCGGTTTCGAGCTGACCCCCGTCGCCGACGGCCACCTCTGCTGCGGATCGGCGGGCACCTACTCGCTGACGCAGCCCGCGCTCTCCCGGCAGCTGCGCGACCGCAGGCTCGACGCCCTGGAGCGCGGCGGGCCGGCGCTCATCGCCACCGCCAACATCGGCTGCCAAATGCACCTCGACGGCGCCCGGCGCACGCCCGTGACCCACTGGATCGAGGTGGTGGCCGACGGGATGGATGCGATGGATTAGGGTTCCCTTCACGCACCTCACTTCAGGAGCAGACCATGCAAACCAAGGCCGTCCTCAGCCGTGACGACGTCGCCCGCATCCTGGCCGCCGCGCGCGAGGAGGCACTCGGCAACGGCTGGGCCGTCACGATCGCGGTCGTCGACGACGGCGGCCACCCGCTGGCGCTCGAGCGCCTCGACGGCTGCGCGCCGATCGCCGCCTACGTCGCTCCGGAGAAGGCGCGCTGCGCGGCCCTCGGCCGGCGCGAATCGAAGGGCTACGAGGACATGATCAACGGCGGTCGCAACGCCTTTCTGTCCGTGCCGGTGCTGACGGGCATGCTCGAGGGCGGCGTGCCCGTCCTCGTCGACGGGCAGGTGATCGGCGCAGTCGGCGTGTCGGGCGTCAAGGCCGAGCAGGACGCGAAGGTCGCGCGCGCCGGCGCCGCCGTCGTCAAGGCAGGCTAGCGATGCCCATCGGGCGCACTCTTCGCGCCGGTTGATGGCGGCCAAGGGCCGCTCCAGGGACGCTTGCGGAGGCAGTACCTGGTCGGAGCGGCCTCCTGGACGCGATCGGCATCGCGCCGAGGACGGCGCTCTCACCCCGCAGGGTGCGCCATGCGGGCCATTGCTATCTTCTCTTTCTGGAGCATCGAGCCATGACGTTCGTCCCCAAGCACGAGCTGAAGATCGACCCGGCGCTAGCGCGCTTCATCGTCGAGGAAGCGCTGCCGGGCACGGGCGTCGACGCGGATCGCTTCTTCGCGGCGCTGTCGGCGATCGTCCACGACTTCGGGCCCCGCAACCGCGCGCTCCTGCGCCGGCGCGACGCCTTCCAGGCGCAGCTCGACGCCTGGTATCTCGAGCACGAGGGCCCGGGCGACCCGGCCGCCTGCGAGTCCTACCTGCGCGCGATCGGCTACCTCCTGCCCGAGGGCGACGCCTTCCGCGTGACGACGGCCGGCGTCGACCCGGAGATCAGCACCATCGCCGGCCCGCAGCTCGTGGTGCCCGTCAGCAACGGGCGCTTCGCGCTCAATGCCGCCAACGCCCGCTGGGGCTCGCTGTACGACGCGCTCTACGGCACCGACGCGCTGAGCGAAGACGACGGCGCCGCGCGCACGCGCGACTTCAACCCGGTGCGCGGCAGAAAGGTCGTCGCCTGGGCGCGCGCGTTCCTCGATCAAGTGGCGCCGCTCACCGTCTCCTGGAGCGACGTCGCCGGCTTCCGCATCGCGAACGGGCGGCTCGTGGCGACCACGCGGTCCGGTGCGTCCACGCACCTGGCCGACCCGGCGCAGCTCGCCGGCTACCGGGGCGATCCGGCGCGCCCCGAGGAGCTCGTGCTCGCGCACCACGCCCTGCACGTGCGCGTCGTGATCGACGCCGCGCACCCGATCGGCGCGGCGGATCCCGCGCACGTCGCCGACCTGATCCTCGAGGCCGCCGTCACCACCATCATGGACTGCGAGGACTCGGTGGCTGCCGTCGACGCCGAGGACAAGGTGCAGGTCTACCGGAACTGGCTCGGGCTGATGCGGGGCGACCTCGTCGAGGACTTCGTCAAGGACGGCCGGCCGCACACGCGCCGCCTCAATCCCGACGTCGCCTACTTTGCGCCCGACGGCGCGCCGCGCACGCTGCCCGGCCGCTCGCTGATGCTGGTGCGCAACGTCGGCCACCTGATGACCACGGCGGCCGTGCTCGACCGCCACGGCCGCGAGGCCGGCGAGGGCCTGCTCGACGCGGCGGTGACGGCGCTGATCGCGCTGCACGACATCGGCCCGAACGGGCGGCGCGCCAACTCCCGCACCGGCTCCATGTACATCGTCAAGCCGAAGATGCACGGGCCCGAGGAGGTCGCGTTCACGGTCGAGCTGTTCGGCCGCGTCGAGCAGGCGCTCGGCATGGCGCCGAACACCATCAAGGTCGGGATCATGGACGAGGAGCGCCGCACGACGGTGAACCTCTTGGAGTGCATCCGCGCCGCCGCCGAGCGCATCGTGTTCGTCAACACGGGCTTCCTGGACCGCACCGGCGACGAGATCCACAGCTCGATGGAGGCCGGCCCGATGATCCGCAAGGGCGACATGAAGCAGTCGACCTGGATCGGCGCCTACGAGAACTGGAATGTGGATGTCGGCCTGGCGTGCGGCCTGCCGGGCCACGCGCAGATCGGCAAGGGCATGTGGGCGATGCCCGACCGGATGGCCGACATGCTGGCGCAGAAGATCGCTCACCCGCAGGCGGGCGCGAACACCGCGTGGGTGCCCTCGCCCACCGCGGCGACGCTGCACGCCACGCACTACCACCAGGTGCGGGTGCAGGACGTACAGGCCGCGTTGCGGTCGCGGCCGCGCGCCGCGCTGCGCGACATCCTCGCCGTGCCGGTGGCCGAGCGGCCGACCTGGACGGCCGAGGAAATCCAGCGCGAGCTCGACAACAACGCCCAGGGGATCCTCGGCTACGTCGTGCGCTGGATCGACCAGGGCGTCGGCTGCTCGAAGGTGCCCGACATCCACAACGTCGGCCTCATGGAGGACCGCGCGACGCTGCGCATCTCCGCGCAGCACATGGCGAACTGGCTGCGCCACGGCGTCTGCAGCCGCGCGCAGGTGGTCGAGACGATGCAGCGCATGGCCGTCGTCGTCGACCGCCAGAACGCGGGCGACCCGTTCTATCGGCCGATGGCGCCGGACTTCGACGGCTCGGTCGCGTTCCAGGCGGCGCTCGAGCTGGTGCTCGAGGGCGCCGCGCAGCCCAACGGCTACACCGAGCCGGTGCTGCACCGCCGCCGTCGGCAGCTCAAGGCCCGGCGGGCTTTGGCGCCCTGACCTCGCCCCTTCACGCGGCGGCGCGTGCAGCCTTCAGGAGGGCTGCACAGGCCGCCTCGCGGAATGCGCCACGCTGATCGGCACGCAACGAAACCGTCACGCTGGCGCGCGCTCTCATTCAGCGCATCACGGACTGCTGATGGTCACGGCATGGAAATCATCGAGGAATAGGATCGTTCACGTAGCCATTTCATCCGCCCCGGAGCACACGATGAACGATCCCGCGACTGCTGCTGCCTCCGTGATGCGCCCTCTGACAGCCGAGCAGCTGTCGCAGCTCGATGCCTATTGGCGCGCGTGCAACTACCTCGCTGCCGGCATGATCTACCTGCAGGACAACCCCCTGCTGCGCGAGCCGCTGCGGCCCGAACACATCAAGCAGCGACTCCTCGGTCACTGGGGAGCCAGCCCCGGCCTGTCGTTCATGTACCTGCACCTCAACCGGCTGATCACCGCGCACGACCAGGAGATCATCTTCCTCGCCGGCCCGGGACACGGCGCGCCGGGCGTGCTTGCACCGATCTATCTCGAGGGTACCTATTCCGAGATCTACCCGGACAAGAGCGAAGACGAGGAGGGGCTGCGGCGCTTTTTCAAGCAGTTCTCATTTCCGGGCGGCATCGGCAGCCACTGCACCCCCGAAACGCCCGGCTCGATCCACGAGGGCGGCGAGCTGGGCTACTCGATCTCCCACGCCTTTGGCGCGGCCTTCGACAACCCGGACCTTCTGGTTGCCGTCGCTGTTGGTGACGGGGAGGCAGAAACCGGGCCCTTGGCCACGGCCTGGCACTCCAGCAAGTTCCTCAACCCGATCCGCGACGGCACCGTGCTGCCGATCCTTCATCTCAACGGCTACAAGATCAACAACCCGACCCTTCTCTCGCGCATACCCAACGACGAGCTGGCGAGCCTGTTTCGAGGCTATGGCTGGACGCCCCACTTCGTCGAGGGCGACGACCCCGCGGCGATGCACCCGCTGATGGCCGCTACCCTCGACCAGTGCCTTGCCACGATACGGGCGATCCGACAGGAGGCCCGCGCCTCAGGCAGCGCCACCCGCGCGCACTGGCCGATGATCATCCTGCGCACGCCCAAGGGATGGACTGGCCCGAAGGAGGTCGATGGCCACAAGGTGGAGGGCTACTGGCGCGCCCATCAGGTGCCGCTCTCGGGCATGCACGACAACCCGGCGCACCTCAGGCAGCTCGAGGAATGGCTGCGCAGTTACCGCCCGGACGAGCTCTTCGATGCGAGCGGCCGGCTGATACCCGAGCTCAAGGCCTTGGCCCCCAAGGGGACGCGCCGCATGAGCGCCAATCCGCATGCCAACGGCGGCCTGCTGCGCCGGGATCTGCGGATGCCGGACTTCCGCGACTACGCGCTGGCCGTACCGAAGCCGGCGCAGAGCAGCGCCATGAACACCAAACCGCTAGGCGCCATGCTGCGCGACATCATGCGCGACAACATCGACAATTTCCGGGTGTTCGGCCCCGATGAGAACGCGTCCAACAAGCTCGACGCCGTGTACGAGGTCTCGAAGAAGCTCTGGCTTGCCGACTACCGGCCCGAGGACGCCGACGGCGGCGAGCTCTCCCCCGACGGACGGGTGCTCGAGATGCTCTCCGAGCACACCCTCGAGGGCTGGTACGAGGGTTATGTCCTCACAGGCCGGCATGGCTTCTTCGCGACCTACGAGGCTTTCGTCCATGTCATCGACTCGATGTACAACCAGCACGCCAAGTGGCTGGCCATCTGCGAGGAGATCCCGTGGCGGGCACCGGTATCGTCGATCAATCTGCTGATCACCTCGACGGTCTGGCGCCAGGACCACAACGGCTTCACCCACCAGGATCCCGGCTTCCTGGATGTGGTGGTCAACAAGAACCCGGAAGTGACCCGGATCTACCTGCCGCCGGACGTGAACTGCCTCCTCTCGGTCGCAGACCACTGCCTGCGCAGCCGCAACGACATCAACGTCATCGTCTGCGACAAGCAGCTTCACCTGCAGTACCTCGACATGGACGCTGCAGTTCGCCACTGCACCAAGGGCCTGGGCATCTGGGACTGGGCGAGCAACGACCAGGGGGGGGAGCCCGACGTGGTGATGGTCGGCTGTGGCGACATTCCGACCAAGGAAGCGCTGGCAGCCACTGCGCTGCTGCGCGAGCACTTCCCCGACCTCAAGATCCGCTTCATCAACGTCGTGGATCTGTTCCGCATGACGCCCGCAAGCGAGCACCCCCACGGCCTGTCGGACCGCGACTTCGACAGCCTGTTCACCATCGACCGGCCGATCATCTTCAACTTTCACGGCTATCCCTGGCTGATCCACCGCCTCGCTTACCGCCGCACGAATCACAAGAACCTGCATGTCCGCGGCTACAAGGAAAAAGGCAACATCAACACGCCGCTCGAGCTGGCGATCAACAACGAGATCGACCGCTTCAGCCTGTCGATCGACGTGATCAACCGCGTGCCGCGGCTGCAGGTGGCCGGCGCGCACGTCAAGGAGAAACTGCGGGACCTGCAGATCGACTGTCGCAACTATGCCTACCAGCACGGCATAGACAAGCCGGAGGTGGCCGACTGGGTCTGGCCGTTCTGATCAGACGTGACCCAAGAGGAGAGGCGAGGGCATGAGCGCGATTCCGGAGCCCAGAATGCAGATGCCGTCACGTGACGAGCACACCCGCACCGGCACCACCGTTGAGCTGCTGAAGCGGGCGATCATGGACAACCGCTTCGCCCTGCTCGGCCGGCCCTTCGACGCCGCGACGCCGCACGACCACTATGTCGCTCTCGCCTACACCGTGCGCGACCGCCTGCTCGAGCGCTTCATGCGCTCGGCCCGGCGCTACAAGGAGACACAGGCGCGCACTGTCTGCTACTTCTCGGCGGAATTCCTGCTCGGCCCGCACACTGGCAACAACCTGCTCAATCTGGGCATCTGGGACAACGTCGAAAAGGCGCTCGAGGAGCTCGGGCTCGACCTCGACGAGCTGCTCGAGCAGGAGGAGGAGCCCGGCCTCGGCAATGGCGGCCTGGGTCGGCTGGCGGCCTGCTACATGGATTCTCTCGCCACGCTCGGCATCCCGGCGATCGGCTACGGCATCCGCTACGAGTACGGGATCTTCGACCAGCAGATCCGCGACGGCTGGCAGGTCGAGGTCACCGACGCCTGGCTGCGCAACGGCAATCCCTGGGAGCTGCCACGCACCAAGCTGCGCTTCCCGGTGAAGCTCGGCGGCCATACCGAGCACTACAGCGACGAGCACGGCCAGCTTCGGGTCAACTGGGTGTCCGAGCTGACCGTCTACGGCAAGGCCTACGATACGCCGATCCTCGGCTACGGCGTGGCCAACGTCGCGCTGCTGCGGTTGTGGACGGCCGAGCCCAAGGAATCCTTCAACTTCCAGGCCTTCAATACCGGCGACTACTACGGCGCGGTCGGCGACATGGTGGTCGCCGAGAACCTCAGCAAGGTCCTCTACCCCAACGACGAGCCCGAGGCCGGGAAGGAGCTGCGGCTCAAGCAGCAGTACTTCTTCGTATCCTGCTCGCTCCAGGACATGATCCGCCTGCATCTGCGGGAGGCCGGGACCATCGACGGCTTCAACAAGAAGTTCGTGGCGCAGTTGAACGACACACACCCGGCCATCGCGGTGGCGGAGCTGATGCGCCTGCTGGTCGACGAGCACCTGGTTGCCTGGGACGAGGCCTGGGAGATCACCCGCCGGACCTTCGCCTACACCAACCACACGCTCCTGCCGGAGGCCCTGGAGACCTGGCCGGAGGCGCTGTTCCAGCGCGTCCTGCCGCGGCATCTGGAGCTTATCTTCGAGATCAACCAGCGTTTCCTCGACGAGGTGCGGATGCGCTTCTTTGGAGACGCGCAGCGGGTCGCCCGGATGTCATTAATCGACGAAGCGAACGGGCGCTGCATGCGCATGGCCCACCTCGCCTGCGTCGGCAGTTTCGCCATCAACGGCGTGGCCAGACTCCACACCGACCTGCTGAAGAGCACCGTGCTGCGCGATTTCGCGGAGCTCTGGCCGGAAAAGTTCAGCAACAAGACCAACGGAGTGACGCCGCGACGCTTCCTTGCGCTCGCCAATCCCCCGTTGTGCCGGCTGCTCACCGATACCCTGGGCCACGGCTGGAAACGTAACCTCGACCAACTGCGCGCCCTGGAGGACCTGGCTGACGACGACACGTTCCTGCAGGACTGGCGCGGGGCGAAGCTCGCCGCAAAGACACGGTTCACAAACTGGCTCGGCCAGCAGTTCGGCGCGTCGGTCGATCCACTGACGCTCTTCGACATCCAGGTCAAGCGCATCCACGAGTACAAGCGCCAGCACCTCAACGTGCTGCACATCCTGAGCCTGTACTGCCGCCTCAAGCACGACCCGACCTTCGCGCCGGTGCCGCGCACCTTCATCTTCGGCGGCAAGGCGGCTCCCGGTTACCGCATGGCCAAGCTGATCATCAAGCTGATCAACGCCGTCGGCGAGATTATCAACCGCGATCCGCAGGTGAACGGCTACCTGCGCGTCGTGTTCGTGCCCGATTTCAACGTCAAGACCGCGATGCGCATCTATCCGGCGGCCGACCTCTCCGAGCAGATCTCGACGGCCGGCAAGGAGGCCTCGGGCACCGGCAACATGAAGTTCTCGATGAACGGCGCCCTGACCATCGGTACGCTCGACGGCGCCAACGTGGAGATCCGCGAAGCCGTCGGGGAAGAGAACTTCTTCCTGTTCGGCCTCACGGCGGACCAGGTGGCCGAGACCTGGGCGAGGGGCTACAACCCACGCGAGGTCCATGACCAGAACGCGCAGATCCAGGCGATCTTCGAGGTGCTGAACAGCGGGCTTTTCTCCCACGGGGACCGCGCGCTTTTCCGGCCGCTGGTCGACAACCTGCTGAACCACGACCCCTATCTTCTGCTCGGGGACTTCCAGAGCTATGTCGACTGCCAGGAGAGGGTGAGCCACTGCTGGCAGAACCAGGCCGACTGGGATCGCAAGTCGGTCCTGAACGTGGCGCGGATCAGCCGGTTCTCGTCGGACCGGGCGATCAGAGAGTACGCCGAGGATATCTGGAGGGTTCAGCCACTTGAGGTCGGTCTAGCCGACTGAGGCGTGGAGGTGACCCGAGTCCTCCGGACCAATCCACCGGTCCTGCTGGTGATCAACGCCGGCAGTTCTTCGATCAAGTACCAGCTGATCGAGATGGCCGGCGAGCAGGCCCTCGCGGGTGGGGTGGTCGACCGGATCGGTTCCTCGGCATGCGCGCTGAGCCACTGGACCGCTGGCCAGGAAGTGCCCCTCGAGCGCAAGGTCGCCGCGGGCGATCACCGCGAGGGACTTGCCGTCGTCCGTGCGACGCTGGCTGAAACAGGCCTGTTGACAGACGCCGCCGGGCTGACCGCCATCGGTCATCGTGTCGTCCACGGCGGCGAGGAATTCTCTGCCCCGGTACTGATTGATGACACCGTGGAAGAGGCGATCCGCCGCCTCTGCCGTTTGGCGCCGTTGCACAACCCGGCGAACCTGTTGGGCATCGAGGTCTGCCGTGCGCCCTTTCCCGGCGTTCCTCAGGTGGCCGTCTTTGACACCGCCTTCCACCAGAGCATGCCGGCAGCCGCCTACCGCTACGCCCTCCCTGAGGGCTGGTACAGCCGCAATGGGGTGCGTCGTTATGGCTTTCACGGGACCTCCCACCGCTACGTCGCCGAGCAGGCGGCGCGGCTGCTCGGCCGACCGCTCGATGAGCTTCGGCTCATCACCCTGCACCTGGGCAATGGCGCAAGTGCAGCGGCCATCGCCGCCGGCCGCTGCGTCGACACCTCGATGGGACTGACGCCGCTCGAGGGCCTCGTCATGGGCACGCGCTGCGGCGATATCGACCCCGCGATACCTGCCCACCTTCAGCGCGTGGCCGGACTCACGCCCGAGGCCATAGACCGGGCGCTCAACCAGGAGTCCGGCCTGCTCGGCCTGTGCGGCAGCAGTGACATGCGCGAGGTGCTGCGGCGGGAGGCCGCCGGCGACGCCCGCGCCACACTCGCCGTCGCCGTCTACGTGCACCGCATCAAGCGCTATGTGGGCGCCTTCCTTGCCGTGCTCGGAGGGGCTGACGCACTGGTATTCACCGGCGGGATAGGCGAGAACGCCGCGCGCATCCGCGCCCTCGCCTGCTCCGATCTGGAGCGACTCGGCATTGCGCTGGATCCGACGGCGAACCAGCGCCCTTTGGCGCAGTGGGCAGACCTGAGCCGTGCCGGCATGCCGGTCAGTGTCCTGGCTGTGCGCACCAACGAGGAGCTGCAGATCGCCCGCGAGGCCCTGGCCGTCGTGCAGCGCACGCATCGGCCAGAGGCCTCGTCGGCCCGATAGCGGAGCCCCGCCAGAGGGGCGGCGGTGGCCCCTGATTCCCCCGGCGCAACGCCTTCTCACCCGCTCGAGCCGTCGTGAAGAATGGGGTAAGCGCCTTCCTGGAGCCTGTGGCAGAGCCTGAGCCTGCCCTCCGAGGCGAGACCGGCAGGGGCTCGAATCCGCCATGCCGGGTCTGCAACTGCGTGGCCGCTGCCGGCCGAAGAAGGGGAGCCCGCTGCTCGAGGCCCTGACGATGACCGCGGCGAACCGGCGGCCCGGCCAAGAATGCGCCGATGAGCATGCCGTCAGACGACGCAGCGATTGCGGAATGGTCCGGCCCGCCGATAATTGCGACCTAACCTTTGCGAGCGCTCGCGCGTGGACGAGATCCTAAGTCAGATCGCCGGTTTCCTGTCCGCGTCGTGGCATCAGTTCTCGACCCTCGACCGGATTCTCCTGGCCATCAACGTCGTCGTGCTGGTCACGGCGCGCCCGCTGATGGACCGCATCGGCGGCGCCGGCAGCGCCAGAAACCAGAACCTCGCGATGCTCAGGGCGGGCACCCTGCTCGTCATCCTTTTTCTGATCGTCTACAACATCGTGCTGCCGGCCGAGCAGCACACCTTCGTGACGCGCGTGCTCGGCGTCGTGCTCATCGCCTTCGTCGGCTATCTCGCCTCGTCCCTGACGAACCGGCTGATTAAGCATCGCTTCGGACACAAGCGAGAAGTGAACGGCGAAACCCTGATCTCGGAAACCTACAACTCGCGATTGCTCGGCATCATCTCCGCCGCGCTGCTATTTGTGCTGGCGCTCGTGGCCATCGTGCAGATACTCGGATTCGAGGACCTGCTCCATGCCGGCGGCGTGCTCGGCGTTATCGGCGTGATGCTGGCGCTGACCCAGTCATCGTGGGCCCCCGACCTGATCAGCGGCCTGATCATCCTCAACAGCCGCCTGATGGAAGAGGGCGACGTCGTCGAGCTCGGCGACAGCGAGCAGCTGCTGGCCCTGGTCTTCCGCACCAAGCTGTTCCACACGGAGCTGCTCGACCTGACGCGCAACCACCGCGTGATGATGCAGAACGCAAACCTGCGCAGCTGCACGATCCGTAACCTGTCGAAATTCGCGTCGGCCCGGGGTTTGCGCGAAATGCTCGAATTCAACATCGGCTACGACGTCGAGCCGAAGGCGGTGAAGCGCCTCTTCGACGAAGCCTTCAGCCAGCTCCGCGAAAGCGGCGACTGTCAGATCGAGTTCGCTCACGGATACGACCTCTTCCCGGTCGCCGCAGGTAACTTCGCGGTGACCTGGGCGTTTTTCTACTACACAAAGGACCTCCGGCGTCTGGTCACGACCCGCTACAGGGTGGTGGGCGCGACCGTCCAGGCTGCGCGCCATTACTCGGTCCAGCTCGCGACACCGATGCTCGTGTCCGCCGCTCACCAGTTGCCTCTCGGCATGGCGGACGTGCCCGACCGGCTACGCCGCGAGCCCGCAGGGTCCGAGGCGCAGTCATAGACCGGTGGAGTCACGACAGCGAACGGGACCGCCGCCGGCGCTCCGGGGCGAGCTGACCCGAAGCAGGGGATGCGTGTCCAACGACAGAGACGCGCCTGCGACCGGACGAAGGAGCCCCACATGCTCGAAGCCCTGACCCTGATCCTCGCCTGCCAGCTGATCGGCGAGGTCAGCGTGCTGTTCACGGGCCTGCCGGTGCCCGGGCCCGTGCTCGGGATGCTGCTGCTACTGGCCTGGCTCTTCGCGCGCGGCGGCGTGCCCGAGTCGGTCGCCCGAACCGCGGACACGCTGCTGTCGCACCTGTCGCTGCTCTTCGTGCCCGCCGGCGTCGGCGTGCTCGTCCATTGGGAGCGGATCCGCGGCCAGTGGGCGGCGATCGCCGCGGCCCTGGTGCTCGGCACCCTCGTCACGCTGGCAGTGACGGCCCTGACGATGACCGCGGCGAACCGGCTGCTCGGGCGCAGCGGGGGCGGCGAACGTGGCTGACGCCCCGCTCGCTACCCTCTGGGTCTATCTCGCGGCCTCGCCGCTGCTCTGGCTCAGCCTCACGCTGGGGTGCTATCTGATCGCGCTGCGGATCTACCGCCTCGGCGGCGAGAGTCCCCTGCTCAATCCCGTCGCCCTCGCCATCGGCCTGCTGATCGCGCTGCTGATCCTCACCGGCACCCCGTACCAGACCTACTTCGACGGCGCGCAGTTCGTCCACTTTCTGCTCGGTCCGGCCACGGTGTCCCTCGCCATCCCGCTGTACCGGCAACGCGAGCGCCTGCGCCGCCTCGCGCTGCCCATCGTGGCGGCCCTCCTGGCCAGCGTCCTGGCGGCGGCGGCGAGCGCCGTCGGGCTCGGCGCGCTGCTGGGAGCGGGTCCGGAAACTCTGATCTCGCTCGCACCCAAGTCGGTGACGGCCCCCGTGGCCATGGGCATCAGCGAGAAGCTCGGCGGGCTGCCGTCGCTCACCGCGGTGCTGGTCGTGAGCACCGGCATCCTCGGGGCGGTCCTGGGCACGGGTCTCTTTCGGCTGCTGCGCCTCCGCGACGACGCGGTGAAGGGCTTCGCCCTCGGCGCGACCTCGCACGGCATCGGCACCGCGCGGGCCTTCCAGGTGAGCCCGGTGATGGGCGCCTTCGCCGGTCTGGCCATGGCCCTGTCGGCCTTTGTCACCGCTCTGCTGCTGCCGCCGCTGCTGCGCTGGATCGGACTGGCGGGCTGAGCCCCGCACGCTGCCGCGTGGCGCTGCACATTGCCGGCCCCCCCGCCACGGCACGGGCCTTGACGCGCTGTTCGGCCGCCCGGGCCGAAACCTCCGGCCTCGACGCGGTAGACTCCGGGTTCGTCGAGTGACTGCCGGGCCGCGACCCGTGAGGATGCCGTGGAACGCCTCGATCGAACCCTGGGCCGACTGCTGCTGCGCGCCTGGGCCGTCGTGGCCTTCTTCGCCGCGCTCGGTAGTGCCGCGTTCGGCATGGTCGTGCTGCGCGACGGCCAGCTTCCCGGCGTCGTGCTCCTGCTGCTCGCCGCCCTCTTCGCCTGGCTCGGCGTGCGGGCCTGGCGCGACCGCGCGACCCTCGGCGAGGCGTTGAACCGGGATTTCGCGCCGGGCCAGGCGCCCCGCGACCGGAAGAACCGTCGCGACACCGACGCGTGATGCGTCGGGGATACGGGCAGGGATGCCTGCGCGTTGGCGACCCGCCGCCTACGCGCCGGCGTCGTCGCCGACCGGCGCAATGAGCGCGGCCCCCTCGGCGCGGGCCGTGTTGACGGCGCGGGACACTCGCCAGCCTTGCAGCCACGCCGATGGGCAGGGCCGCAGAAGTCTGGCGATCGTCTCGGGTGCCTGCGCCGGATCAAGCCAGGTCGCGTAGTCGTCCGCGCCGAGGATGACCGCCATGCGGTCGTGGATCGGGGCAACGCGGTCGTTGGCCGCGCCGACCAGAATCGTGCACGACAGCAGCGGCGGCGCATCGTGTCCGCGCCACTCTTCCCACAGCCCGGCAAGCGCCAGCTCCTGTCCGTCCGCCGCGCTGAAGTACCAGGGCTGTTTGCGCCCCGACTCCTCGCGCCACTCGTAGAACCCGCTGGCAGGGACCAGGCAGCGGCGGGCGCGGTAGGCGGCGCGAAAGGCCGGCTTGGTCGCGACGGTCTCGACGCGGGCATTGAACGTGGCGTACGCCGTGCGCGTTTCCTTCGACCAGGCCGGGATCAGCCCCCAGCGCGCCTCGGACAGTTCGTAACGGTGATCCACGGTCGCGCGGACGATAGGGACCGTCTGGGTCGGTGCGACGTTGTAGCGCGGCCTCACCGCCGGCAGCGCAACGCCGAGGCCGTTCTCGAGGCGAGGAAAGCGAGAGGTCGTGATCGCGTAGCGGCCGCACATGACGTTTGGCGACGGCGGAGGGCGCGGGTTGGCCCGTCTCAGTATGACGCCCTCAGCCGCTCGCTAGGATCCCGAGGAACATCCGGGTTCGGCCAATACCGGCCGTCCACACTGCCTTGGTGGACGTCCGTTACCTGTACGTCTACGGAGGCAAAGCTGTCGTGTGTGAGCGGCTGCGCGGTAACTGCCACCGACCTGCTGCTTGTTGTTGCAGGCGTTGGCATGAATCGGCGGTGCCAGCGGCGATATCCTGGCCTTCTTACCGCAGTGACTCCGCGATGACCTCCGGGTGCCGGAATGCGATCTGGATGAGCGCTTGTGCCGCACCCGATGGCTGGCGCCGACCCTGCTCCCATTC
>Ga0114939_10002194_pt1 | contig 14785 bp, 15 predicted proteins | sample AshMeaCrysSpring_FD_87196 | JGI IMG/M metagenome (GOLD analysis project Ga0114939, IMG submission 87196) | Groundwater microbial communities from Big Spring, Nevada to study Microbial Dark Matter (Phase II) - Ash Meadows Crystal Spring | ecosystem: Environmental > Aquatic > Deep subsurface >... | reverse complement strand
TGATCGCCGAAAGGCAGCGTGAGGCGCGCGCCGGGGAACGTCAGGGTCGCGTCCGCGGCGAGCGCGCCGCTCGCGTTGCCGCTCGCCCGGGCATCCAGGCTGACGGCGCCGGCGACCGTGACGTCCTTTGACAGCTGGGGTTGCGCCAGCGCGAGCGGCAGCTTGGCAAGGTCGAGGTTGGCCTGCCAGGCGCCGTCGGCGGCGCGGCTCGCTGCCACGCATAGCCGCGCCTCGCCGCTCGCGAGGCAGAGCGGCTTCAAGGCGAGGTCCTCGCCCAGCGCGAGCTCCGCGGGCCGCGCAAGCCGCCACTCGCCCGCTTCGGCGCTGCGCAGCGTCAGCTCCTCCACCTTGCCGGCCCACGTCGCCTGCTCGCGCAGCCCGCCAGCCAGCGCAAGCTTCGCCCCGAGGCCGAGCTCGCCACCGCTGAGCGCGAGCGCCAGCCGATGTGCCGCCTGCGTGCCGTCGAGGTCGAGCGAGAGATCACCGACGGCCTTGCCGCCGCCGCGCAGACCCCTGGCCGCCAGGTCGAGTCGCAGCGGCGCCTGCTCGTCGATGCCGACATCGGCAGCGACGGCGAGAGAGGCAACGCCGCTCTCGCCGGCGCGCAGGGCATTGCCCTCGAGCTTCGCGGTGACGCGCGGCCGTGTTGCCGATCCCGCGATGCGCCCCGCGCCGCGCAGCGCCCCGGCGATGCCCGGGGCGAGCTGCTCGAGCTTCGGCGCGTCGATCGTCCAGCCGAGCTCGAGCGTCTCGCCGACCCGGCCGCTCGCGGCGAGGGTTGCCTCTCCCGAGCGGAAATCGAGCCGGTCGATCCGCGCCTCCCGACCTTCGAGGCCCAGCATCGCCGCAAGCTTTACCGGGTAGCCGCGCAGCGTGCCTTCGATCGCGTCGATCGCCACCTCGGCGGACGGCGCGCCCTCCGCCACGCGGCCGCGGCTCGCCAGCCGCCCGCCGATCCGGCCGCCCCAGTCGGCAGCGAGCACGGCGGGGTCGATGCCGTCGAGCGTGACCGCGAGATCCCAGTGGGGTTGGGGCGCCCAGCCCGCCTCGCCGCCGAGCTCGACGCTCCCGTTCAGCAGAGCGATCGTCAGGGGCTCGATGCGCACGCGGTCGTCATCCAGGCGCAGCCGCCCCTGCGCGGTCGCCGCGAGCGCGGTGCCGCTCCGCAGCACGTGCAGGCGGTCGAGCCGAAGGTCGCGCCCTTCGAGAGTGGCGTCGAGCTGCGCCTCCACGGGGCCGCGCAGGGTGTGCTCCACCCGCAGCGCCGCGCGGCTGCCGGCGATGCGCCCCTCTCCCGCCAGCGCGTCCCCCTCAGCCGGCGCAAAGGACCAGGCGAGCGCGAGATCGGTCTGCGCGTCGGCCGCGAGCCCGATCGCGCCCGAGGCATCGACAGCGACTCCCGGCGCGCGCACCCGCAACGCGTCGAGCGTCGCCGTGCTGCCGTCGGCGCGCCCGCGCAACAGCAGCTCCTCGAGCGGCGGCACGCCGTCTTGCACCACCGTCACATCGGCGATGCGCAGCCGGTCGATGGCGATCGCGATCGGCAGCCGGATCTCCGGCAGGGCGGGCAGCGCCACCGACCCGGGCGCCGGTTCAGGCGCGGGCTGCGCCGCCGGCGGAACCACGCGCACGCCCTCGACCTCGAGCAGGGCGACGTGGAGCCTTCCTTCACGCAGCGCGGCCGGGTGCCAGTCGAAGGCGACACGCTCGATCCGTACGAGATCGCCGAGCACGGCGAGGCCGCGGATCTCGAGTGGGCCGGCCAGGCTGCCCGTGACCGACTGCGTGACGACGGCGCCGGGCGCCGCCCGGTCCGCGAGCGCAAGCGTCGCGCGCAGGCCGGGCCCGGTGCCCAGCACCGCGGCGAGCATGCCGGCGAGCGCGAACGTCAGGAGTAGTACCAGGGAAATCAGACGCCGCAGCCACCGCCACGGCGAACGGTGCCGCAGGGCGGCGGGCTCGGGCGGCGGCGTCGCGCCGGGCTGGACGGGGTCGGTCATGCGGCGGGCCTAGAGGTCGGGGCCGAACACGAGATGGATGCGGAAGGAGTCGGGCGCGTCGTCGAGCGGCACCGCGACATCGAGCCGCAGCGGCCCCACCGGCGTGAGCCAGCGCACGCCAACGCCGGCCGAGCTGACGATGCCCGGATCGCCCCAGTCGTCGAAGGCATTGCCCGCGTCGACGAACGCGGCCGCCCACCACTTGCCGGTCACGTGCCGCTCCGCCTCAAGGCTCGCCGTCAGCACGTTGCGCCCACCGATCTTCTCGCCCTCGGCATCCTCGGGCGAGAGGTCCTCGTAGGCCCAGCCGCGCACGCTGTTGTCGCCGCCGGCGTAGAAGCGTCGCGAGGGCGGGATGTCGAACACGCTGTCGGCCCAGGTGGCGCCCACCTCGCCGCGCGCGATCAGGCGCCAGGCCTCTGCCGGCGAGTGGATCGCCTTGGCCCGCACGTAACCCTGAAGGAAGGTGGAGCTGGACAGCAGACCCTCGTAGGCGCCCAACAGCTTGAGATCGACGCGGGCGCCGTTGCGCGTGTAGATCGGATCGTCGAGGCGCTTCCAGATCCAGGTCGCATTCGGGATGAGGTTGTAGTACTCGGACGCACTCTCGGTCGTGCCGGCGTCGTCCGGCTTCTCGTACTCGTAGTCGACGGCCAGGATGCGCTGCCAGTTGCCATCGAGCCCGTTGTGGTCGGCGCGCACCGTGGCGACCGAGCCCTTGCGCGCGTCGGTGTCGTAGTGCTCGATGTTCGCCCGCAGCGAGGCGTATTCGCGGCGCGGGTCGCCGAGCGGGATCCTGTAGCCGGCCTCGAGCCGCTGGATCGCCGGCGACACGAGCAGCTGGGCATCCGCACTGTGGCCCTCGCGGCCGAGGTAGCGGCGCGTCCAGTCGAAGATCATCCGCGGCCCGGTGTCGGTGGCGTAGCCGACGCCGATGCGGTAGCGGTTCGGCGGGTTGCGCTCCACCCGCACCTCGACAGGCAGTCGATGGTCCGCCACCTCGTCCGGCCGAGGCTGGATCTCCACCTGGCTGAAGTAGTCGGTGTTCATCAACGCGCCCTGCAGGCCGAGCAGCGCCTCGTCGGTGAACGGCGTGCCGGGCGCGACGTCCACGAAGCGCTGCAGGAAGGCGGGCTCGAAGTCCTGCCCCTCGCCCTGCACGAAGCGGATGTCGCCGAAGTAGAAGCGCGGGCCGGTGTCCATGTGCAGGCGCACGTCGGCACGGTTGGCCTCCGGGTCGACGTCCACCTGCGCCTCGGTGAGGCGGGCGTCCAGATATCCCTGCTCGCGGGCATAGCGCTTGAGCGCGCCCTTCGCCGCCTCCCAGGCCGCGTGGGTGAAGGGCTGGCCCGGCGCGAGCTCGACTGTCGGCACGCCAGCGTCGGCGCCGCCCTCGCCGACGATCCGCACGTCGACCGTCCCGATCGCTACCGGCGGGCCGGGGTCGATGCGGTAATGGGCGCGCCAAACCCCGTCCTGTGGGCCGGCCAATTCGCCCTCGACCTGGACCCGGTAGCGGCCGAACGGCGCGAGCGCTTCGCGGATCTCCTCGGGCGCGCGCTCGTGCAGCCGCCGGATGCGGCCCTCGCCGAGGTCCTGCTCGTCGCGCTCACGCTGGATCGTGAGAAAGGCCTCGACGTTCTTGCGCTCGTCGCCGTCGACGCCCTCGAGCTCGACCTGGAGGGTCGCGGATGCTTCGGTCACCACCCCCAACGCGACGAAGGCGAGCCAATGCCGGGCAGGCGACACGACACGTCCCAGCGCAGCATCAATGGTGGTGATGGCCGTGGTGCGCGTCCGCCGGCATCGCCGTGCGACGCACCACCGCCTCGATGCTCACCGCCGCCCCGGAATCGAGATGCAGCTCGAGGGGAACCGTCTCGCCCTCGCTCAGACGCTGGCGCGGCGCGATCAGCATCAGGTGCAGGCCGCCGGGCGCGAGGCTCACGCTCTCGCCGGGGGCGAGGGGAAGACCGGGCAGCTTCTCCATCCGCGCCATCGGCCCCTCGTGCACGGTCCGATGCAGCTCGACGCTCGCGAAGGCCGGACTGGTGGCGGCTGTCACGGTCAGGGAAGCGGTGCCGCCGTTGTGCAACTGCATGTAAGCGGCCTGCACCGACGCACCGGGTGGCGCCTCGACGATCCAGGCCTCCCGCACTTCGAGGGGCGCTGCGGCCTGCGCAGGACCGATGGCAGCGAGCAGCAGTACGAAAATCGCAGATAGGCGCCGGATCATGGCTCGGTCCTCGGGTCGGGGGCGGCTATGCTAACCGAGCCGGGCACCACCGGTGCGCCCGACTCTGGTAAGTTCATGTTGCAGCCGCGTGACGGGCGCGGCGCCACCCGGGAGGCAAGCAGGACCATGACCGCAAGTCTCAGCAAGCGTTGCTGGATGTGGACGCTCTGGCCGTCCTTCGTGGTGGCCGGCGCCGCCACCGGGGTCTTCTTCTCGCTGTTCGATCCTTTGGACCTGCACCTGTTCGGCGAGCCGATGCAGGCCTCGCGGCTGGCGGTCTACACCGTCGGCTTTCTCGGCTTCTGGGCGGTCGCCGCCTGTGCCGTGTGGCTCGCCTTCCTGCTCGCGCGCCCCTGCATGACAGCCGGCGAAAACTGAGCTCAACGCGCCGGCCGGCCGGCGAGCGCGGCAAGGTCGCGGGCGATCGCTGCCGGGTCGTGGGGCGCGCCGAAGATCGCGGCCAGCCGTGCCTGCGGGTCCAGGAGGACGAGCGTCGCGGAGTGGTCGACCAGATAGCCGAGCGCGCTCCCCGCGTCAGCGCGGCGGTAGACCACCCCCAGCTGCGAGGTCAACTGCTGCAGGGCCGCGTGCGGGCCGGTCGCGCCGCGGAACGCCGGATCGAAATAGCGCACGTATTCCTTCAATGCCGGCAGCGCGTCGCGTTCCGGATCGACGGACACGAGCACGAAGCGCACGGTGTCCGCATGGCCCGATGCCGCCAGGCGCGCGCGCAGGTCCCGGAACGTCGCCATCGTCAGCGGGCAGACATCCGGACAGCTCGCGTAGCCGAAGGCGAGCATCGTCCAGCGCCCGCGCAGGGACTCGGGCGTGAAGGGCCCCCCTTCCGTATCGGTGAGCGCGAAGGCGCCGAGCGGCCGCGGCTGCGGCAGCAGGGTGCCGGCCTCCAGCACGACGCCCGGCGGCGCGAGCAGGGCGCGGGCGGTCCACAGGCCGAACCCGAGCGCGGCCAGCGCGACGCCCAGGACCAGCAGCAGTCCCAGCATCCGCTTCATGCGCCCGGCTCCCGCCGCAACGGCGTGAGCGAATGGATCAGGGTCAGGACCGTCGCGAGGAGGATCGCGGCCCCCGCGGTGTGCGCGACGGCGACCGGCAGTGCCAGGCGGCCGAGCACGTTGCCGATGCCGAGCGCGACCTGCGCGGCCAGCACGGTCAGGAGCAGTGCCCCGAGACGACGCTGCGGCAATGCCGGCGCAGCGCGCATCACTCGGATCGCGAGTGCCCCGACGGCGACGAGGACTGCCAGCGCGCCGATCCGGTGCGCGAGATGAATGGCGGTGCGCGCCGGACTGTCGAGCGTGCCGAACTCGTAGTCCACGCCGAGCGGACGCCACGGCGAGAAGCCGGCGGCGAAATCGGCCGGTGGCCACCACAGTCCGCCGTGGCAGGTCGGAAACTCGGGGCAGGCCAGAGCCGCATAGTGGGTGCTCGTCCAGCCACCCAAGAGGATCTGCAGGGCTACCAGCGCGAAGGCGCCGATGGCCACCGGGCGCAGGAGGGGTGCACGGCGCTCGCCCGTCGCCAGCAGCCAGCCGCCGGTGCGCAGCGCCAGCCACCACGAGAGCATCAGCGTCGCGAGCGCTCCCGCCAGGTGGGCCGTGACAATGGCCGGATTCACCAGATGCGTCACCGTCCACATGCCGAGCAGTCCCTGGAACACGACGAGGACGAGGAGCGTCGTCGGCAGCGCGACCGGCAGGCCGTGGTCCCGCCGCCGCCAGGCGACGGCCGCGAGGACGAGGATTGCGAGCCCCAGCGCGCTGGCCACGTAACGGTGCACCATCTCCTTCCAGGCCTTGGCCGTGTGGACCGGTCGCGTCGGGTGGACCGCGTTCGCCGCGGCGACGGCCTCGGCCGACGTCGGCGCCACGAGGCGGCCATAGCAACCCGGCCAGTCCGGGCAGCCGAGCCCGGCATCCGAGAGGCGCACGTAGGCGCCGAGCACGACCACGACCAGGGTCAGCACGGCGATGGCGGCGGCAAAGCGGGCGAAGGCGGTGCGGCTCACGCGGCGGCGGTCCTCTAGAATCGGACGGTGAAATCCCGGGCGGGGAGCGAATGATGACCGAAGACGCGCAGGCCAGGCACGCCGGCGAGTGGCGCATTCCCGCGACCGCCCGCCGCCTCGCCGTTGCGTGGCTCGTCCTCGGCGTGGCGGCCCTGGCCGTGGCGGGGCTGTTTGCGATCCTGCTCGTGCTGGCCCGCACGCCGGGGCTCGAGCCGCTGTTCCCGACCGCGGACTTCTTTCGCACCGCGCTGGTGGTCCACGTCGACCAGTCGGTGCTGATCTGGTTCCTGGCCTTCGGCGGCATCCTCTGGAGCCTCGGCGCCTGCACGCCCCGCCCGCCGTCGCCCGCGCGTTGGCTCGCCTTCGGCCTCGCCGCGCTCGGCGCCCTTCTCGTGGCCGCCGCCCCTTTCCTCGGCGCCGGCGATCCGCTGCTCAACAACTACGTGCCGGTGCTGCGGCACGACCTTTTCTACGTCGGCCTCGGGTCGTTCGGCGCGGGCGCCTTCCTTCAGGCCGTCCTCGCCCTGCGCACCGGGTGCGACGCCCCGAGCCTGCTTGCGCGCCCGCTGGACCTCGCCACCCTCACCGCCGCAGTCGCTGCGATCGCGGCCGGCGCCGCGTTCGCCTGGACCTGGCTGCGCCTGGCCGGATGGCAGGGGCAGGCCTATTTCGAGTTCCTGTTCTGGGGGAGCGGACACGTCCTGCAGTTCGCCTACGCGCAACTCATGCTGGCCGCCTGGCTGGCGCTGGCATCGGCGCTCGGCCTGCGCCTTCGGGCATCGCCGCGCGTGCTCGGCGCCGTCGTGCTGCTGGGCATCCTGCCGCTGCTCTTCGTGCCCGCGATCTACGTCCTGCACGGGGTCGACACGGCCGAGGCGCGCTCGGCCTTCACCACGCTGATGCAGTGGGGCGGCGGCCTCGCCCCGGTGCCGATCGGGCTCCTCGTCGCGCTCGGACTGCTGCGGCGCCGCGGCTATGGACTCGCCGGCGGCCGCCCGTTGCGCAACGCCCTCGCGGCCTCGCTGCTGCTCTTCGCCGCCGGCGGCGCGGTGGGGATGGCGATCTCGGGCGTCAACACGGTGATCCCGGCGCACTACCACGGCTCCATCGTCGGCGTGACGCTCGCGCTCATGGGCCTCACTTACCACCTGCTGCCGCAGCTCGGCTACGCCGCGCCGCCGCCCCGTCTCGCCGCGTGGCAGCCCTGGGTCTACGCCATCGGGCAGCTCCTGCACGTCGGCGGCCTCGCCGTCTCGGGCGCGATGGGCATCCAGCGCAAGACCGCCGGTGCCGCGCAGGGGCTCGACACCCTCGGCGCCAAGGCCGCGATGGGGGTGATGGGCCTCGGCGGGCTGCTCGCCGTGATCGGCGGGATCCTGTTCGTCGTCGCGGTGATCGCGGCCATGCGCCGCCGGGCCGCACCCGCCGCTCAGAACGCCAGCCCGCCGAGGTAATGGTCTGCCAGCAGGAGCGCAAACATCGCCTGAAGATAGACGATCGAGTAGCCAAAGGTGCGCATCGCCCAGGCGTCACCCGGCTCGCGCAGCAGGCGCCAGGCGTGGTAGACGAAGCCAAGGCCCAGCCCGACCGCGCCGACCAGGTAGATCACTCCGCTCATGTGCGCGTAGACCGGCATCAGCGACACCGCCAGCAGCATCAGCGTGTAGAGGAAGACCTGCTGCTTGGTGAAGGCGACCCCGTGGGTGACCGGCAGCATGGGGATGCCCGCACGGGCGTACTCGGCACGCCGCCGGATGGCCAGCGCCCAGAAGTGCGGCGGCGTCCACACGAAGATCAGCAGCACGAGCAGGAGGCCGTGGGTGTGCACCTCGCCGGTCGCGGCGGTCCAGCCGAGCAGCGGGGGCAGCGCGCCGGCAAGTCCGCCCCAGACGATGTTCTGCGGCGTGCTGCGCTTGAGAAACACCGTGTAGATCACCGCGTAGCCGAGGAAGGCGGCGAAAGTGAGCGCTGCCGTCAGGGCGTTCACCCACACCAGCAGGACTGCCATCGCCGCCGTTGCGAGCAGCGCGGCAAAGGCCGCGGCGTGCGGCGCATCCATGCGCCCGGCCGGCAGGGGCCGGGCGCGCGTGCGCTCCATCAGCGCGTCGATGTGCTGATCGACCACGTGGTTGACCACGGCGCCCGCCGCGGCGGCGAGGCTGATGCCGATCAGTGCGGGGACGAGCAGCTCCCAGGCCGGGAGATCGGGCATCGCGAGCAGCATGCCCACGAGCGCGGTGAAGGCGATCAGCATCACGACCTTGGGCTTGGTCAGGTCGTAGTAGCGACGCCATGAGCGCGGCTCGTCGCGAGCGAGCGATAGTTCACCGATGGCCATAGCCTGCCCCCTTGATCCAGTTGCGGGAGGCCTTGAGCAGGCGCTCCATGTCCTTGAGCACGTCTTTCGCCGGCGCGTCCGCGGCATACCGCATCATGAGGCTACCGAGCGGATCGACGATGTGGACGCGATTCCAGATGTCCTCGCCCGGCCCCAGCCAGGCGACCAGGCGCTGCTCGCCCGCCGCGGCCACCCGTGCGACCCCGGCCCCCGCGAGCGCCTCGGCGGGCACGGCGGAATCCGCCTTTCCCGCGAGGATCAGTAGCCGCTCGACGGCAAGACCGCCCTCCCCGGCCGCCAGACGGATCTGCCTGAGGTCGGTCAGCCGGGCCGTGCAGGCGGCATCGCACGGTGCGCGCGCCGCGAGCAGGAGCGTCCACTTCCCCGCGAGGCCCTCCCTCGCGAACGCGGCGCCGTCGGGTCGGACGAGCTCGAGATCGTCCGGCCAGGGCCGCGCGGGGTCGATCAGCTCGCCGCGGTTCACGCGGGCAGTCGGCAGGAGGTCGGGATTGAGATAGAGAAACCAGCCGGCGACGACCGGCAGCGCGAACACGGCCACCATGGCCCACAGGGGGCCGAGGCTGCGCCCACCCGTCCGCGCGCTCGTCGCCGCTTCGCTCACGAGGGCGGGCCTGCGTCAGGCGCATCCCGCGTCAGCGACAGGCGCACGAACAGCCCGAGCGCGATCGCGGCGAACGCGAACCACTGCACCGCGTAGCCCAGGTGCATGCCGTCCTTCGGCAGCTCGCGCGGCCACGCCCGCACGAACCCGTGTGGGTCCGCCGGATCCTGCAGGATGACCACGCCCTGCAGCGGCCGCGGGTCGTAGGCCGCGTAGAGCGACAGCGTGAGATACGGCCAGCGCGTCCCCCAATCCCGGGCGGCGTCCACGCCGCCGTGCAGCGCGAGCGCCGGAGCGGAGGGCACATCGGCGACGCCGTGCACCGTGACCTCCCCCTCCGGCACGGCTGCCGGCAGCGCCGCCACCCAGCCACGGTTGACCAGCACCCGCCGCTCACTGCCGGCGAGGCGAAGCGGGGTAATCACGTGGAAGCCGATCCTGCCCGCGTGGTGGCGGTTCTCGACATGGATCTGGCCGTCGCCGTCGAATCGGCCGGTCGCCTGCACGCGGCGGTGACGCACCGCTGCGGCATCGAGCGGCGCATCGCCGACGACGACGGGCGGCGCCTCGGCACGGATCGCTAGCTCGGCGGCGAGGTGCCGCTTCTCCGCCGCGCGCTGCAGCTGCCAGACACCGAGCGCCGCGCAGAGGCCGGCCGGCAGCAGGAGCAGCGCGGCGGACAGGCGCGGCCGGAAGCGTCGCGATCCGCTGCTCACCGGCGCGCTATAGTCACAAGCAGCACAGACCTGTACCAACACACCCCTCCGGCTTTCCGGGACATCCCACGCGAGAGTGCCTCATGGACATCGTCGCCAAACTGCCGATCTTCCTGCTCCTCGGTTTCATCGTGCTCTCGCTGGCCCAGGGCATGTACTGGCTCGCGAAAGACGACGGCGCGGTCGACAAGACCCGGATGGTGAAGGCGCTCACGGTGCGCATCGCGCTCTCGCTCACCCTGTTCGCGCTGTTGATCGTGGGTTACTTCACGGGCTTCCTTAAACCGCACGGACCGTGATCCCGAGGCTGCCGCGTTCCGGCTTGCGCGGCGCGCCCCTTGCGTGCCCCGAATCCGAGGGCGGCCCGTGGCCGCCTTGCGTTCCGATGGCCCCTCAGAGCCAGTACACGAAGACGAACAAGCCAAGCCACACCACGTCGACGAAGTGCCAGTACCACGCCACCGCCTCGAAGGCGAAGTGGTTGTGCGGCGTGAAATGGCCTTTCAGCGCACGGCCGAGAATCGCGGACAGCATCACGGCGCCGATGGTGACGTGCAGGCCGTGGAAACCCGTCAGCAGATAGAAGGTCGAGCCGTACACGCCGGAGCGCAGTGTCAGGTTGAGCTCCTGGTAGGCGTGCCGGTACTCGTAGGCCTGGAGGACGACGAACAGCAGGCCGAGGGCCACCGTGGCGGCGAGCCCGCGTATCAGCTGGCGCTGGTTGCCGAGCTTGAGGCCCCAGTGCGCCCAGGTGACCGTGGCGCCCGAGGTGAGCAGGATCAGCGTGTTGATCGCTGGGATGCCCCAGGCGCCCATCGGCTCGAACCTGCCGCCCAGCTCGCCTGGTCCGGCGCTCGGCCACTGCGCCTCGAATCCCTGGTAGAGGAACTGGTTCGTCTCCCCGAGGTAGCCCTCGCCGCCGAGCCACGGCAACGCGATCATGCGGATGTAGTAGAGCGCGCCGAAGAAGCTGAGGAAGAAGAACACTTCCGAGGCGATGAACCAGAACATCCCCTGCCGGAATGAGCGATCCACCTGCGCGTTGTAGGCGCCGGAGAGGTTTTCCTTCACCACGTCGCCGAACCAGGAGAACAGCAGGTAGACGAAGAGCAGGAAGCCGCCGCCAATCAGCCACTTCCCCGGGCCCACGCCGTTCATCGCCAGGGCGGTGCCGAGCAGCATGGACAGGACCGACAGCATGGCCACGATCGGCCACGGGCTCGGCTCCGGGATGTAGTAGGTGCTCGGTCCGTGCTCTGCGCTCGTCATGCGTCGTCCTCGTTGCCGGGTGCCGGACTCACCGCCGGCATCAGGTGCCCTGCCCGTCCGCCAGCCTCAGGAAGCTGTAGGACAGGGTCAGCGTGTCGATCTCCGCCGGCAGGTCCGGCGATACCGTGAAGCGCAGTGGCATCTCCACGCGCTCGCCGCCGTCGAGCGTCTGCTGCTGGAAGCAGAAGCACTCAAGCTTGCCGAAATAGGCCGTCGCCTGCCACGGGGCCACGGCCGGGATCGCCTGGCCGGTGATGCTCCGGCTCGAGCGGTTGGTCGCGACGAAGCGCACCTCGCGCGTCTCGCCGGGGTGCACGACGACCCGCCGCTCCGAGGGGACAAACTCCCACGGAAGATCGGGATGCACCGTGCCGTCGAACTTCACGGTGACGCGCCGATCCGCAACGGCGGCAACGGCGGTCGTCGCCGTCGCCCCGGTCTGGGCGGCCGCGAGCCCGCCGCGCTGCGTGCCGGTCACCGCGCAGAACAATCCATAGAGCGGCACCAGGGCGAAGCCGAAGGCGAACATGCCGAGGGCGAGCGCCGCGAGCAGGCGCACGGTGCGCCGCTGGCGGCCATGCCGTTCCGCGTCGGCTCCGGTCACCCGCCGCCCGCCGCCGTCATGAGACGGAACAGCCCGGTCCAGAACGGCACTGCGCTGGCGAACACCAGCAGCACGAAGGCGGCCAAGGCCCAGGCGGCGCGACGGTTCCGGCGACGTAGCTGCGCATCCATGACGAGCGTCGCCATCAGCGCACCTGGGGGGCGGCGGTCCAGCTGTGGAACGGCGGCGGGGACGACAGCTCCCACTCGAGGCCCTTCGCGCCTTCCCACACCCGCGGCTCGGCCCTGCGCCCGCCGCGCACCGCCTTGATCACGATATAGAGCAGCAGCAGGTGGCTCAGGCCGAAGACGAAGGCCCCGAGGCTCGACACCACGTTGAACTCGGTGAACATGGCGTTGTAGTCGACGATGCGCCGGGGCATGCCGGCGAGCCCGAGGAAGTGCTGCGGAAAGAAGGTGATGTTGAAGCTGATGATGTTGGTCCAGAAGAAGATCTTCGCGAGCCGCTCGTCGTACATGTGCCCCGTCCACTTGGGCAGCCAGTAGAAGACGGCGGCGAACAGGCCGAACACCGCGCCGGGCAGCAGGACGTAGTGGAAGTGCGCCACCACGAACATGCTGTCGTGGTACTGCAGGTCGGCCGGGACCACCGCCAGCATCACGCCGGTGAGGCCGCCGAAGGTGAACAGCAGCAGGATGGCGACTGCGAACAGCATCGGCGTCTCGAAGGTCATCGCGCCGCGCCACATCGTCGCGATGTAGTTGAAGATCATGAGGCCCACGGGGATCGAGATGATGATCGTCCCGATCATGAAGTACTTCACGGCGCCCAGCGACATGCCGATGGTGTACTGGTGGTGCGCCCAGACGACCATGCCGATGGTCGCGATGGCGATCATCGCGCCGACCAGCGACTTGTAGCCGAACAGCGGCTTGCGCGAGAAGGTCGGCACGATCGACGCGAGCGCGCCGAGCGAGGGCAGGATGAGGATGTAGACCTCGGGGTGCCCGAAGAACCAGAACAGGTGCTGGAACAGCACGGGGTCGCCGCCGCCCGCCGCGTTGAAGAAGCTCGTGCCGAAGTGGCGGTCGAACAGCAGCATCGTGACGCCGCCCGCGAGCACGGGGACCACCAGGATGAGCAGGAAGGCCGTGACCAGCCAGGTCCACACGAAGATGGGCATCTTCATCAAGCTCATGCCCGGCGCGCGCATGTTGAAGATGGTGACGATGATGTTGATCGAGGCCAGCACCGACGAGATGCCGAGCAGGTGGATGGCGAAGATCAGGAAGTCCATCGACATCCCGACCTGCAGCGACAGCGGGGGATAGAGCGTCCAGCCGGTGTTGATCTGGCTGCCGCCGCCCGGGAAGAAGGGCACGACGAAGGACAGCATCAGCATCAAGGCCGCCGCCGGCAGGATCCAGAACGACAGGTTGTTCATGCGCGGCAGCGCCATGTCCGGCGCGCCGATCATCAGCGGGATCATCCAGTTCGCGAGGCCTGCCGCCGCCGGCATCACCGCGCCGAAGATCATGATCAGGGCATGGTTGGTGACCAGGTTGTTGTAAAGGTCGGGCTCGAGCAGCTGCAGCCCCGGCATGAACAGCTCGGCCCGCACCAACATGGCGCTGGCGCCGCCGATGAACAGCATCGTCAGGGCGAAGATGAGATAAAGCGTGCCGATGTCCTTGTGGTTGGTCGAGAACAGCCAGCGCCGCCATCCGGTCGGGACGTGGTCGTGGTCCTGCTCGTGGGCGTGGCTCAGGGTCGCGGTGCTCATGCTCGGGGTCTCCTGATCTAGCGCGCGGCCTTGACCATGGCCGGCTGGATGACGTCGCCCGTGTCGTTGCCCCAGGCGTTGCGCTCATAGGTCACGATCGCGGCGATCTCAAGGTCGTTCAGTGCGTTCCAGGGCTGCATCGCCGTACCCGCCTTGCCGTTCAGGACGATGTCGAGGTGCGCCCCGATGGCGCCCTTGGCGACGGCGCTGCCCTTGAGCGCCGGGAAGGCCGGTGGCAGGCCCTCGCCGCCCGGCTGATGGCAGGCCCCGCACTTGGTGACGTAGAGCTCCTCGCCCTTCGCCATCAGTTGTTCCTTCGGCCAGACCTTGTCGCTGCCGGCCTCGGCCGCCGCGGCGACCTTGATCGCCTTCTGTTCCTGGACCCAGTCGGCGAAGCGCTGCGGCGACACGGCCTCGACGACGATCGGCATGCGCGCGTGCCAGGTGCCGCAGAGCTCGGCGCACTGGCCGCGGTAGACGCCCTCGCGCGTGATCTCGGCCCAGCTCTCGGTGACATAGCCGGGGATCGCGTCCCGCTTGAAGCCGAACTCCGGCACCCAGAAGGCGTGCAGCACGTCGGCCGAGGTCTGCAGGAAGCGGATCTTGGTACCGGTCGGCAGCACCAGCCGGTGGTCGACCTCGCGCAGGTAGTTGTCGCCCGCCTTCTCCGGGCCCACGAAGCGGCTCTCGACCTTGAGATCGTGGTCGACGTACTGGTACTCCCACCACCACTGGTGGCCGATGACCTTGACGTCGAGCAGATCGGGCGACTTGGGCACGAGCCAGATCTTCTCCAGCGTGCGGCTGGCGGACCCCGCGATCGTCAGGTCGACGCCGAGCACCAGCACGGGCACCACGACCCACGACCAGCGGCCGAACCAGCTCTCGTGGAAGTGCTGGTCGGCGACGTAGCCGCGGCTCTTGCGGTGGTGAACCAGCGACCAGATGACGAAGCCAAAGACCAGCACGAGCAGCACGGTGGCGATCGTCATCGTCACCATGTGCACGCTGTAGATTTCCTGGCCGACGGTCGTGACCGGCGGCGGGAAGTTCAGTCCGAGCTCAGCACGCGCGGCGCCGGCGACACCAAGCAACGGCAGCAGACAGGCCCGGGACAGTCGGCGCACCGGCAGGACTCCTCTCGTCATTCGTAGGCGGGGGTGCCGGTGCCGGCGGCAAGTGCCACGGGCTCCGGGAAACGGGCGGCCGGCCATGGGCCGAGATGGCTCT
>Ga0114939_10002193_pt1 | contig 14792 bp, 17 predicted proteins | sample AshMeaCrysSpring_FD_87196 | JGI IMG/M metagenome (GOLD analysis project Ga0114939, IMG submission 87196) | Groundwater microbial communities from Big Spring, Nevada to study Microbial Dark Matter (Phase II) - Ash Meadows Crystal Spring | ecosystem: Environmental > Aquatic > Deep subsurface >... | reverse complement strand
CTGGCGATGCCGACGCTGATCAAGCGCGGCGGCACGCGCGCCGAGTACGACCGCAACAAGCTGCGCGCCTCGATGCTGCTGGCGCTGCGCAAGCGGCCGGTGCCGCGCGAGGCGGTCGAGGAGGCGATCGGCCGCATCGAGGAGAAGCTGCTCAGCTCGGCGCAGCGCGAGGTCAAGAGCGAGAAGCTCGGCGAGCTGGTGATGCGCGAGCTGAAGCGGCTCGACAAGGTGGCCTACATCCGCTTCGCCTCCGTCTATCGGAGCTTCGAGGACGTCGACGAGTTCGCCGAGGTGGTCAAGGAAGTGCGGCCGCCGAAGCGGCGCCGCGGCTGACCGGGCGCGGCACACCCGCCGCGTAGAATCCGCGGTCGTGTACTCGGCGCAGGATCACGACCTGATGCGGCGCGCGCTGGAACTGGCGGCGCGCGCGATGTACCACGCCACGCCGAACCCGCGCGTCGGCTGCGTGATCGCCCGCGACGGCCGCATTCTCGGCGAGGGCCACACGCAGCCGCCCGGCTTCAACCACGCCGAGATCGAGGCGCTGATCGACGCCCGCCGCAACGGCGCCGACCTGCACGGCGCTACCGCCTATGTCTCGCTCGAACCCTGTTCGCACTTCGGCCGCACGCCGCCGTGCGTGACCGCGCTCATCGAGGCGCGGCTGGCGCGCGTGATCGCGGCGGTCGAGGACCCGAATCCGGCCGTGGCCGGCCGCGGGCTGGCGGCGCTGCGCGCAGGCGGCATCGACGTGCGCTGCGGCCTGCTCGAGACCGAGGCGACCGAGATGAACATCGGTTTCTTCGCGCGGATGAACCGCGGCCGGCCGTGGCTGCGGATGAAGATCGCCGCCAGCCTCGACGGCCGCACGGCGCTGTACAGCGGCGCGTCGCAGTGGATCACCTCCGAGCCGGCGCGCATCGACGGCCACGCGTGGCGGGCGCGCGCCTGCGCGATCCTCACCGGCATCGGCACCGTGGCGGCCGATGATCCGCGGATGAACGTGCGCCTGGTGCAGACGACGCGGCAGCCGCTGAAGGTGGTGGTCGACAGCCGGCTCGAGGCCGACCCGGGGGCGAAGCTCTTCGACGGCAACGCGGTGCTGGTGGCCTGCGCGGTCGACGATGCCGGGCGGGCCGCGCGGCTGCGCGAGGTCGGCGCCGAGGTCGTCGTGCTGCCCAACGGCGAGGGCAAGGTCGACCTGCCCGCGCTGCTGAAGGAACTGGCCCGCCGCGGCGTGAACGAAGTGCATGCCGAGGCCGGCTTCAAACTGAACGGCTCGCTGGTGCGCGAAGGCTGCGTCGACGAACTGCTCGTCTACCTGGCGCCGATGCTGATCGGCGACGCCACCGGGATGGTGAACCTGCCGGCGCTGGCCGACCTGGCGCAGGCGCAGCGGCTGCGCTATCGCGAGGTCACGCAGGTCGGCGAGGACGTGCGCGTCCTGGCGCGCTGGGGGAACCACTGATGTTCACGGGGATCGTGCAGGCCACCGGCCGCATCACGGCGGTGGAGCCGCTCGGCTTCGGCCGGCGGCTGCAGATCGAGGCGCGGGCGCTCGGGATGGACGACGTGCGCACCGGCGACTCGATCGCGATCAACGGCGCCTGCATGACAGTGACGTCGAAGTCGGCGACCGGCTTCACGATCGACGTGTCGGCCGAGTCGCTGTCGAAGACGGCCGGGCTCGACGCGCAGGGCGAGGTGAACCTCGAGAAGGCGATGCGTTTCGGCGACCGCCTCGACGGTCACCTGGTCAGCGGCCATGTCGACGGGACCGGGATCGTCAACACGCTGCGGCAGCACGGCGAGAGCTGGCTGTTCGTCGTCGATGCGCCGGCCGGACTCGGGCGCTACCTTGCCTACAAGGGCTCGATCGCGGTGCAGGGCGTGTCGCTGACGATCAACCGCGTCGAGGACGTCGCGCCGGGCCAGCCTTCGGCGTGCTGCCGGGTCTGGATCAACCTGATCCCGCACACGATCGAGGTGACGACGCTGCGCAACCTGAAGCCCGGCGACCGCGTCAACCTCGAAGTGGACCTGGTCGCCCGCTACCTGGAGCGCATGCTGCCGGCGGCGCTGCGCGGCTGAGCCGTGGCAACTGCGGCGGCGCTTGCGGTCGCCGCGGCGCTCCTGGCGCTGGCCTGGCCCGATCCGCATCGGCGCGGCTGGGCGCTGCTGGCCATCTCCGGCGCGGTGCTGTACTTCCTGCTGCGCGAGTTGCCCGGGCTGTTCGTAGCCGGCACGCAGACCGGCGTCGACTGGAACTGGAGCGGGCATCTGCTGGCGCTGGCCGGCATGCTCGCGCTGGGCTCGCTGATGGTGCGGCGTGCCGGGCTGCGTCCCGGCGATCTCGGTTTCGCGCTGCCTTCGAATCTGGCGCCGGCCGCAGGCGTCGGCGCCGCGGCGCTGGCGGCGAGCTACTTCGCGCACAAGCTTGCCGGCGGCCGCAGCGTCCCGATCCCGGCGTCGGCGTGGCTGTTCATCGCGATCGTTCCGGGCCTGGTCGAGGAAGTGGCCTTCCGCGGCGTGCTGCTTGCCGCGGCCGAGCGCGCCGCCCCGGCGGCGAGGCGGGTCGCAGGCGTGCCGGTGAGCGCCGGTGCGGCGCTGCTGACCGCCGCCTTCGTGGTGCTGCACGGATTCACCCTCGGCATGGTGGTGTCCGTGCTGCCGGGGGCGCTGCTGTACCTTTGGCTGCGGCTGGCCACCGGCAGCGTCCTCGTGCCGCTGGTCGCGCACAACCTGTGGAACCTGATCGTTCTCGTCGCCCACCGTTGACCGGACCCATCGATGCCTGCCCTGTTCGAGCCCCTGTCGCTGCGCGGCCTGCAACTGGCCAACCGCATCATGGTGTCGCCGATGTGCCAGTACTCGGCGGTGGAGGGCTGCGCGACCGCGTGGCACTACGCGCACCTGCCGTCGCTCGCCGGTTCGGGCGCGGCGCTGCTGTGCCTGGAGGCGACGGCCGTCACGCGCGAGGCGCGCATCACCCCCGGCTGCCTGGGCCTGTGGGACGACACCTGCGAGGCGGCGCTGGCGCCGGTTCTGCGGCTGATCCGCACCACCTCGCCGATCCGGCTGGCGCTGCAACTCGCGCACGCCGGTCGCAAGGGCTCGAGCCGCGCGCCGTGGGACGGCGGCAGGCTGCTGTCGCCGGACGAAGGCGGATGGCTGCCGGAGGCGCCGTCGGCCGTGCCGCACGGCGCCGACGAACCGCCGCCGCGTGAACTGACCCGCGGCGACCTGGCGCGGCTGCGCGAAGCCTTCGCGGCGGCGGCGCGGCGCGCGGCGCGGCTGGACTTCGACGCGCTCGAACTGCACATGGCGCACGGCTACCTGCTGCATCAGTTCCTGTCGCCGGTGGCGAACCGCCGTGGCGACGACTACGGCGGCGATCTCGACGGCCGCGTGCGTTTCCCGCTCGAGGTCTTCGACGCCGTGCGCGAAGCCTTCCCCGCCGATCGGCCCGTCGGCGTGCGCGTGTCGGCCACCGACTGGCTCGAGGGCGAGGCGAGCTGGACGCCGGAGCAGGCGCTCGATCTGGCGCGGCGCCTGCAGGCGCGCGGCTGCGACTGGATCGATGTCTCCAGCGGCGGCATCTCGCCGCGGCAGAAGATTGCGCTCGGCCCCGGCTACCAGGTGCCGTTTGCGCAGGCGGTTCGCGAGGCCACGGGGATGACGACGATCGCGGTCGGACTGATCACCGAGCCGCAGCACGCGGAGCAGATCGTCGCCTCGGGCCAGGCCGACATGGTGGCGCTGGCGCGGGCGATGCTCTACGACCCGCGCTGGCCCTGGCACGCGGCCGCCGCGCTCGGCGGCACCGTGGCCGGCCCGAAGCAGTACTGGCGCGCGCTGCCGAAGGCCGCCGCGAAGATCTTCGGCGACATCTCTACTGGCCAGCGCTGAAGCCGCGGCCGGTGCCCTTACCGCCGACGGCGGCATCGGCTCGCGCCGCAGGGCCGGCTCGTAGAATCGCCTCAGTCTCCGCCCGCCGAGGCCCGCCATGCTTGCCGCCGTCCCGTCCCCTGCCGCACCGTCGTCGATCGCGCCGATCGAGGAGATCGTCGACGAGATCCGCCGAGGCAACATCGTCGTGCTGGTCGACGACGAGGACCGCGAGAACGAGGGTGATCTCATCTTCGCCGCCGACTTCGTCACCGCGGAGAAGATCAACTTCCTGGCCAAGCACGGCCGCGGCCTGATCTGCATGCCGATTACCGCCGAACACGCGCAGCAGCTGCGGCTGGCGCCGATGGCGCAGCACAATCGCAGCGTGCACGGCACCAACTTCACGGTGGCGATCGAGGCCGCCGAGGGCGTTTCCACCGGCATCTCGGCCGCCGACCGTGCCCTGACCATCCGCGTCGCAACGCGGCCCGACGTTAAGCCCGAGCACATCGTTCAGCCGGGGCACGTCTTTCCGCTGGTGGCCCAGCCCGGCGGGGTGTTGATGCGCGCCGGTCACACCGAGGCGTGCTGCGATCTGGCCCGCCTGGCGGGACTGAATCCGGCGGCGGTGCTGTGCGAGATCATGAACGACGACGGCAGCATGGCCCGGCTGCCCGACCTGATTCCCTTCGCGCGGCAGCACGGACTGAAGATCGGCACCATCGCCGACCTGATCCACTACCGCGCCGCCAACGAGTCGATGATCGAGCGCATCGGCAGCCGCGGCATCAACACCACCGCCGGCCGGTTCGAACTGATCGCCTACCGCGACCGCCCCAGCGGCAACGCCCACCTGGCGCTGGTGCGCGGGCCGATCGACCCCGGGCGCGAGGTGCTGGTGCGCGTGCACGAGCCGCTGTCGGTGCTCGACGCGCTCGGTGCCGATCTGGCCACGCACTCGTGGCCGCTGCCGCGGGCGTTGCAGAAGATCGCCGAGGCCGGCGCCGGCGTGGTGGTGTTGCTGAACTGCGGCGAGTCGGCCGAGGGCCTGCTGGCCCGGTTCGAAGCGCTGGCCAGGACCGATTCCGGCGCCGCGGGCGAGCAGCGCAGCGCGCGGATGGACCTGCGCACCTACGGCGTCGGCGCGCAGATCCTGCGCGACCTCACCGTGGTGAAGATGAAGCTGCTGGCCCGCCCGCGCAAGATGCCGTCGATGGCCGGCTTCGGACTGCAAACGACCGGCTTCCTCGAAGGCTGATCCGCCCCGGCGGCGCGCGCTCTGCTGCAGCGCGCTGCAGCGCATCGCGTGCACATGCGCGGCGCCGGCCGCGCGTACACTCGCCGCGAGGAGCAACGATGGCCATCGACGAAATCCCCCCCGATCTGGACGGCACCGGTCTGCGCATCGGCATCGTGCAGGCGCGCTTCAACGACTGGGCCGGGCAGGCGCTGGCGAAGGCGTGCATCGACGAGCTGCTGGTGCTCGGCGTCGACGAGGGCGACATCACGCGCGTGACCGTGCCCGGCGCGCTCGAGGTGCCGCTCACGCTCGCCCGCCTGGCCGACGCCGGCGACTTCGACGCGCTGGTCGCGCTCGGCTGCGTGATCCGCGGCGACACCTATCACTTCGAGGTGGTCGCCAACGAATCGGCCGCCGGCGTCAGCCGGGTGGCGCTCGACGCCGGCGTGCCGGTGGTCAACGGCATCCTGACCACCGACGACGAAGAGCAGGCGCGCGTGCGCGTCAACGAGAAAGGCCGTGACGCGGCGCGCGTGGCCGTGGAGATGGGCAACCTGATGTGGTCGCTCGCCGAGGACGGTGACGCCGCCGCGGACGAGGGCTAGTGTTCCAGCCCACACGGTTCGAAGCAACAATGGCGAGAGTCGCCGCCATGCTTTGGCGCCGTGCTCGCCTGGTCCCCAACCAGGCTCCGCGCGGCTTCGCGCCTGGTGCCGATTTCGCCATCGCTGCGACCCGCGTCGGACCTCGTGGATTGCGTCGATTCGAAGCCCGTGGGTCGGAACACTAGCGTGACCGCCCAGCCAGGCGCCGAGGTGCGGCCGCGGCCCGGCGGCCGCAGCGCGCGCCGCCGGGCGCGCGAGCTCGCGCTGCAGGGCATCTACGAGTGGCTCGTCGGCGGCCAGGAGCTGGCCGCGGTCGAAGGGCACCTGATGGAGAACGAGGGCGTGGAGCGCGCCGACCGCGCGCACCTGCGCGAGGTGCTGCACGGCGTGATCGACGGCGCCGAGGCGCTGCGCGCCGAGTTCGTCGGTTTCATCGACCGCCCGCCCGCGCAGCTGTCGCCGGTGGAGCACGGCATCCTGCTGATCGGCACCTACGAGCTGCGGCAGCGGCCCGAGATCCCCTACCGCGTGGTGATCAACGAGGCGGTCGAACTGGCCAAGAGCTTCGGCGGCACCGAGGGCTTCAAGTACGTCAACGGCGTGCTCGACAAGGTGGCGGCGCGGCTGCGGCCGCAGGAAGCGCAGGCGCGCTGAACCGCTTGCGGCCAGCGGCGCCTGTTGCGCACCGGACGATCGACACGGCTTTCCCGGTGAACTCGTGAGCGGGCCGCGGCATTGAACGAGTTCGAGCTGATCGACCGCTTCTTCTCGCGGGCACCGCCGGAAGGCGGGCTCGTGCGGCGGGGCGTCGGCGACGACTGCGCGCTGCTCGACTGCGGCGAGCGGCTGCTGGCGCTGACCACCGACATGCTGCTCGAGGGCCGGCACTTCCTGCCGGGCGCCGATGCCGAGACGCTCGGGCACAAGGCGCTGGCGGTGAACCTTTCCGACCTGGCCGCGGCCGGGGCCGCGCCGCGCGCCTTCCAGCTGGCGCTGGCGCTGCCGCGCGCCGATCAAGCGTGGCTCACCGCTTTCTGTCGCGGACTGTTCGCGCTGGCCGATGCGCACGGCTGCGCGCTGGCCGGCGGCGACACGACACGGGTGCCGCTGCTCGAGGCCGCGCGGCCGCCGGTCGACGGCCCGCTGACGCTCTGCATCACCGCGCTCGGCGATCTGCCGAGGGAAGCGATGCGCACACGGGCAGGCGCGGCCGTGGACGATGACCTGTGGCTGTCCGGCACGGTGGGCGACGCGCGCGCCGGACTGGCGCTGCGCCGGCGCGAGATCCCTTCGGTCGACGGACACGATGAGGCGTTTTTCTTCGCCAGGATGGACCGGCCGCAGCCGCGGGTCGAACTGGGCGTGGCGCTGCGCGGCATCGCCAGCGCGGCGATCGATGTCTCCGACGGCCTGCTCGGCGATCTCGGCCACATCCTCGAACGCTCCGGCGTCGGCGCCACGGTCGAGTGGCCGCGCGTGCCGCTGAGCAGCGCGCTGCGCGCGCTGTCGCCACCGCTGCAGCAGCACTACGCGCTCGCCGGGGGCGACGACTACGAACTGCTGTTCACCGCCGCGGCGGCGCGACGCGGCGAGGTCGAGGCCGCGGCGCGTTCGGTCGGCGTGGTGGTGACGCGCATTGGCCGCATCGAAGCCGGCCGGGCGCTGCGCGTGCGCGACGCCACGGGGCACGATCTGCCGGTGGCCTGGCCGGGCTTCGATCACTTCGCCTGAACGCGACGACGCCGACCGCGTGCCGATGACCGAACCCGTGCCCGATCGCGCAGCGCCGGCGGCGCCGAGCCTGCGCTTCATGCTGGCCTCGCCGTGGCACCTGCTCGCGCTGGGCGTCGGCAGCGGCCTGCCGCGCGCCGCGCCGGGCACCTGGGGCACGCTGTTCGCCTGGCTGCTGTTCCTGACCCTCGACAACTGGCTCGATGCGAAGCTGTGGGCGCTGCTGGTGCCGGCGATGCTCGCCATCGGCGCCCATGCCGCGCAGGTCACCGGAGAGAAACTCGGCAGCGCCGATTCCGGCCATATCGTCATCGACGAGATCGTCGCCTTCTGGATCGTGCTGCTGCTGCTGCCGGGCGAAGCGGCCCGCGGCGGCGCGCTGCTGGTGGCCGCCTTCGCGCTGTTCCGCTTCTTCGATATCGTCAAGCCGCCGCCGATCCGCGCGCTCGATGCGCGCCTGAAGAACGGCATCGGCGTGATGGCCGACGACCTGGTGGCCGCTTTCTACACGCTGCTGGCGCTCGCCATCGGCATTCGCTTGTGGGGATAGCGATGAACGCTGCGGACAGGATCGCGCAGTTGGCCGCGCAGGCAGGGGCGGCGCTGCAGGCGCGCCGGCTGTGGCTGGCCACGGCCGAGTCGTGCACGGCGGGCGGCGTCGCCTATGCGGTGACGCAGGTCGCCGGCTCGAGCGGCTGGTTCGACCGCGGCTTCGTCACCTACTCGAACGCCGCCAAGCGGCAGTCGCTTGGCGTGCCGGCCGAGGACCTGCGCCGGCATGGCGCGGTCAGCGAAGCGGTGGCCCGCGCGATGGCCCGCGGCGCGCTGGCGCGCAGCGACGCCCAGGTGGCGATTGCCGTCACCGGCATCGCCGGGCCCGGCGGAGGCAGCGCGGAGAAGCCGGTCGGGCTGGTGTGGTTCTGCTGGGCGCTGCGGCGCACCGGTGAACTGCGGCTGCAGACGGCGACGCGGCGCCTCGACGGCGATCGCGCCGCGGTGCGCACGCAGGCGATCATCGCCGCGCTCGAAGGCGTGTTGCAGGTGCTGGCCGAGAACGACGATGTCTGACTGGTTTGCCGGTTTCGCGCTCGAGCGCCGCTGCATCGACGGCGTGCACCTGAACCTGCGGCACAACCTCGCCGGCGCTGCCGGAAGGCCGGCGCTGCTGCTGCTGCACGGCTTCCCGCAGACCCACGCGATGTGGCACCGGGTGGCGCCGCGACTGGCGCACCGCTTCGCGCTGGTGCTGCCCGATTTGCGCGGCTACGGCGACTCCGACAAGCCGGCCTCCGATCCGGCGCACGCCGCCTACAGCAAGCGCGCGATGGCGGCGGAGAACGTCGCGCTGATGCGCGCGCTGGGCTACGGGCGCTTCATGGTCTGCGGCCACGACCGCGGCGGCCGCGTCGCGCACCGGATGGCGCTCGATCACCCGCAGGCGGTGGAGCGGCTGATGCTGCTCGACATCTCGCCGACGCTGACCATGTACGAGCGCACCGACATGGCCTTCGCGCGCGCCTACTACCACTGGTTCTTCCTGATCCAGCCCGAGCCGCTGCCGGAGACGCTGATCGGCGCCGACCCGGCCTTCTACCTGCGCCGCAAGCTCGGCGGCTGGGGCAGCCACGGGCTCGAAGTGTTCGACCCGCGCGCGCTGGCCGAGTACGAGCGCTGCTTCGGCGATCCGGCGGCGATCCACGCGATGTGCGAGGACTACCGCGCGGCGGCGTCGATCGACCTGCAGCACGATCGCGACGACGCGCACGCCCGCATCGCCTGCCCGCTGCGCGTGCTCTGGGGCGAGCGCGGCGTCGTGCACCGGCTGTTCACGCCGCTCGCCGACTGGCAGGCCAGGGCGGCGCTGCCGGTGTCCGGCCGCGCCACCCCCGGCGGGCATTACATCGCCGAAGACTCGGCCGAGATCCTGCTGGCCGAGATGCTGGCGTTTTTCGGATCGAAGTAGCGGCGGCGTCCAGCCGCCTGCGCAGGCAGGCGCGGACTCAGGCCGGCTGCGCCGGCGCGCTGCCGGCCGCCAGCCGGTGGCGCTGCGTGCGCAGCCAGAAATCGGCTTCGCGGCTGTTGCGCAGGTGGAACACGTGCAGGTGGGCCAGCGAGGGCCGCTGCAGCAGCTGGTGCACGTGCGGCGTCCACGCCATGTGCAGCAGTCCGCCGACGATGTCGGCCAGTCCCGGGCGCGCATACGCGGCGGCGCGGAAGCCCTCGCGCAGCGCCCGCAGCCATTCGCGCGCGACGGTCAGCGGCGAGTAGTGCAGCCAGATCACCGTGTCGGCGCGCCGCAGCAGGGTCTCCGGCACGGCGCCGGCGGCACTGATCGCGATCCAGTCGGCCGAAGGCGGCTGCAGGCTGCCGCCGGTGTCTACAGGGGCGATCACCGGCAGGCCGAGATGCCCGGCGAGCCGCTCGGCGACCCACGCGCTGCAACGTCGACCGAAGTCGCCCGGCTGGCAGAAGACAACGATCCGTTTCATGGCCGATGGAAGTGACGAAGTCGAGCGCAAGCCGGTGCCGCCCGGAGACGCTAGTCACTACTTACTGCGCCGGAATATTGCGACGGACGTAGGGCAATTTCCAGCGACGGTCACGCAAACGCGCGGTTCTGCGCGGCCGGCAAGGCGCCAGCCAGGCGACAGCGGTCTCAGCGGTGCGAAAGCGCCGCGGAGCGGATGGCCGCGAGCGTGGCGTTCGGAGTGATCACGTCGGCGTCGCTGCGCAGTTCGATCACGGCCGGCAGCCTGCGCGCGCTGCAAAACGCGACGGCCTGCTCGAGCGCCGGCGCGAACTGCCCGGTGGTTTCCACCACGGCGCCGAAAGCGCCATAGGACTGCGCCAGCAGGTCGAAGCGCGGATTGACCAACCCGGTGCCGATCACGCGCGCTGGGTGGTGCCGCTCCTGGTGCATGCGGATCGTGCCGTACATGCCGTTGTTGAACACCAGGATCAGCACGCCGGCCTGGTACATCGTTGCCGTGGCGAGTTCCTGCCCGGTCATCAGGAAGTCGCCGTCGCCGGCAAAGGTCACCACAGTGCGCTCCGGCGCGGCGAGCTTGGCGGCGATGCCGGCCGGCACGCCGTAGCCCATGCTGCCCGAGGTCGGCGCCAGTTGCGTGCGCAGGCCGCCGTAGCGCCAGTAGCGGTGCGCCCACGTCGAGAAGTTGCCGGCGCCGTTGGTGATGATCGTGTCGGCGGGCAAGCTGGACTGCAGCGTCGTCACGACCTGGCGCAGGTCGAGCTTCGGCGTCCCGCCCGCGTACACCGGCGCCTGCGCCTGCCAGGCCTCGTAGTCTTCGCGCGCGGCGCGCGTGGCGGCGGCCCAGGGCGGCGCGTCCACCGGCATCATCATCGCCAGCCGCGAGGCGAACTGCGGCATGCCCGAGGCGATCATCAGCTGCCCCTGGTAGACGCGGCCAAGCTCCTCGATGCCCTGGTGCACGTGCACCAGCGTCTGCTTCGGCCGCGGCACGGTCAGCAGCGAGTAGCCGCCGGTGGTCATTTCGCCGAGCCGCGGGCCGATGGCCAGGACCAGGTCGGCGTCGCGGATCCGTTGCGCCAGCTTCGGGTTGATGCCGATGCCGACATCGCCGACGTAGTTCGGGTGCCGGTTGTCGAGCAGGTCCTGGTAGCGGAACGCGCAGGCCACCGGCAGCGCATTGGCCTCGGCAAAGCGGCGCAGGTTCTCGCAGGCGGCCTCGGTCCAGCCGCTGCCGCCGAGCAGCACGATCGGCGCGCGCGCCTGGCCGAGCAACCGCCGCACCCCGGCGATCTGCGTGTCGGTCGGCGCCGACTGCACCGGCTGGTGGCAGGCGGCGTCCTCGACCTCCGCGCTCTGCTCGAGCAGGTCCTCGGGCAGCGCCAGCACCACCGGTCCCGGCCGGCCGCTGGTGGCGACCTGGAACGCGTGGGCGACGTACTCGGGAATGCGCTCGGCGCGGTCGATCTGCGCCACCCACTTGGTCATCTGGCCGAACATGCGCCGGTAGTCGATCTCCTGGAACGCCTCGCGCTCGACGAAATCGTTGCCGACCTGGCCGACGAACAGCACCATCGGCGTCGAGTCCTGGAACGCGCTGTGCACGCCGATCGAGGCGTTGGTCGCGCCCGGGCCGCGCGTGACCATGGCCACGCCGGGCTGGCCGGTCAGCTTGGCGTAGGCGTCGGCCATGAAGGTCGAGCCCGACTCGTGCCGGTTGACGACCAGCCGGATGCCGCGCGCGTCGTAGAGCGCATCGAGCACCGCCAGGTAGCTCTCGCCCGGCACGCAGAACACGGTGTTCACGCCGTGGACCTGCAGTTGGTCGATCAGGATGCGGGCGGCGGTGCGGATCATGGCGGCGGGCGGGTGCACAGGCGTGCGGCCAGTGTAGAACCGATCGCCGAAGCCGCGCCCGAGGCGCGCGGCGCCTGGATCAGCGCCGGCGCCGCGGGAGGTAGCGATCCTGCGAGTAGGTCGGCACCAGGTTCGGACCGAAGATCACCAGCGCCGCGAACAGCATGCCGCTGGCCAGCGCCTCGCCCCACGCCAGCAGCAGCGCGTAGGCGAACTGCTCGGCGGCGGGAAAGGCCGCGGTGACGATTCCGGCCACGGCGAGCCGCGCCACGCTCGTCGCCGCGGTCACGGCCAGCATCACGAACAGGCCGTTGCCGATGATGAACACGAACAGGTTCGGCGGCAGCCGCCGTTCGACCTGCCGCCGCAGCGCCTCGGCCATCGCCGTCGGCAGCGCCGCGAGCAGCACGCCGTCCAGGCCGAGATTCATCCAGTGGCCGCCGGCGAGCAGCGTGTGCAACGCCACCGCGGCGATCAGCCCGAGCCGCGCCCAGTCGCGGCCGAAGACCAGCGCGAAGACCGCCACGCCGAGCCAGCCGAACCCGGCCGCAGGTGCGGCGCGCTGCTGCAGCGTCCACAGCCAGGCGACCAGCACGATCGCCGCCAGCCACAGGTGCTGCTGCGCGCCCTGCAGCATCGCCCGCGCGCGCAGCGCGCGCCAGGATCGCCACGCCGGCGGCGCCAGCAGCAGCCAGCCGAGCGCGGCCCAGGGGAGGTCGACGGAGGCGGGCAGCAGCGACATGGGTCGCTGCCGAACTTACCCCATCGCAGCAGCGCGCCGCCTACCGCACCCAGACGGTCAGGCTGCGTTCGACGGCCGCGCGCAGCGGCGCCTCGAGGTAGGGCAGCAGCAGGAACAGCAGCGCCAGCCCGACCAGGATCGTCAGCGGGAAGCCGACGGCGAAGATGTTCAACTGCGGCGCCACGCGGGCCAGCACGCCGAGCACGATGTTGGTGAGCAGCATCACCGCGACGAAAGGCAGCGAGATGGTCAGCGCCACGGTGAAGATGTCGGCGCCCATTTTGGCCACCTGGCGGAAATCCAGCGGCAGCGCGGCCTCGTGGTCGAGCGGATACAGGCGGAAGCTCTCGGCCAGCGCGTGCAGCAGCCACAGGTGACCGTCGATGGCGACGAACATCAGCAGCGCCAGCAGCGACATGAAGTTGCCCACCGCGTTCTGCGTCTGCCCGGTGGCCGGGTTGAAGAAGCCGGCATACGAAAGCCCCATCTGCAGGCCGACGATCTCGCCGGCCACCTCCAGCGCGGCGAACACCAGGCGCACCGTGAAGCCGATCAGCACGCCGAGCGCAATGTTCTGCGCCAGCAGCGCCAGGCCGGCGCCGGTGAGCGCGTCGCCGATCGCCGGCGCCGGCGTCGACGGCAGCAGGATCACCGCGATCGCCAGCGCCGTCGCCACCCGCACGCGCACCGGCACCGCGCGGTGCGACAGCACCGGCGCCACCGACAGCAGCGCCAGGATGCGCACCAGCGGCCAGAACACCGCGCCGTACCAGGCGGAGAGCTGCTCGGTGGTGAAGGTGATCATCGGTGCGCGGCGAACGACACCTGGGATGGCGCGGCGGGCGGCGCCGGCGTCAGCCGATCGCGCCGGGGATCGACTCGAACAGGCGGCGCACGTAGTCGACGTAGAAGGTGATCATCCACGGCCCGGCGACGACCAGCGCAGCGACGATGGCCAGCAGCTTGGGGATGAACGACAGCGTCATCTCGTTGATCTGCGTGGCTGCCTGCAGGATCGACACCACCAGGCCGACCGCCAGCGCGGTCAGCAGCAGCGGTGCGGCCAGCATCAGCATCACGTACAGCGCCTGCTGGCCAAGGGTGATCACGGACTGGGGGTTCATGGGGCTACGCCTGAAAACTCGCCACCAGCGAGCCGATCAGCAGGTTCCAGCCGTCGGCGAGCACGAACAGCATCAGCTTGAACGGCAGCGCGATCAGCACCGGCGACAGCATCATCATGCCCATCGACATCAGCACGCTGGCCACCACCATGTCGATGATCAGGAACGGAATGAACACCATGAAGCCGATCTGGAACGCCGTCTTCAGCTCGCTGGTGATGAACGCCGGGATCACCACGCGCAGCGGCAGCTGCTCGGGCTTGTCGACCTTGTCGATGCGCGCCATCCGCGTGAACAGCTCGAGGTCGGGCTCGCGCGTGTGGCGCAGCATGAACGCCTGCAGCGGCGCGCCGCCGGTGGCCAGCGCCTGCTCGAAGTTCAGCTTCTGCTCGCGATAGGGCACGTAGGCCGCGTCGTGGATGCGGTCGAAGGTCGGGCCCATCACGAAGAAGGTCAGGAACAGCGCCAGCCCGATCAGCACCTGGTTCGGCGGCGTGGTCTGCGTGCCGAGCGCCATGCGCAGCAGCGACAGCACGATGACGATGCGCGTGAAGCCGGTCATCATCAGCAGCACCGCCGGCAGGAAGGTGAGCAGCGTGAAGGCCAGCAGCGTCTGCACCGGCACCGAGTAGCTGGTGCCGCCGCCGGGCAGCGGCGTGGCGTTGACCTGGATCGGGCTTTGCTGCGCCAGCGCCGGCGCGGCGGCGAACAGCGCCGCCGCGAGCAGCGGCAGCCAGGCGGGAGGAACGCGGCGGCCGGGGCGCGCGCGCGAAGCCAGTGCCAGGCAGCGGGCGGCGATCATCGGTTCCGGCGATCGGCTAGCCGCCGCGCGCGGCGCGGGCCAGCAGCGCGGCGAAGCCCGCGGCAGCGTTCGGATCGGCCGCCGCGGCCTCGGCGGGCGGCTTCGGCAGCGAACCCAGACGGGTGATCGTTCCGGCGGTGACGCCGAGCAGCAGCCAGCGATCGCCGGCCTGCAGCACGACCACGCGCTGGCCGGTGCCGAGCGGCAACTGGCCGACGACCTGCAGCCCGGCGAGCGGCGCGACCCGATGGCCGCCGAAGCGTTTCAGCAGCCACACCGCCAGCGGGATCAGCGCCAGCACCGCGGCCAGCG